>Ga0213863_10000314_pt1 | contig 38521 bp, 23 predicted proteins | sample PICome_8_FD_160128 | JGI IMG/M metagenome (GOLD analysis project Ga0213863, IMG submission 160128) | Coastal seawater microbial communities near Pivers Island, North Carolina, United States - PICO497 | ecosystem: Environmental > Aquatic > Marine > Coastal | place: USA: North Carolina... | reverse complement strand
TACCCGCCTCGTGAATCATTTCGGATTCGCCAATCAGCACAAGTTGGGGAGCGGTCTGGTCTGAGGCAAGATCGGACCAACCATGCATCCAATTCGGATTCGTAGAAAAACTTTCATGAATCAAACCCTTATTTTCATCAGACAATGCAGTAGCTCCATTAAACAGAAGTCCAAATCCGGTAACCGATGAAACATTCCAGTCGCTGATGTCCTGATCGAAGGAGGATGCATTGGCAAAAGCGATATTCATCTCCTTCACTGATGAGGTATCCCAATTTCCGATTGCTCCGTTGAAAGAGCTGGCTCCGTCAAACATCCTCTTCATTTGCTTAACCCTCGAAACATTCCAGTCATTCAAATCCTGATTAAAGGAGCTGGCATTAGCAAATGCCTGAGTCATGGTATTGACCGACGAAACATCCCAACCCCCGATGTCTTGATTAAAGGAAATAGCATTTTTAAAAGTTTGAAATAGTTGGGTCACCGATGAAGTATCCCAGGAACCTAAAGGTTGATTGAAAGAGGAAGCCCCGAAGAAAAGATTGGTCAAATTGGTGACCGAAGAAATATCCCAATTACCTATCGGTTGGTTGAAGGAAGTGGCGTTCATAAACATCCCATTAAAGTCGACAACCGAGGAAAGGTCCCAATCATCGATGGGTTGATTAAAGCTTGCCGCCCCGCGGAAGGCGGTGCCCATGTGAGTAACCGATGAAGTATCCCAGCCTCCAATGGGTTGATCGAAATTAACCGCTCCGTCAAAAATCCCTCCCATATTCGTTACTGTAGACACATTCCAGCTTGCAATATTTTGATTGAAGGAGGTGGCATTCTTGAAAGCTTGCATCAGGGTTGTCACCGAGGAAACATCCCAGTTACCAATGTTCTGATTGAAGGCGGAGGCCCCATTAAAGGTATTTTTCATACTCGTGACCGAAGATGTGTCCCAAGCACTGATGTCCTCATTGAACTCTTCCTTAAATTGAAAAATTCCATCCAGATTGGTAATCGCCGAAATATTCCAGTCGCGGATATGGCCGTAAGTGGCATTGGCTTCTGCCTGATTATCAAACCATAGATTCACTGCGGTCTGGAAATTCGTGTCATCCAGTGTGACGAATTCAAGCCACTCATAAGGCCAGTTTGGATTAGAGGCGAAAGACTCGTGGATCTGGCCTTTGTTGCTAATTGACAGGGCATGCGTGTTGGCAAACATCATAGCCATGTTATTGACTCCGGAGACATTCCAGTCAGAAAGGTCCTGATTGAAGGAAGTAGCCCCTTGAAACATTGAGTTCATCGCTGTAACCGAGGAAGTATTCCACTCCCCGATGGGTTGATTAAATGCTTTTGCATGACGAAACATTTCCCGTGCTTGATACAAGCTTGTTATGTTCCAATCACGAATATCTTGATTAAAGGCACTTGCACCCAGAAACATTTGCCCCATCGAACCAACAGAAGACACATCCCATGCCCCAATGGGTTGGTTAAATGATGAAGCACTGCCAAACATCCTATACATACTAGTGACTGAAGAGGTGTTCCAATCACCAATCGGTTGATTGAAGGAAGTTGCTCCCTTAAACATTGTTCCTAAATTCTTAACATTACTAACATTCCATCTACTGATATCTTGATTAAAGAAGGAGCGACCATCGAAGGCTGCCCACATATTCGTCACCGCCGAAGTATTCCAGTCACTGATGTGCCCGTAGGTGGCATTGGCCTCTGCCTGATTATCGAACCAGAGATTCACCGCGGTCTGGAAATTCGTGTCATCCAGAGAGACAAATTCCCGCCACTCATAAGGCCAGTTTGGATTAGAGGCGAAGGACTCGTGAATCAGCCCCTTGTTGGTTGTGTTTAAATCCAAATAGCCATCAAAAATTCCTCCGAAACTTGATACTGATGATATATTCCAGTCACTAATATCCTGATTAAAGGAACGAGCACCAAAGAACATATTGCCCATGCTCGTAACGGATGAAGTATTCCATGCATTCAATTTACCATTGAAAGCATTATTCCAGCGAAACATGTATTGCATTTGCTGAACCTTGGAAGTATCCCACTTTCCTATTTCCTGATCGAAGGAATCAGCACTTTGGAACATATGAGCCATATTTAAAACGGAAGAAACATCCCAATTGCTTATGTCTTGGTTAAAAGAGGAGGCTGCATTAAACATCCACAACATTGTTGTTACGGATGAAGTGTTCCAGTCACCAAGATCTTGATTGAACGAAGAGGCTGCATTAAACATATCCCGCATATTTCCGACGGATGAAACATTCCATCCACCAATTGGTTGATTGAAGGAAGTCGCTCCACTAAACATATACTTCATACTGGTAGCCGAGGATGTATCCCAATTTCCAATATCCTCATTAAAAATAGTCCGGTCCTTGAAAGCCTCTTTCATATCCGTCACCGCCGAAGTATTCCAATCACTGATATGCCCATAAGTGGCATTGGCCTCGGCTTGGTTATCAAACCATAGATTCACTGCGGTTTGGAAATTGGTGTCGGTGATTGGTTCGTAAGTCACAAATTCCGACCAGTCATATTCCCAGTTGGGATTAGATGAGAATGTCTTATGGATTTCTCCTTTGTTTGAATCACTAAGGTCGTGGGTGTTAAAAAATGTAGAGGACATATCGGATACTGAAGTAATATTCCAATCACCTAAATTTTGATTAAATGCAGAAGCACCCCTAAACATATGACCCATATTGACTAGCGATGATATATCCCAATTCGAAATATCTTGATTGAAAGCATAATTGTAAGCAAACATCCATCCCATCGAAGTAACCGAGGAAGTATCCCAATCACTCAAGTCCTCATTAAAAGTGTGTCGGTTTAGGAAAGCATTGAACATATTCGTTACCGCCGAAACATTCCAGTCGCTGATATGGCCGTAGGTCATGGTGGCATTTAGTTCATCGCTAAACCAGAGGTTGACCGCATCCTGAAAGTTGGCATCGGTCAATGCTTCCTTGGGCTTTTCCAAATTGTAGAGAGATAGCACTTCGGAAGCGGATAGTGCCCGGTCATAAATACGGACTTCGTCGATGGAACCATTTGCATCATCGTAAATATCTGAAATATCCGCTAAAGATTCACTTTCTTGACGAAGATATTGAGAAATGTCTCCTGAATTTAGCAAATTTTTATTTAGGTAAAAACTTACAGTATTTCCATTCAGCGAAATCCCTAGCCGATGGTTGTCTAGCAAGCTTCCAGATGGTGCAGGAAAATTTAATATTTGCCCTTCGTCTGTTAAAGAAACCCCATAATTATTGAACGAGCTCCCATCTGCTGACATATTAAATATAAGCTTTTTATATTGGGATTGCCTTGTTGAATTATAGTACCCTCCAACCGCATAATTTGCATCGGCATCAGTTTGATCTTTATAAAAAACCCTGAATTGAAACCAGCCTGCCCATTGCAATCGTTCTGCATCAAATTCAATGAGAAAATTGCTTGGTAAATTACCAGTAAATGTCGCTTCAGAAATGGAATTGGTACCACCAGCTCCGTTTTGATTAAATCCAGTGGTTTCCAATCGCAGCTTACCGTTTACTATTCGAGTTTTGTCGCCATTGGTCTGGTAATTATTTCCATCTGCAGCACCGGTTGGATAATAGTGGAGGACAAGATCTCGAGTTGAATCTTCAGAAATTGAAAAATCGTTGGTGTAAACTTTTTCTCCAGAATCTAAATCCGTTATCTCAATATTGTCAATATCAGTGGTGGAGCCATTATGAATGGACTCTATTATAAAGGTGTTGGGTCTCGGAGGTATCGAATTAAAAACTTGATTATTTGAGTTTATGGAACGACTACCGATGGAAGCAAAATCAACCGGGTTTAATCCAGCTAGTTTTCCAGGGTCCAGTGTTGGATGAACATTGAAGGTTCCCAATGTGGTCGGTTGAGCAATTCCATCAAGGTATACTCGGCTGCCATTTTCATGTCCATTGAAAGTGAGTGCAACATGATGCCAAGTACCATCGAACAACTTCGATCTCTCTGAGTCAACATAGCCGTTTATGTTATACATGGCTACATTTGCTCCGTAGTCATTGTGCTTCGCATCGTTGAAGCGAACATAAGTTACCATTTCATTATTAAGCGAACCAGTACGATTATCGCCGATTGAGATGTTGCTATTGGTAGTTCCGTTGGCCTCATGAACAAAAGATAGAATAGATTGAGGCGAGTCTTGAGAATTTCGAACCCAGAAGGAAACAGTAGCAGTCTGCTTGGCTAATTGCTGTGGGTTATTCAGTGCAATATGGGCATCGGGACCTCGAAAGTGATAGGCAGAGCCAGAGTTTCCATAACGATCTGAAGTAAGGAAAGTTCCGGTTGAAATATTTCCATCGAATCCATTTCCAGAAACATCCGAGGCATTGCCGTCAAAAGGGTACCAAGCAACGATGCCCTGTTGAAGAGGCGTGGAATTCGGATTGTTTAGATCACTCCCAGTCGAGGCTTCCAAGGAGTCCCGGAATCCATCCCCGTCGGTATCCTCATACACATCAAGCAAGGTCACCGTGAAGTTGCCTTCGGTGGTAGCGTTTAGTTCATCCTTTGCCTGTACCGTGAGAGTGTAAGTGGAGGGATCGGCCTCGTAATCCAAAACAGTAGCGGTTTTAAGGGTGCCGTTGGTATCGAGAGCGAAAAGGGAATTGTTATTTTCGCCGTCTACAAAGTGGTAAGTGATCGCATCCCCGTCCGGATCAGTGGCATTGAATTCGTCGATTATCGTGCCAACTGGTTGGTTCTCGGTTATTGCTAGAGTTGCTGTAGAATTGAGTTCAGAGGGGGACTGATTGGTGTATTGGAAACTTAGACGGAAGCCTAAATCGTGAAGTCGGGTACTAGGCGAATAATAAAGGCGGAAAGCAGACCACAAGAATGCAGCCGTCTTTGAGATCGAACCACCACGTAAGACTCGTGAGGATCCTGCCACCCCCTCATTAAATGGGTCTATCCGGGAGTCTGAAGTGTAGCTAACAAAGGCATCTTTTGTCCACTCCCAGACATTCCCATGCATATCAAAAAAGCCCCACGGATTAGCAGCGTACTGACCAACACTGGTCGTCTGACCTATATCATTGTTGTAATTTGCATCGTTTGTGGTGATGGAATCCCCCCATGAATGATTAGTCGTTGTACCTGCCCGGCAGGCATATTCCCACTGGGCTTCCGTCGGTAGTACATAAGACCAACCTAACGGCAGATTGTCCGCTTCTTGCTCATTCAAACGGGTAAGGAATACTTGGATATCTTGCCATGAGACCTTCTCTACAGGATGACTCGGGCTATTTGGATAGTGACTTGGCATCACGCTCAAATTACTGGTATTCCCTGTCATCACGGCTTCGTACTGGGCTTGGGTAACCTCGTATTTACCGAGGTAAAATCCATTAGTCAGAGTAACTTGGTGCTCGATTTGTGCATTCCCAGCTCCAATCTGACCCATCATAAAAGTTCCCGGGTCCACCCAGATCATTTCCAAATCCTTGGCAGAATCCACAAAATGGTTCGGGCTCTCCGCACGGTACAGCAGTTCGATTTCCTCCACCGACAAGGCACGGTCGTAGATTCGGACATCGTCAACGGAGCCATTGAAAAGGTTCCAAGCAGCAGCCCCACCCACATAAATTGCCACATTGTTATTTTTAAGTGCATCTCTTTGAAATGGAATTGTACTTTGTAGCGAAGAATCAATGAATAATTTCACTTCACTCAGTGAAGATACTAATGTTATTTGGTACCATCTATCGAGTTGGGTATTTTGGTTAGCCCAAGCCTTAACAACATGTGAAGAGTTCGTCCCTGAGGACAAGTGATCAACTGCAAATTTATCCTGATCTTGTATGTGGTAAGTACCGATTCTTAAAGTATCCCAGTTGCCAGTAATGTCACGAAGCCCAAAAGCCTCTGGATATGCAGATGGGACCGAATTGACCTGAACCCACAAGGAATAGGAGAAAGAAGCGTTATCATCTATGCTAAATGAAGCGTTAGTATCCGAGAGGTATACCTGATTTAACCTGCATGATTTTCCACTTACGCCATGCCTATCTTCTCCAAAACTATGCCCACTACCCGACAAATCATTTCCATTACCAGACATATCGGAGGCATTGCCATCAAAGGGGTACCAGGCAACCAGCCCTTGTTGAAGAGGAGTGGAATTGGGATCATTTAAATCACTACCCGTTGAGGCTTCCAAGGAATCTCGAAACCCATCCCCATCGGTGTCCTCATACACATCGGTTAAAGTTATTGTAAAATTACCCTCAGTGGTGGCGTTTAATTCATCCTTGGCCTGCACTCGGATCGAGAGAGTGGAGGGATCGATTTCGTAATCAAATGTGGTGGCGGTCTTGAGAGTGCCGTTGGTATCGAGCGTGAACAGCGAGTTGTTGTTTTCGCCGGGAACGAAGTGGAAAGTTATTTCATCCCCATCCTGGTCAGTGGCATTGAACTCGCCGACGATTGTACCGACAGGCTGATGTTCCCTAATGGCGAGGGGCACGGTGGAGTTAAGATCGGTGGGTGGCGTGGTAATTTGTCTGAAGGCAAGGCGGAAACCAAGACCATTCCAACGAGCACTCGGGAGGTCGGTACTGCGTTTTGCAGATCGAAGACTAATCTCATCGTTATGCTTGGAACCACTGCGTTTGACCCGAGATGTTCCCTCAATAGCCCCCGTAGGATCAACCATTGGTGTATTACCGTAAGCACCATACCAATCCGCGGTCCATTCCCACACATTACCATGCATATCAAAGAAGCCCCACGGATTACTCCCGTAGGAACCAGCATTTGAAGGCTGCCCAACATTACCGCCATAATTTGCCATGGTGGCGTTTATCTCATCCCCCCAGGAATAAATGGTCGAGGTACCCGCACGGCAGGCATATTCCCACTGAGCTTCAGTGGGCAGGACGTAGGCCCAGCCCGGGGGCAGGTTGTCCGCCTCCTGATTGTTCAAGCACTCCAGAAAGATTTGAATATCTTGCCAACTGACCATTTCCACCGGTAAATCTGAACCGGTATATTCCGAAGGCGTGGGGCTCAGGCTGGCGTTGTTCTCGGTCATCACCGCCTCGTACTGGGCCTGAGTAACCTCGTACTTGCCCAAGTAAAATCCTTGGGTTAGAGTGATTTGCGTCTCGTTCTCATCCGTGCCCCTTCCCGCTTCGCTGGTCGGACTGCCCATCGTAAAAGTACCCGGCTCCACCCAGAGCATTTCCAGATTCACAGTGGAGTTGAGCTCTACCACATGAGGTACTTTTTGGAGGGCGAGCCGGAAGCCTTCACCAGTACCCCGAGTGGATGGTGAAAGTTTGGAACGAAAGGCTGTTCTTAAATACCTAACGGTTCCATTACCATAACCTCCCCCACGAAGAACTTTCTCGGTGCCATTTTCTACGCCAGATGGATCAGTTATGGATGATGACGGATAATTTCCATACCAATCAATTACCCATTCCTTGACATTTCCAATCATATCATAAAAGCCCCAGGCATTCGGTGAGAACATACCAACTTCCACTGGTCTACTCGGGTCCGCCCCATGGTCCCAGTTTGCATCATTCGCACTAATTGTATCTCCCCAGGGATAAGCAGTGCTTGTACCTGCACGGCAGGCATATTCCCACTGTGACTCTGTAGGCAAGGTGTATTTCCAGCCAGGGGGAATATTTCCTTCCTCCTGAGTGTTCAGTCGTTCAAGAAAGATCTGCACATCATCCCAGGATACCCGCTCAACCGGACGGTCAGGATAACCATGCCAATTACTCGGGGTCGCATTGAGGTCACCAGTAACCCCCGTCATAACTGCTTCGTATTGGGCCTGAGTCACTTCATATTTACCTAGGTAAAAGCCTTTAGTAAGCGTGACATTGTGCTCATTCTCATCTGTGTAGCGCCCCGATTCCGTGGTCGGACTGCCCATGGTAAAAGTGCCCGGGTCCACCCAGATCATTTCCAGATTCACGCTGGAGTTAAGATCGGTAGTGAAATTAGGGGTGAAAGATTCAATGGTTTCCGCAAGTCTTTTTACATTTGCCGAAACTTGGATCGGATTTACCACATCTGTAAATGACCAATCGCCCAACTGCCCGACTTGGTTTCGACCAGTAGACCAAAGGGTGCCATCGGATTTTAAAAACAGGGAGTGCTCGTACCCCGCCACTATATCAACCACACCGGTAAGGGGCGAACCGTCTGCCAGAACCACCTGACTTGGGTAGGTACGATTTACTGTGCCACCATCGCCAAGCCGGCCATAGGCCCCAGCCCCAACCGTCCATACCGTACCATCGGTTTTCAAAAACATAGTGTGCCAAGAGGCACTGATTGCCTGCACATTAGTGAGTGGGGAACCGTCCTGATTTAAAACCTGAACGGAGATATCGCGATCGATCGAGGTTCCGTCCCCGAGCTGGCCCACATGATTACGCCCGACGGTACAGACGGTGCCATCTTTCATCAGGAAGACCGAATGGTCATAACCCGCGGCAACTTGAGAAACCCCGGAAAGAGAAAGACCATTGGGGCCAAGAACGGATACTGGGTTGTTCTTATTTTCGCTAGTGCCGTCTCCCAATTGACCGTAGTTATTTCTTCCAGTTGCCAGAACCTCTCCCGGATATTTCAGGAAGAGGGAATGCTCATGGCCGGCACTTATTGAAAGCAGGTTATTTAGCTGACTTCCATCGGGCATCACCACACGCTCAGGGTTCAGAGTAGTACCACTATGGGATATTCCAAGTTGCCCGTAGTTATTTGCACCTACCGACCAAGCCGATCCGTTCTTTTTTAAAAATAGACTGTGAGAAGCACCTGCACTGGTTAAAAAGACATCATCAAATGTCGAGCCATCCGCATTGACTACCTGAACAGGATCGGAGCGCGTGGTGGTTGTACCATCCCCTAGCCTACCGGAACCATTCAAACCAGTAGCCCAAACGGTGCGATCAGTCCTAATAAAAACAGTATGATCACTACCTGCAGAGGCATGCACAACTTGATCATCAATTGAAGTAGGTCTGTTGAGCAAATAATTAGAACCGTCCCCCAACTGACCGGCGGTGTTTCGACCACATGCAAGTACGCTGCCATCAATAAAGTGCATGAACGCGTGTTCCTGGCCGCTGGAAATATCAATCACCCCCTCCAAAGGATTACCATCTGCATCCAAAATCTGGGTAGGATAATTCAGGGGGATTGTATCGCCTGTCCCAAGAACCCCATCCGCATTTCCGCCTTTAGCCCAAACCGTACCATCGGCTTTACGGAACTGAATATATCTTTCTCCTGCAAAAATATCGGTCACCCCAGTCACGCCATTGCCGTCCTGATTTAGCAACTGGATAGCCTTGGTGCCGTATCCCGTTCCAGAAACCCAGACGGTACCATCTGCACATAGAAACATGGAGGTGAAATTACCCGCAGAAACTTCGATCACATCGGATAGGTTACTGTCATCGGATTTGATTACCCGAACCGGATTCGAACGGCTGGAGGAATTACCGTCCGCAAGAATTCCCCAACTATTCCTGCCAACCGACCAGGCAGAGCCATCGGATCTGATGAATAATAGATGATGCGAACCACTGGTCATTTTTACCACTTTGTCAAATGGGGTTCCATCATCATGGACGACTTGTACCGGATTGGTTCGGTCTGTGGTGGTGCCATCTCCCAGACGGCCGTCCGTATTCCATCCGGTGGACCATACGGTACCATCACTTTTTAAATAATGGGAGGAGTGGCAATTCAAGGCGACTGATTTGATATCGCTGAATGCAGTGCCATCTGAATTTTGCACCTGCACAAGGCTGGTCTTGGCGGTCATAGTTCCATCGCCAAGGGCACCCTTCCAGTTACCACCCGCAGTCAGCGCCGTACCATCGTCCATCAAAAACACCGATTGATCCCACTTTGCCTGAGCATCCCGCACACCGGTAAGGATTGAACCATCCGGATTTTCAATCGCCTTAAAAATTGACCTGTTCTCGGTAGTTCCATCTGCCAATTGCCCACCGTTAGCCCCGCTTCCATAGACCGTGCCTTCGGTGGTCAGCAACAGGGTATGCCAATCTCCCACACTAACGGAGTTGATTTTAGGCACATAGGATTTTGAAGTATTGCCTTGAAACACTTGGACAGGATTTAATCTGCTAATGAATGTTCCGTCCCCTAGTTTACCACTCGAATTATTTCCGGTGGCCCAAACGGTTCCGTCACTTCTTATCATTACAGAGTGTGATTGAACCCCAGCACTTAAAGAAACAAATCCTGTAAGTGCAGATCCATTTGCGTATTTCATTTGTACTGGATTTTTTCTGTTTATTTGAGAGCCGTCACCTAGCTGTCTTTCCAAATTCCTTCCAGCACCCCAGACGGTACCATCATTTTTAAGAAATAAATTAAAATTTCCACCTATCTCAACCGCGACTACTCCATTAAAATCAGTGCCATCAGAATTAAGAACAAAAACCGGCTTTTTATCTTCATTAGTGGTGCCATCCCCTAGTTGCCCCTGATCGTTAGCTCCAACAGACAAAACTCTACCATCACTTTTAACGAATACAGTATGAGAGTTACCTGCACCGATAGAGATGATGCTATCCATAAATGTCCCGTCGGAGTTTTTTACTTGTACAGCAAGATTTTTCGTTGTGGTACCACCATCTCCCAACCTCCCGTTTGCACCTTGCCCTACCGCCCAAACTGTTCCATCACTTTTAAGAAATACGCTGTGGTCATAACCTGATTTCACAGAACTAATTGAACTTAATGTAGAACCATCAACAGTACGAACCTGTACGGGGTTTTGTTTATTACTATATGAACCGTCTCCTAATTGACCATTGTTGTTATTACCAACTCCCCACACACTACCATTACTCTTAAGAAATAGTGTATGTGATGAATCATGGTGATTTCCTGCACTTACTTCTATGACATCATTAAACAAAATTCCGTTGGACTGAACGACATTAACAGGGTAATTCCTTGATATTAATGTGCCATCACCAAGTTGCCCATTATCATTTTTACCCACAGTCATCACAGTTCCATCATCAAGAAGGAAAACAGAATGCCAACTTCCTGCGTCTATCGCTATTACTCCAGTAAGGAAAGAGCTTGAGGATCTTCTAACCTGAACCGGATTGTAGACATTGTCTGTAGTTCCATTCCCAAGTTGCCCAAAACTATTTTGGCCGCAAGCCCAGACCGTTCCGTCGTTTTTAAGAAAAAGAGTGTGATGAACCCCGCAAGCTGTCTGTATAGCATCTTTTATTTCAGTACTGTAATCCACTAACATAACTGGTATCATTCTGTCTATGGTACTACCGTCACCGAGTTGGCCCGATGAATTGTTACCCATTGCCCAGACACTACCGTCATTGAGTTGGAAAAGCACATGACCACCCGCACTGTAGTTGATAATCTCAGACTGAAAAAATCGAGAGTTGGGGTCATTAATCAATTGAACCGCCCGGGAACGATTCGTGGTGGTACCATCGCCAAGTTGACCGGCATCGTTTTTGCCTACCGACCAAATGGTCCCGTCTTCCAGGTAAAAGACTGAAAAATAGTGGCCGGAATCAATCGATTGCACACCGGTTAAAGGCTGACCATCTGATTTAGTCACCTGTACAGGATGATTTCTACTGGTAGTGGTTCCATCCCCTAACTGTCCGTAATTATTTTTTCCCACCGCCCAGACTGTACCATCCTTTTTGAGAAAGGATGTCTCCCGGGTCCCCCCACTGAGTGCAACCACTTCGTTAAAGGGTGTACCGTCCTGGTTGATCATTTGAACGGGAAATGGACTACTATCATAAGTTCCATTTCCAAGCTGACCGTCATCATTGAAACCAGCACCCCAGACCTCCCCATTTTGTTTCAGGTACATGGTATGATACCCAGCTGCACTTATATCCTTAACCCCAGTAAAAAAATTACCATCGGAATTTTTTACTTGCACGGGATAGGTACGATCCGTGGTGGTACCATCTGCGACTTGGCCGTTATTATTCCTCCCAACTGCCCAGACGGTCCCATCCCCCATCAAAAAAACAACCTGACCCAACCCGGCACTCAATTTGACAACCCCACTAAACGGTGTACCATCCTGATTTATAATCTGCTCGAGCTCAGAACGACCAGTTGTACTCCAATTACTGGATGCCCAAACTCTACCAGATTCTGCCAGGTAGAAGCTGTTATACTCAGTCGCAATAACCGATTCGATATCTTTGAGGATGGAACCATCGGAAAGTTTCACTCGCTGAGGGATTGATTTACTTACATTGGTATCATCCGCTAATTGACCTAGCGAATTGGCACCCCATGCCCAGGCCGTACCATCCCACATCAAAATGATGGAGTGACTTCCGGCACTTACCTGGCGAATGCCAAGCTTGGGAGCCGTTGGAGTAACCATACTTGGCATCACTCCATTAGCTAATTGACCGAAATCATTGTGCCCCATCCCTTTGAGTAAATCACCCTCTTGAATGAATAAGGAATGATTTACTGTATTGGAAAAGACGATTAAATTTGAAAACAACAGACCTATCAAAGTTGCGAGAACCTTGAAAAAATTCTTACAAGCAAAAAACCCAACCCTATGGGTTGAAATTTGAAGGGATTTAAAAAAGGGATTCAAAACACGGAATAGAGAATACAGTTTAGAATTAGCGAAAAACAGAAAAATAATACAACAAAAAAGTTGTATTATTTTTATTCTTTGGGGCTATCAACCAATCGCATTGAGACCAGGAAACGCCAAATCCTAATCAAAAATGAATCTAGATTTTCAAAAAGATTGTTCTTTCAACCAGTCGATCAATTTTGTAAGGGCCCGTGCTCGATGGCTAATCTTTGCCTTTTCGTCAAAGGAAATTTCGGCAAAGGTTGATGCACTCTCATTGGGCAGAAAGAGTGGGTCATAACCGAAGCCTCCGCTCCCTCTTCGTTCGAAGAGCAAGGTACCCTCGCAGGCACCGGAAAAGGTCTCTTCTAACCCGTCCCCAACCAGAGCAAGCACACACCGAAAACGGCAGCCACGATCGTCTTCCTCAACCTCTTTCATTTCTGCGATTACCTTATCATTATTGGCCTTATCATCGCAGGGTTCGCCTGCATAGCGGGCAGAAATCACCCCAGGGCGGCCATCGAGTGCATCAATTTCAATCCCACTGTCATCCGCCAAAAACCAGGCATTGGATGGTTCAATTTCTTTTAATCCATGAGCCTTCAGGAGGGCATTGGCTTCAAAGGTGGAACCGGTCTCCTCGACTTCGGGCATACCTCCGATCTTGTCGGGTCCGGCCACTTGGACGGGCAACCCAGCTTGGTCGAGTGCGGTCTGTAATTCATGAAGTTTGTGGGCATTGCCCGAGGCAAGATAGATGGTTTTCATTATAAAAATCCGTGAGTTAAATGATCCGAACCAAGTTCTAACTCAAGGGGGTCTCGGAGACGAAGTTTTTTGGAAATCGGGGAGGATAAAGCCCGGGGACCCAGGAATTCTTTAGGGGAGCGATAGCGAAAGAGATAGTCAGCCAAGCCTTCTTCCAACATGGATTCGGCAAGCTTGGCTCCTCCTTCACAGTATACACCATTAAGTCCAAGTTCTGAGAGGACTGATGGAAAACAGAGAGCGGGAATCCTGCCACGCGGACAAGCTTCGGTTTCAATCAGAGAAATCCCAAGTTCCTTGGCACGGGAGAATCGAGCATTTTGCTTGAGCCCGATTGGGGTGGTCAGCACGCGGGTCCTGTCTGCAAATTTGTCAGTATAGAGGGTGCGGTCGGACACCTTGGGATCAAAGGTAGATAGGTCGCTATCCACAACCAGGCGAATTGAACAAAAGGTCGCATCGGGCAAACGAGCAGTAAGTACCGGATTATCTGACAACACAGTTCCGCTACCCACACAAATCGAGGGGAATAAACGACGCCATTTCATCATATCGGCCCGGGCCTCGGATTCAGTCACCCGACTGGGTCGCCCCGCCTCGTCTGCGAGTTTTCCATTTGCCGATTCGGCCAATTTCAAGGCGATCAATGGGCGTCCAGTTTGCATGTTGTGGTTGAAGATGAAATTCAGTCTTGCGGCCCGTTCCTGGGTCTCAGAATCCGCAAGCTCGACATTTAAACCTTTCTCCCGAAGAATTTCGATTCCATTACCGGCGTGTTTGGGATTGGGATCGAGCCCAGCGACATAGACCGACTGAATACCGGAATTTAAAATCGCATTGGTACAGGGCGGTGTCTTTCCATGGGTCGAGCAGGGCTCGAGGGAAATGACCATGGATGCATCCGTTGAGGGTTTGCGTCCCAAAGCATTGAAGGCTTCTACTTCTGCATGAGCTTGCCCGCTCGCCGAATGAAAGCCTTCGGATATTACTTCACCATTCTCCACAATCAATGCACCGACCATAGGATTGGGGTGGGTATTGCCCCAGCCTTTTTTGGCTACTGCAATCGCACGATCAAAAAGTGCAGAAATCGATGTGGGGGAGAGACTCAAAATAAATTTCTATGCATGAGTAAGGGAGAGACCAACCGGGCAATGGTCGGATCCTTCGACTTTGGTAAGTATGGTGGCATCCCGGACTGAGGTGGCAAGATCGTCAGAAACCACAAAATAATCAATCCGCCAACCAACATTTCGAGCTCTGGCTCCAGCACGATAAGACCACCAGGAATAGGCATGCTCCTGATCCGGATAAAGGTGGCGGAAAGTATCCAGAAATCCTTCCGCAAGAAGATTTGAGATCCCTTCCCGTTCCTGATCAGTAAAGCCGGCACTTTTACGATTGGTTTTGGGGTTGGCGAGATCAATCTCCCGATGGGCCACATTCAGATCGCCACATAAAATCACTGGTTTCTTTGACCGTAATTCAATTACATAATCCTTGAGGTCGGGATCCCAGGATTGGTACCGGTAAGGAAGCCGGGAGAGATCACCCTTGGAATTGGGTACATATACATTCACCAAGAAGAAGCCGTCGTATTCACAAGTAATTACCCGCCCCTCTCCCCCATGCTTACCATCTGGAAAATCTTCAGATACGGACAATGGTTCGATCTTGGAAAAGATTGCGGTGCCAGAGTAGCCTTTTTTCTCCGCTAAATGATAGTGCCGAAAAGCATATCCAAAGTCTTCTTCCGGTATGACATCTGGGTTAAGCTTTACTTCCTGTAAGCATAAAAAATCCGGAGAAATATCCTCGATAAAATGATCGAAGGTCTTTTTCCGACAGGCCCGCAGGCCGTTAACATTCCAGGAAATGAAATTGATACTGGACTTTTGATTGGTCATTTGACGAACTTTTCGTATAAAACGGAGATTATAAAGACAATGTATTCTTTATCATTGTTTCCCTTTTTAAAAATCCACAAGCAAAAGTAATCCACATGGCATCCCCTACAGACATTCGCAAAGGACGTGTAATCGTATACCAAGGAGCACCGCACCTGGTTTTGGAAATGTTGCACCGTACCCAAGGCAGGCAGGCTGGATTCGTCCAGACTACCTTACGCAGCTTGCAAAGCGGTTCCACCACCACGACCAAATTTCGTTCAACAGATAATGTTGAATTCATGCACACCACCACCCAAAAATTAGAGTACAGCTACAAAGACGGAGACGGACACCACTTCATGGACTTGGAAAGCTATGAGGATAGCATATTGAGTGACCAGATGATTGGGGAAGATGAGTGCTTTCTGGTGGAAGGTAATACTTATGACATTCTCTTGGTTGATGGGGATCCGGTGCGCTTGCAATTACCCGCTTCCGTGGAAGCAAAAGTCGTGGAGTCTCCCGATGCCATCCGGGGAGATACTGCGGGAAATGTGCTCAAGCCAGTAACCATCACCAGTGGCATCACCATTCAAGTTCCACTATTCATCAAAAAGGATGACATCATAAAGATCAGTACCACGGATCGTTCATATCTGGGACGAGTTTGAGACCGATCTTTTTCCTTAAATTTTGCAAAAAAAACCTCCCGATTAGGGAGGCTTTTTTTTGGGGGACTGAATCAGTCGCCCTTAAAGGTTTTATGAGTTTCTAGGCAACTCGCTCGACGACAAGAGGAGCTGGGTTTGGACGCTTAGGAGCCAAGCGGTAGGCAGCCTTGAAATAATCCATGGCCACTTTCAACCTTTTCTCGTCGTTGTAATGAATAATCATCAGAGGTTCACCCTGTTTCATTTGGGTGCCGACCTTGCAAAGCTCGGCAACTCCACAAGCAGGGTCAAATTTCTTGCCCTCTCCATGAACTAGAATTTGAACACCACGGGCAAGTTGTCCTGCATCAATGGTGTGAACATATCCACGCTTTGGAGCAGGCAGTTTCTTGGTGTGCTTGGCCTTGGGAAGCTTTTCGGGGTCATCGATTACCTTGGAATCTCCACCTTGGTATTCTACGACTTCCTTAAGTTTTTCCAAAGCGGTACCATCTTCCAAATGTTTACGAACGGTCTGCTTTGCAGAAAGAGTAGAACCTGCGACTCCAGCTAGCCGTACAATTTCCATGCCGAGCTTCATCACTAAATCCTGTAAGTCTTCCGGACCTTCGCCTTTCAATAACTCAATCGCTTCCTTGAGCTCAAGGGATGGACCCACACAGGTACCAAGCGGTTGGTTGTTATCAGTAACCAGAGCAACGCACCGCCTTTTAAGGGTGCGTCCGACTCGAGTAAGAGCACGAGCCAGTTGTTTGGCATCTTCCGCATTTTTAATGAAAGAACCTTTACCCCACTTGATGTCGACGACTACGCCCTCGGCACCCGCGGCCAACTTGCGACTCAAGGTACCGGCGGTAATAAATGGAATCGATGGGATCGCTCCAATTTTCTTACGCAATTCATAAAGAATCGATTCAACCGGAGAAATTTCTTCGTGAAGATCAGCAAAGGCACAACCCAGCTTACGAACCTGAGTTGAGAATTCCTCAAGACCCATGGCCGTTTTCACCTTGGGAATGGCTTTAAGCTTTTCGGAGTTGGAACTGAGAAATTCTTCATCATCCCCGTTCATGAGGGGCATGGCTACGCCAGCTGCAGCAGACAAGGGACCAAGAACGAGGGTCGTTTTGTCACCGACTCCACCGGTTGAATATTTCTCAATTTTTGGGCGAGAAACATCCATCATTTCAATCACTTCACCCGAGAGCATCATTTCCTCGGCAAAATAAGCGATTTCTTGGGCAGACATTCCTTGAAAAAAGGTAGTCATTACCCAGGCTGCTTGTTGAAACTCAGGCATTTCCTCGTCTAAGATGGCATCTACAATAGAGCGAATTTCTTGGTCAGTAAATTCACCTCCGTCTCTTTTCTTCTCAATCAAATATGTGAAAGAGGGGGAATCCTTGGATGATTTGGCCGTTGGCATAGTATATAACTCCTTACTGAATTTAAGGGGTGAATAGTTCAGTGCAAAGTATGTTTATACTAAATAATAGTCCACGGGTCGAGCATTTTCTTTGGACTGAACTTGACCCGAGCCTAAGAAATCGTTGTTTTCTGACCGAATGAAAAGGTCGCACGACATAGCAAAAGAAATTCATGATCAATTAATCAAGACCGCGGAGGCGATCCCAGATTTCGATTCAGAATTCGATCCGCAGATAAGAACAGCCGATGAAAGATTTGGGGACTTTCAAGCAAATGGCACCCTTCCCTTTGCTAAGAAAAAACAACTTAATCCCAGAGAATTAGCCCAAACATTGATCGATGCTCTTCCCGAAAATAAGGACTGGGAGGTTTCACTGGCCGGCCCCGGTTTTATCAATTTCAAACTTTCCAGCACTTGCCTATATCAATGGTTAAAGGCATTCTCCCACCGAGATCAGATCGAAGCTGCCATGGCTACGAAAGAACCGAAAAGAGTGACTCTGGACTTCTCCTCCCCGAACACCGCAAAACAGATGCATGTCGGTCACATTCGCTCTACCATCATCGGTGAAAGCCTGGCACGCCTTCTCAAACTCCATGGTCATCAGGTGATCAAAGACAACCATCTCGGGGACTGGGGTACGCAGTTTGGGATTTTACTGTATGCAATCAAGCGGGAAAAGATTGACTTGAATAATTTGGGTGATCAGCCAATCGCACGACTGGAAAACCTTTACCGCAGTGGCAACCAGTGGATTAAAGAGGATAAGCAAGCCCTGAAAACCGCTCGGGAAGAACTGGTCAAATTACAGGGAGGTGATGAGGAGAACCTATGCCTTTGGCAAAAAATTCGCGACCTTAGCATGGAATCCTTTGAGGAAGTTTATGATCTTCTTGGCGTTTCCTTTGACCATGCCCATGGGGAAAGTTTTTATCGCGACCAAGTTGATAGCATCTATCAATCGCTCGAATCGCATCGCATTTGCCAGGAGGATGATGGTGCACTCGTTGTCTTTCACCCCGAGCACAAGCGTTTTGCGAAGCAACCTTTCATCATTCGTAAATCAGATGGGGCGAGTAATTATGCAACCACGGACCTGGCTACCCTTTCCTACCGGTCCAAGGAGTGGAGGAGCGAGCAGATTATCTATGTTACCGACGGTCGCCAAAGGGACCATTTCGAACAACTTTTTCTAACAAGTCGCAAGTGGTTTGAAGCCGAAGCAAGAAAGATCCCTGTCCTTTCTCATGTTTGGTTCGGTACGATTTTGGGTGAAGACAACAAAGCGATCAAAACACGGGATGGGCAACCTATCAAATTGGTCGACTTACTTGACGAAGCCATCCGGAGAGCCTCGCAAATGGTGCTCGAAAAGAATCCAGAATTAAGCCCGAAAGAAACAAGAAGAAGGGCCGTTGCGATTGGGCTCGGAGCGGTAAAATATGCAGATCTCTCTCAAGATCGAACGCTTGATTATGTATTTTCGTGGGAAAAACTTTTGGCAATGCAGGGAAACACCGCTCCTTACCTGCAATACGCAGTTGCCCGGGTTCATAGCATTTTTCGCAAACTTAATACTTCCCCCGATGAATTGATTGAAAAAGCGGGCCCACCCCAAACCGAAGCAGAAAGAAAACTAGCAAGAAAATTGATTTTCTTCCCCATGGCGATCAATCAAGCCACCCAAGAATTAAAGCCCCATTTCCTATGTACCTATCTTTTTGAATTGGCCACGGATTTCAGCTCTTTTTATAACCAAGATAAGGTCATGGTACCTGAAGTTGAGGTTCAAGGCATCCGGCTTCTTCTTTGTCAAACCACTCAGACATATTTGGAAATAGGCTTGGAAATGTTAGGTATTGAAACCCTTACCGAAATGTAGGCTAATCCGAGTAGCAATAATTGATCAAATTTCTTGTAGAGGTACATCCAACTTGTAGAACTTACAATTTGGATCCAGCCCCCATCCAGATTTTCGGTATAAAAGACCCCGCAACCTAGTCACACGCTCTGGAGACCAACTTGAGCGGATCATTTCAAGCTCCCAATTTCCATTTTTAAATCGGACCGGTTGCATTGCATTGGAACGAACGATTCGACCTTCACTAAAGAAATACAAACCTGGAAATGAAGGACCCAGGTCCGGTAGGACTAGTTGGAACTTTTCTCCTTTCTGATAAGCTTTAACCTGCCATTCAGAGGGTGGTTCTATGGGTAGTTTATGGTGAAAGTCATCGAAGTCTTTCTTCCATCGATCATCTAATTTTGTTCGTATACCCACTGGGATGGTGAGACTCAAGTTTGCGTATCCAGGCAAACAGGTTTTCGAACATGCCAACCAAGCAACTTTGGCTTCGATGACTAAGTCATCCGTCAGCTTATAAGTATCAGAAAAAGTAAGTTCACAAAGAAAAAGGGTTTCATCATGATGTCCATGTGCTCCGATTTGCCCCATCTTCACACGCTTCGGAACGGGAAAGAGTAATGGACCTGCCGTAACTCCCTCGGGCAAAATCCACTCTACTGAAGGAGGAACCCCAACATCACCGGGGTGCAGCCAATAAGTATGCCAGCCAAAATCACGTTGAATTCGCCATGCTATCCAGATGCTCTCTTTTGCATCGGCAACCTCAATCTCAGATACCAAAGAGTGCCGGGTCGGACCGGCAATTTCAATTCCACCTTCCGCAGAGAAGGAATGAAATACTGGCAGTCCAAAACCAGCTAAACAAAAAATTAATGAAAAGATTTTCCGCACCCGCAAGTGGATTGGGCATTGGGGTTGCGGATTTCAAAGCCCTTCCCGGTCAAACCGTCGTCAAAGTGGACTTCAGAACCATCAAGGTATTCTAAGCTGTCTGCATCAACCGCAAAAGAAACCCCATCACAATTCCCAACTTTATCTGTCTTCTTCGGAAAATCTACAGACATTCCATATTCGAAACCTGAACATCCACCGGGTTCGATAAAAACCCGAAGCACTTTTCCATCCTCAGAATCATCGAGCATAGAGGAAACTTTTGAAACAGCAGAGTCTGTAAGTGTAATCATGTCAAAAATGATTACAAAGGGGACAAAAAAAGTCAAATTTCGAAAAATATGTAGCTAATTTTGTGCCATTCTTGTATATTTTAGCAAAATACTAAAAAGTTTTCTTGAATGAAAGGCAGAAAGGAAGTAGTTTTCGAGAATCATCCAAAACAATACTTTGAAAAACATATTTAACGAAGTACAGTTCGAACTTACCCGGAAAATCGCAGAGGGCGGAATGGGATTAGTTTATGAAGCGGTACAAAGCGGAATTGGCGGGTTTCGTAAAGTGGTAGCCATCAAATTGATCCGCGAAGAATATTCATCCATTGAAGAATTTAGAAATAATTTTATTGGAGAAGCTAAGCTTGTAGCCGACCTCATCCATACCAATATCGTTCAAACCTATCATCTTGGTCGTATTAACGAACAATACTTCATGACCATGGAATTTGTGACGGGGTGGAACCTGGAGGAGTTTCTAGACCGACATATAGAAACCGAACAGTATGTCCCTGCCGATCTTGCTGTTTTTATTGTCTCTCGTATTTGTCGGGGTTTAGGCTACGCCCATCGTAAAAGAGATGAGCATGGTAGGTTGCTGGGAATCGTCCACCGTGATGTCAACCCAAAGAATATCATGGTGGCCAAGGAGGGTGATGTTAAACTAACGGACTTCGGAATCGCGAAAGCCCTAGACCTTATGTATAATAAGGAAGGTGAGGTCATTGCCGGCAAAGATGAATATCTTTCTCCGGAACAAGCCCGCTGTGAAATAACCGACCACCGGGCGGATTTGTTTTGTTGCGGCATTGTAATGTCCGAACTTTTACTTGGATACAACCTCTTCGAAACTGCAGACTCCGACCAAACCATCCAGAATATTCTGGAAATGGAGCTTCCTAATTTTACTGATTTAAGACCTGATGTGGATCAAAGGCTAAATCATATCCTTCACCGGGCCATGGAGAGATCTCGAGATGGTCGCTTTCAAACAGCGGAGGAAATGCTTACTGGTCTTGAAAATTTCATTTACGGGGATGGTTATGGACCGACCAACGAAAAACTAGCCGCCTATTGTAGTGATTTGTTTGGTGCAGACGGGCAAAACGCTGCCCTTCGTTGGTTTAATGGTGAAACTCAACTCGTCGAATCCTAAACTTGCAACCTGAATAGCCATGCAGTCTCAAGGACTTCGACAAGTACAAAAACAGACTCAGAATCTTGTCCTGGCACCACAGCTCAGGCAATCCTTGAAGATTTTACAAGTTCCTGCCTTGGAATTACGCTCTGCCATTCTTGAAGAATTGCAAACCAATCCGCTACTTGAGGAATTCGGGACAAATGACGACAGTTTAGATGCCGATACCAATGAACCTTCTCCTGATGAGATCGAGAGCGAAGAGGTTGAAGAATTTCTAGAAGAAGAGAAGGAAAAATCGGATTCCAAGGAAGAAACCGAGGAAGATACAGATCTTGAGCAAAAGGATGGAGAAGATCTGAACGACATGGATTTTTCCGATGAATTTTCAATTCTCAATGAAATGGAAGAGGATCTGCGGGAACATTTTGAGAGTGAATATGAAGGAGAGGCGAAATTAGGGAATTCGGAAGCGGATGAAAAAAGAAAATTCTTTTTCGATTCCTTGGTTACCGAAACTTCTCTTCAAGAACATCTTCTTGATCAATTAAAGCTCATTGAAACCACGGATGGCCAACGGGAAGCGTGTGAGTATCTAATTGGGAGCCTAGATGAGAATGGATTCATGCCTGCGAACCTTTCGGACATCGGATTACTTTCTGGCATTGCCTTGAAAGACTTACAGTCGGGCCTAGAAATTCTTCAAACTTTTGAACCGGTGGGAATTGCTTCGGTGGATTTGCGGGATTGTCTGCTCAAACAAATGGATGCCCGCGGCTGGGAAGATTGTACTGCCTATTCGATTGTAGAGCATCACTTTCCACTACTCGTACGCCGCAGGGTTCCTGAACTCTCCAGAAAACTTGCCGAATCGACGGAGGACATCCATTCAGCCTTAGAAAAAATTTCTGAATTAGATCCCTCTCCAGGGCGTCGATTTTCCGAGGACAACAACCAATCAGTTTCTGCAGATGCAACCGTTGAAAAAGTTGGTGGTGAATGGGTGATTAGCCTGAACAATGACTACATCCCACGACTTAAGATTAATAAAACCTATAAAGAGCTCATCACCAAAGGTACCCTTTCTGGTAAGGAAAAAGAATATGTCCGGAACCAGATGAGGGCCGGAAAATTTCTGATCAACTCCATTGACCAGCGTCAAAATACCATTGAAAGAATTACCAGACAAATCCTCCATAGACAGGCTGACTTTTTTGATGTGGGGGTTTCCAAATTGCACCCCATGACCATGTCTGAGGTAGCAGAAACCATCGATGTTCATGAAACAACAGTTTCTCGTGCCATCGCAAATAAATTTCTTAGCACTCCCCATGGTATGTTCCCCTTCAAATATTTCTTTACGCCAGGATATTCTGGGAAGGATGGAGATACCGTTTCGAACACAAGTGTCAAAGAAATCATCGGTTCAATTATAGAACAGGAAGATACCTCCAAGCCATTGAGCGACCGCAAAATTGTTGACTTACTTGCTGAAAAAGAAATTAAACTGGCACGCAGAACGGTGGCCAAATACAGGGAGGAGCTCGGAATTCCTCCGACAAACCTTCGCAGAAGATACTAATCCAAATTCAGGATCTTTTCAAAATTACCACTTTGGAAGACTACGCCATATCCGAGCAATTTGATGCAAAGCTCTCGCTTCTAGTCGATGCATCCACTCCAATTCTTCAAGTTGGGGTACTGGGAAAAAATGACTGGAAAAGTTTTCATACTTCTGAAAAACAAGCGTTGGAAGGCTTGTTCTTTGCCGCCAAGCAAACTTTGGAAGAAGTTGGGCAGCCGCTCTCATCCATGGATGCAATTTTCTTTTGCGAGGGCCCAGGGTCAACCCTTGGTCTTCGGATAAGCTGTGCTTTTATCCGAACGCTCCAATGGGCCAACCACCCTACCCCTCGAGTTTACATGTATAATGCACTCGATTTAGGAAAGGTCATGTGCGGAACCGAAGCTTCCATCCAGGCCCCTTTTCGGAAGGGATTTCGATTTGTCCGTACCGGGAAGAATGCAGTTGGGAAAAAGGAAATCCTAAGTACAGAGGACGCACTTTCGCGCTTTCCTGAGAGCATGCATTTACCGGACCCGAGAAGCTTGGTGGAAGATCTTCCAGAAAGCCAAAAGATTCCCTACTCTTTAAAAGATCAAGTTGAGGGCTTGGATGACTTGCTTCCGGTTTCAAAACTTTGTGAGCTTGCGACTCCCTATGCCCCAAGACCCGCAGAATTCCAAAAATGGCGACCCAACCCAAGAGCAACTTGATAGGCGTCTTCTCAAAGGCAACATTGACACCATGAGGTCCTGGGCTGAAATCGACCTTGCGGCTTTGGAAAGAAATCTCAATTTGATTCGAAGTGCCCTGCCCCAACCCATGAAATATGTATCTGTGGTGAAGGCGGATGCATATGGCCACGGTATCCTGCCAACCGCGGCTCGTTTAATGCAGAGCGGGGTCGATCTTTTTGCAGTCGCAAATATCAAAGAAGCTGCAGAAATTCGTGAAATGGCCTCCGGTTGGCCCATTCTGGTCCTCGGACCCCTTCTGGAAGAGGAGGATTCCGCACTTTTGGAATATGATTTAATTGCTACATTATCCTCGGCTTCAGAGCTTCCAAGATTTGCCGCTCTTGCCCAAAAAAGAAAGCAAAAGATAAAAATTCACCTTAAAATTGACTCGGGCATGGGCCGACTAGGAGCATGGTGGGAAGAGGCAGGAGAATTGATTGCACAAACACTCGCAACCCAAGAGATCGAATTATGTGGCTTATTGACTCATTTTGCAGATCCGAGCGATCTTGCATTCACCGACTTACAAAGAAGTAGGTTTCAGAAAATCCATGATGCTTTGCCAGCAGTTACCAGGGAGAATTTGATGGTGCATGCTGATAATTCATCCTCACTCCTGAACTTGCAAAAAGATTCGATTTTCAATGCGGTCCGAATCGGGCTTCTTCAATTTGGAGTTTCTCCGCAAAAAGAGAGCTTGTTTTCCCAGCTTCAAGTCGAACCAGTTCTTTCCTTTCACTCCAAACTTGCGATTATAAAAAAGCTACCAGCCCAGACCACATTGAGCTATGGCAGGCAGCATCAATTGCAAAGGAGTACAAATATCGGGATTATCAGTGCGGGCTATGGGGATGCCATTCCATTACACTGTGGAAACCGAGCAGATGCCTTAATTCGTGGAAATCGATATCCTATTGTGGGCAGGGTAACGATGGACCAAACCTTGGTTGATTTGACCGATGCACCAGACAACCTTGAGGTCGGAGAAACTGTCACCTTGATTGGAAAACAGGGGGACCAGGAAATCTTGCTCACAAAACTCGCCGAGGATGCTGATACCATTCCCTGGGAACTACTCTGCTCTATCACCAAGCGGGTGCCTAGGGTTTACACAACCAATCGTGAATGAAGCGAGGATTTTTAGAAATCAAAATTGGATTGAATCCCGGCGATCATGCTCTTCAATTTTTCAATAGATTGATTTCGATTTTCATAAGCCTGCTGCCCATCTTCCGGACATCCATAAGGGGATACCCAACCCATACCATTCTTTTCGTGTGCAACATGGACATTTTCCAGCCAAGTAAGAATTTGTTCCAGGTTGGCCAGCAAACGATTGCCGGGTCGGGGCTTCTCCAATGAGTCCCCGTAAGGTACTCTCTGCACCACATTTCCTTCTTCGTCTTTGGTCTCTTCCCAAGCCACTTCAGCAGTCTCACAGGCTTCCCAAAATCGAACTTTAGAGTAATCAACACAACCGTCGAGAACCGCATTGGCCATGGCTTCGATTTCAGGCATGGCCGCTTCTGCGAAAGTTTCATCTTCCACGGGCTGATAACCTTTTTCGGCTTCAATTAAAATCTGAGCTTTTTCATTGAGTGCATTCGCAATCGCCTTGACCAGCGAATAATTGATTTGGCCTTGCAAGTTCCCGTCTAACATCAGGTCAACGGCATCGAAAGCGAGTTCTTCATTCTCAGTGGATGAATCTTCCAGTTTTTTTTCTTCAGTCATAAATATCCTAAAGTTTTATTGAAGCAGATTTTAGACTTGAGACAATGGGAATATAACAATTGGGAAAGATTATTCGAGTAAATGAACATAGGATTGAATCTAATACCGCATAAAATTTTGATTTAGATATTGTCCTAATTTGATCCTAATTTACTATTACTTTACATAATCTCTCACTTTTGAAAACCTCCCGCCTAAAAAGTATAGAAATCTTCTTCCCATTACCTCTTCCTTACTAGCAATCTCTCTTTTTTTCACCCTGACGCTTGGTGCATTCAGTCAGGCCGAAACGATTCAATTTAATCGCGACATTCGCCCAATCCTTTCGAGCAAATGTTTTTTTTGCCATGGACCCTCGGAAAAATCCCGCGAGGCAAATCTGCGACTTGACTTGGAGGAGGAAGCATTCAAAGAGAAAGAAGGTATGGCTGCATTTGTGCGAAATAGCTTGGACGACAGCGAAGCATGGCACCGAGTCACCTCCGATGATCCTGATGAGGTTATGCCTCCACCTGAGTTTAAAAAGGAACTGACCGAGTCTGAAATCAAAACAATAAAAGCATGGATTGAGCAGGGAGCGAAATGGGAAGGACATTGGGCATTCATGCCCCTCACCAAGCAGAAAGAACCCAAGACTGACCTCCCCCATTGGGTTCGCAACCCAATTGATTCTTTTGTTCTAAAAACTCTCAAAAATAATGACCTTCATCCTTCCCCGGAAGCCGATCGTAGGACCTTACTCCGAAGAATTTATTTGGATCTCACGGGATTACCCCCCACTCCTTCTGAAATTCAGGACTTCCTACTCAATCATTCACCGGATGCTTACGAAAAAGTGGTCGATCATTTACTTGCCTCCGATGCTTATGCTGAACGCATGACCCTTGTCTGGATGGATGCGGCCCGTTACGGAGACACTTCCGTCTTTCATGATGATGGCCCCAGAGATATGTGGCCCTGGCGGGACTGGATCCTGAACGCATACAAGAACAATATGCCCTTCGACCAGTTTTCGATCGAGCAATTGGCCGGAGATCTTCTCCCTGATGCCACGGATGATCAAAAAATCGCCTCCGGTTTTAATCGCAACCATGCCACCACCGATGAGGGAGGAGTCATTGCTGAGGAATTCCGGGTTGAATATGTGGTGGATCGGGTAAAAACCACCGGGAATGTCTGGATGGGGCTGACTATGGAATGCGCCCAGTGCCATGATCATAAATATGACCCTATTTCACAGGAAGAATACTTTAAGTTTTATGCCTTCTACAACAACAATGCGGATCCTGGCATGCAAACGAGAAAGGGTAATACCGCTCCCATGATTGAAGTCATAACTCCGGAACGAAAAAAGCAACTTAAAGAGGCAACTAAAGCGGTGGAAATTGCCAATACTTCTTCCCAGAACCGAAGGAAGGAATCGCTCAAGTCATTTGACCAATGGATGAAAAAAACGCAGTACGAATTAAAGCAAAACCCCGACTTTCTAGATCCAGCAGGCTTGATTGCCTACCTTCCATTTGACCGGCTGAATTTTGAAAATAATACCACCACTCTGGCTAATATGCAGGGGAATGCTTGTACGCTGCATCAGTCTCCAAAACCCGTTCAAAAAGCAAAATTTTCGGGAGGGATTAAAATTGAAAATAATGCCTTTGCCGAGTTGCCTGAGTTTGGAGACTTCGAACACGATCAGGCGTTCACATTGAGTGCATGGATCAAGACCTCGGTAAAAAACCTCGGAGGTGCCATCTTAAGCAAAATGAACGAAGCAAATAAACACCGGGGATATGATCTTTGGATGGATGCTGGTAGAGTAGGTACTCACATTGTTCATGCCTGGCCAAATAACGCCCTGAAAATAGTCTCAAAAAAAACCATCCCGGTGAATAAATGGGTCCATCTTTGCATATCCTATAATGGCAACAGGAATCCTGATGCAGTCGGGATTTATATAGACGGAGTAAAACAGGAAAAAATAATTGCCCAAAACAGCCTCAAAGCAGACACGATCAAAACGGATAACCCTTTTCGAATCGGTCGCCGTTTTAACTCGGGGCAGGTAAACGGAACGGAAATTGATGAAGTAAGAGTTTACAATCGCGCTCTCTCCAAAGATGAGGTTCAGACTATCATGACCTTACCCTATAAAAATGCCGCTGAGCCCAAGGGATTAAATTTCGGATTAAATTTCGATTCATTCAAAGAAAACAAAACCCAGGGCATGGCCAATCCGCAAAGAGCTTTCGCTCTTCATGGACAGGCAAAACAAACCCAAATTGGAAAATTAGGCGGCGGTTTCAAAATCGAAAAAAACGGGTTTCTTGAATCGAAGGATGTTGGAAAGCTTGAACATAACCAAGCTTTCTCATGGTCGGTCTGGATCAAGACGCCTAAGAAACTAACCGGGGCGATTCTTAGTAAAATGGATGAATCCCAAAAACACCGAGGTTACGATATTTGGTTTGAAGGTGGAAAAATTGGTATGCACCTAGTGAACGAATTCCCTAATAATGCTTTAAAGGCGGTTACTTCTAAACCAATTCCTCTCAATCAATGGCATCACTTGACCATTACCTACAACGGAAAAATGAAAGGAAGTGCTCTCAAGGTTTACCTCAATGGAAAAAACCAACCCATGCTGGTTACTCATGACTCTCTTTCAAAAACGATTTCTACAACCAAAACATTTCGTATAGGCCGCCGTTTTAATGGTGCAGCAACCAATGGTTTAGAAATCGATGAATTAAGAATGTATTCTCGGGTGCTCCAAAGTGATGAGATTGAGCGCCTCGGTTACATCGAGCCAATCCGACCCCTCCTTCAGGAAGAGTCCAAAAAGCTAATTCCCGCTCAGCGCAACCTACTGGTTGACTACTATCTAAATAGACATGATCCCAGCTACAAGAAAGTTCAAGCTGTGCTCGCGGGGAAAAGAAAAGCTCTCAATGATTTAAAGAATCAAAAGCTCACATCAATGGTCATGGGTGACAATCCTGCAAACAAAAGGCGGAAAACTTATGTTCTGATGAGAGGTCAATACTCAGCCCCAGACAAATCCAAAGAAATTCAACCGGACACACCTTCTTTCCTCCCTCCCATGAGCAAGGATTTACCTAAAAATCGTCTTGGACTCGCCAAGTGGCTCATGGATAAGGATCATCCATTGACTGCGCGGGTAACCGTGAACCGATACTGGCAGACTATTTTTGGCCGCCCCTTGGTCACCACTCCAGGTGATTTTGGATCTCAAGGTAGTTGGCCTTCCCATCCAAACCTGCTCAGCTGGCTTGCGGATGACTTTATCAGCAATGGATGGAATGTAAAAAGAACGGTCAAGCAAATGGTAATGAGCTCGACTTACCGGCAGGCGTCCGTGACCCGACCAGAACATAGGGAGAAAGACCCGGTGAACCTTTACCATGCCAGAGCACCAAGATTTCGTCTCATGGGAGAATTTGTCCGCGACAATGCCCTGGCGATTAGTGGCCTTCTCAACCGGACTTTTGGCGGCCCTGGGGTCAGGCCCTATCAACCGCCCGGGCTTTGGAATGAAGTTTCACTCAACGGGGGCCGTAGGTTTGTCCGCGATCAGGGTGAAAAACTTTATCGCAGAAGTATGTACACCTATTGGAAGCGCTCCGCACCCCATCCCGGACTGATGGCCTTTGATACCCCCACCCGTGAAACTTGCACCCTGCAAAGGCAACGAACCAACACCCCTATGCAGGCGTTGGTCACTCTCAATGATGAGCAATTTGTGGAAGCATCCAGGGTTTTTGCTGAACGAATCTTAAAAAGTCCTGCCAAATCTTTCCATGAGCGTTTAGAATGGGCATTCGAATTGGCCACCGGACATCCCGCTGACGCCTTCAGGCAGAGAGTGATCAAGGATTCCTACCATTCGCAGCTCAAAGTTTTGGAGCAGGAACCAAGCCGGGCCGCAGAGCTTCTCAAAATTGGTGAATCCCCGCGGGACGAGGCCTTAGATAAAAACCAGCACGCGGCCTGGACCATCCTTTGCTCCATGATACTGAACTTGGACGAAGCCATGAACCGCGAATAAACTTGTACCTTACCTCCTCATGAATCCAATCGACTTGCACCAAGCTTACACCCGCAGACAAATGATCGGACTTGGAGCCCGTGGACTTGGAGCCTTGGGTGCTGCCAGTTTACTCAACCCCTCGCTCCTCAATGCTGCCACCAACCAAGCCAAAGGCGGGTTTCCCGGTACCTTGGGCGGTCCCCATTTCAAGCCTACTGCAAAACGGGTAATTTATCTTTTTCTTTCGGGCGGACCGTCTCATATCGATCTGTATGACTACCATCCCGAAATGCGAAAGTTTCACGGCACTGAATTGCCCGACAGCATTCGGAATGGTCAGAGAATTACAGGTATGACCTCAAAACAGGACTCCTTTCCCTGTGTTGCTCCCATGTTTGAATTTTCCAAACATGGCCAGAATGGTTCCTGGTTTAGCGAGGTCATTCCTAATATTGCCAGTATTGCCGATGATATCACCTTGGTTAAATCGGTCCACACCGAGGCGATTAACCATGACCCGGCAATTACTGCCATCAACACGGGCTCCCAGCAACCGGGGAAACCATCGATGGGGGCTTGGCTCGATTGGGGGCTGGGTAGCACCAATCATAACCTTCCCGGATATGTGGTGATGATCTCAAAAGGGAAAGGCAATGCCCAGGCCCTTTACGACCGCTTATGGGGTAGCGGTTTTTTACCTTCCAAGCATCAAGGTGTTAAGTTTAGGTCAGCTGGAGATCCCGTGCTCTACCTTTCCAACCCCAATGGAATCTCCAGGGACATGCGGCGAAATATGCTCGATGGAATCGCCAAAATCAACCGGGCTAAAAAACAAGAAACCGGGGACTTGGAAATTGATGCCCGTATTGCCCAGTACGAAATGGCTTACCGCATGCAGACCAGTGTCCCAGAACTTGTGGACTTGAAGGACGAACCGAAGCATGTGCTCGATATGTATGGAGAGGATGCGATGAAAAAGGGCACTTTCGCACACAACTGCCTAATTGCTCGCCGTCTTTCCGAGCGCGGCGTTCCTTTTGTACAGCTCTTTCACCGAGGATGGGACCAGCACAATAATTTACCCAAGCAAATCCGGGGGCAATGCAAGGATGTGGATCAACCCGCTACCGCTTTGGTCAAGGATCTGAAGCAACGCGGTTTGCTCAAAGATACCATCGTGGTGTGCGGGGGGGAGTTTGGAAGAACGATTTACTCACAGGGCAAACTGACCAAGGACAACCACGGTCGCGATCACCATGGACGAAGCTTTTCGATGTGGATGGCCGGGGGCGGTTTCAAGGCCGGGTTCGAATATGGTAAAACCGATGACTATGCCTATAATATTGTTGAAAATCCGGTCCATGTGAATGACCTTAACGCCACGGTCCTGAAGGCACTGGGTATCGACCATGAACGCTTCACCTACAAGTACCTTGGGCTTGATCAAAGACTCACCGGTGTGGAACACCCTAAGGTCATCACTGACTTACTTGCCTGATACCGACGATCAAAACCAAAATACTTATAATTAAAAGTATTTTGGTTTTGACCCATTTGATTCGCTCAATCACAACTTAGCTGTGATTTCGGTGGTGGACGAAAGAAGAGCCTTGCTGGCTGATTGGTTGGAAAAAAAGACTTCCTTTCGTGGGGGTGTTTTAAGCATCGCTTCTGCAGACGCTAGTTTTCGTCGTTATTTCCGGCTCTTACAGGATGGAAAATCCTACATCGTCATGGACGCCCCACCCGATCTCGAACCTTCACTCGCTTTTGTAGAAATTGGTACTTGGATGAAACAAGCAGGTATTCTGGTTCCTGAAATTTTTGCACATGACCTCGACTTGGGATTCCTGGTTCTTTCGGATTTTGGAGATCATCATTTTCAGGATGCTTTGGGAGATGAATCATGGAATTCACTATACCAACTTGCCACCAATGAATTGGTCAACTTCCAGAACTCCCTTGGTTCAGCCGAGGAAAAGCTGCCAACCTTTAGTAAATCATGGCAATGGAAAGAACTCGATATCTTCCGCGCATGGTGCTTGCCCGATGTATCGAATGAGGAATTTCAGGAAACTTTCAACGCTTTGGTTGAATCAATCGACCAGATCCCCAAGGCTTTTATGCACCGGGACTTTCATTGTAGGAATCTTTTATTGTGTTCGAGTAATGAATTGGGGGTAATCGACTTTCAAGGAGCAATGTTTGGCCCCGTAACCTACGATTTGGTATCCTTACTGCGGGATTGCTATGTTGAAAACGGGGAAGATTGGATTTCTCGTGAGGTAGCTTCATTTCAGCAAAAGCTTATCACTGCGGGCCTAGCATTTGCAAAGGTAGAGACTGAGGAATTCATGCGCTGGTTTGATTTAGCCGGGCTTCAAAGACACCTGAAATGCATTGGTATTTTCAACCGTCTTAAGATTCGGGATAATAAACCGAATTATATGAATGATGTGCCCAGGGTTCAGGCATATGTTGAAACCGTTCTCCACCGTTATCCCGAACTAAAGAGTGCAAAAACACTGTTCCAAAAAGCAAATATTCAAATATAAGAATTTATGAAAGCTATGATTTTAGCCGCCGGATATGGCAAGAGGCTACGCCCTCTTACCGACCATACTCCTAAGCCCCTTATCACCATAGACGGGAAACCACTCATCGTACACCACCTTGAAAAAATTGCAGAAGCTGGAATCAATGAAGTGGTGATCAACCTGGGTCACCTTGGCTACAAAATACCTGAAGTATTAGGGGACGGATCAAACTGGAAACTCAGTATAGCCTATTCCGATGAAGGCCCGGATCCTCTCGAAACCGGGGGGGGTATGACCAAGGCACTCCCCTTACTGGGAACAGACCCTTTTCTGCTGGTCAACGGAGATGTTTGGTCGGACTTTGATTTTTCTCGGCAGGAAATGAAGCTGGAAGCCCAAGACCTGGCAAAACTCGTCCTGGTCAATAAGCCAAAATGGAGAGAAGGGGGAGACTTCGATCTGGAGCATGGCAGGGTTAGGGTGACCAACGACCCCGCCCTCCTTTACTCTGGCATTGCATTGTATCATCCCTCGATTTTGGACGGGGCTACCGTTGAAAAGTTTTCCATCGTACCACGCCTCAAAATAGCAATGGAGCAAAATCGGGTAAGCGGAATCTTTCATGATGGTGCCTGGGATGATGTGGGTACCCCCGAACGGCTTGAAATACTCAGAAGTCAATTTGGAGAGTAATCAAAAAGGCTTGGGAGATGGATCGGACTTGGTCAATTCTACTTCAGGCAACCCAAAAGCTTCCACGCAATACGCGACAAGGTTTTTAATATCATAGTCCGATAAATCTTTGGATGCCGCTGACATCACTCTACCACCTTCATCTCTCGGGTGATAGCCCCTTTTACCTTCCCTGAATTTTCTCATTTGTTGGTAAAAGTACCAGCCTTCCAAATGAGTCAAGGATGGGGAAATTAATTTTTGATTTCCTTCCCCTTTTTCTCCATGGCAGGATACGCACCTTCGCTGGTACAAATCTTTCCCAAGCTCAAGGTCTCCACGAATGGTGCGAATGGCAGGCACCGGCTCTTTGCTTGAAAACCAATAGGCTAAATAAGGAACATCCAAATCTTCCGTAATACTTTTAGCCCCTATCCCCATAAGATGCTCCGATCGGTTTTCTGGATTGTTCCCTCTGATTCCACTTCTAAATTTATTGATCTGATCTCTCAGGTACCAGTTCTCCATACCATTCAAAATCGGACCCCGTTGAGCTTCCTGTACCCCATGACAAACTACGCAACTTGCTACTAATGCTTCTCGTTTTTCTGAGGATTGTACTTTCACCTCTTTGAATTTTTCCTGATTCGATTGTTGGCAGCCAACTAGGATAAAGAAGATGGCAATCAAAAAGGAAAAGGCTGTTTGATTTGGAAGCATGAATTTCGGATATTAATTAAACAAAGGAAATGCCTCAAGCGATTTAGGACAAGCTCTTGGCTTTACCCAAATGTTTAAATAGTTCATTTTAACATCCATTATGCCTTCCATTGAATTCACAAACCTGAGCAAAACTTTTTCGAATGGATTCTGTGCTTTAAAAGAGATCAATTTCTCCGTGCAAAAGGAAGAGTTTCTAGCACTTGTCGGGCCTTCTGGTTGCGGCAAAACCACCCTGCTCAGAATTTTGGCCGGCTTGGAAACTCCCACTGCGGGTTCCATTTCCGTGGATGGTATCAGCATAAATGACCAAGAACCCAAAGATAGAAATATCGGGATGGTTTTTCAAAACTATGCTTTATTTCCCCACTTATCGACTTTTGAAAATATGGCTTTTGGCCTTAAATCGCAGAAGATTTCGAAGGATGAAATCAAGCAGCGAGTATTTCGGTCTGCCCAAAGGCTTGAGCTCAGTGAATTATTGGAGCGGAAACCCCACCAATTATCCGGTGGACAAAAACAAAGAGTGGCACTTGGCCGTCTTCTTTCAAAAAATCCTAAAATCCACTTACTAGATGAGCCTCTGAGCAACCTCGATGCCCACCTTCGAAACTCAATGCGGAGAGAATTAAAAAAACTCCACAAGGAGCACAAAAGCACCACTTTATTTGTTACCCATGACCAAGTAGAAGCCATGACCTTGGGCCATAGAATTTGTGTAATGAGAAAAGGCAGGATTGAACAAATTGGAACCCCACAAGAAATTTATCAGTCCCCCTCCAATCAATTCGTGGCCCAATTTTTTGGCTCCCCTCCAATCAATCTAATCAAGGGTAACTTGAGTTCCGCTGAGAATAATGAGGTGAATTTTACTGGAGATGGTTTCGCCTTTAAAATCCCCGCTCATCTTGTCCCTACCAAAGCAGGAGAAGTAGTGCTTGGAATTCGAGCAGAGGATATCATGCTCCCTTCTGAATCTGAAAGTTCTTCGAGTTTTTTAGCGGAAGCAGAAATCATGAGTGTGGATGATCTAGGAGACTCAAAAGTGATTTATCTAAGACAGGACAATCTTGAGATTTCGATGAAATCCTCAGCAGAATTTAAAATTCCAAAGAATAAAATTAAATTTGTTCCGAACTGGGGAAAAATTCATTGGTTTGATGCAGAGGGAGGCCATAGGCTCAAGAAAGGATAACCTCTCTTAAAGCCGTTTTCATTTTTCCAAAAACCAGAGAAAACATAATAAGGATGGGTACAAGCGATAAGGTAGCAGCAGCCATCCCTACAGATTCTGGAATTCGATGACTGCTGTCTTTTAATGTAGCAAGGGCAAGTGGCAGGGTCATATTTTCATCATCCAAGAGGAGCAAGGGGAGAAGATGTTCTTGAAAGGAGAGCACGAAATGCAAAAAGAAAAAGGTCATCAATCCGGGGAGAACCAAGGGGAGCAAGCTGATATAAGTTCTGAATGGACTCATCCCTTCTATCCTTGCCAAGTCAATCCATTCTTGTGGAAAACGGCGAAAGACTTGTAAAAAAAATAACACCCCGATTCCTGAAACCGCACCCGGAAGTAGTAAAGAGAATAAACTACCCCGCCATCCCAACCATGAAATCCAGTCAAAGGTAGGCACGGCAAGAGTTTGCTTGGGAATAAGGACCAGAAAGATCGCCAAAAAGAGAACCAACCCCCTTCCAAGAAATTTATATTTTGCCAGACAAAAACCTGCACCCGCAGATATTAATGTGGCAAGAAAAGCTTGCCCAAAGGAAAGGACGAGCGAATTGGAAAAAATCCGCAAAAAAGGCAGATAGCTTGCGTTAAATAAGGAAATGAATGCGTCCCATTTGTAATCCGCTGGTAGAAATAAAGTGGGCTGGTAAATTTCATCGTTGGTTTTGAAAGAAGATAAAAACATCCACGCAAACGGATAAGTCGCAATCACAACCGATAATAAAAGAAAAAGGAGGGAAGTAAACTTCTTCATCGAGATAGAGGACCCATGCGAATCCGAAGAATTAAATAGAGTCCCAATGCCACGATGGGAGCCACTGAAAAACACATGGCGGCGGCCGTTGGAAAATCAAAACGACCACTGCCTCCTGGAAAAGCAACTTGATAAACATAGGTAATAAATAATAATCCTGAGTCCAGAATTCCCCCGGAACCTCCAAGCAGCACATAGGCACCCGAAAAAGAAGCGATCCCTTCAACCGCTAAAAAGACCGCAGCAAATAGGATTAAATTTCGTATTGCCGGAAACCATAGGTAACGAATTTTGGCCCACATCCCAAGGCCTTCCATTCTCGCCACCTCCAATTGCCAATGGGGCACACCCGCCAAGCCACATAGGAAAAACATAGTCACCAATCCAGTCCAACGCCAAACCGACTGCATGATCATGGAAGGCATAATAAAGTCCGGATCCATCATCCAATTAATCGGTTCGAATCCTAGAGGCATGATCAAATATTGGTTAAGAGCACCTTCCTTTCCATGAAAAAATAGATAAAACAAGGTGGAAAGTACACTTGGCATGGCCAGCCCGGGAATGATCAAGCAAAAGAGCAATGGGGTTTGCCAGAAGCGGGAAAGGCTCTGCAGGTTTACCGCGAGCATAAAGGAAAGAGAAAGAATAAGGAGAAGCGAACCTAGAACATAATGAAAGGAGTTCGAAAGAGATTTCCAAAACCTTGGGTCATCGAAAGCCCTTCGATAATTCTCTAAGCCTACAAAGCTTTTTTGTTTTTCAGGGTAATCAAATAAAATAGCCGATTTCTGACTGAGCTCTAAGTCTGGGGAACGGAGGGATAAATCTAGTCCTAATCCAGTTGGTACCATCCAGAATAAAACCCATAAACACAGGAATGGACCGAGCAAAAAAAAGAATGATACGAAATTCTTCTTCGGCTTAGAATCAAACATTAATTGGTATCAATTACGTCCCCACGATTGCTTCATCGCTTCTTTATACTGATCAATGGCTTCCCTTGGTGTCAAAGCTCCAAACATGACCGAGCCAAAATAATTTTCCTGCATCAAAAAGATTGCCTGTGGTCTTCTCGGGTCCACCACCACCGGTGGAATTTCATCAGCCAGTTCAACGAGTAACTGACCCATAGACTGCTCGAAATATTCATGATCATTGAGCAAGCGTTGATCTTTCCAAGAAGGTAAAAAAGCGGGGAAGCTATTTCCCTGCAAAAATCGCTCCGCGTTCGATTCTTTATTCTTCATCACAAACTCGACAAAACTCCACGCTTTCTTTTTGTTTTTACTCGACTCGCAAATCATCAATCCTTGCCCGGCAAATGTAGCCGTTCTTGGACCCAGTTTCCCAGTATCATCAATCCAAGCAGGTAAAGGCATCATACCCCAGAGCCCTTCCATGCCGGGTGCAAACTGTTGAAAAAGATCCAATCCATACCAGTCAGCACCGGCAACACACAAAACTTCACCGGTCTCCAGATCTCCGCTAAAAAAGACAGGATCAAAGATAGAACCCCGGTCAGGCATGACCGTGATCTGGGCTTGGGACATCTCCGCAAATTCAGTTAAAATTTCAACCGCAACATCTTCATCCGGTAAAAAGGTACCGTCCTTAGAAAACAAATCACTTCCCTTCTGTCTTAAGAAAACGTCAAAAAGTGTGCCATCTAGAGCTAAGAATCTTTGAGCATGTTCATCCATAAGTTTTTCTCCAACCAGTCGAAAATCTTCCCAAGTTTTCAAATCTTTAGGTTTGATGCCAAACTCCTCAAATAAGTCCTTTCTGTAATACAGCATCATTGCACTCAAGGATTGGGGTAAACCAAGCAATTTATCTTGATAAGTGAATACCTCTAACCTTCGTGGGTGTAATTTTTTTAAAAGTCCGGATTTTTCTGCCAACTTTGTTAAATCTAAGAATGGATTTGGTCCGTTTAAAAAGACTCCAAAAAAAGTCTCATCTAATTGGACAAGATCAGGGATTCCTTCGCCACTTCTCAAAGCAACCCCAAGTTTATCCGGCATCTCTCGAAAACCATAAGCTTTTATCTTAAGTTTAAGTTTGGTTTTAGCTTCATCATTGTAAAGCTTTGCCATCTTTTCATAGTAAACTTGGTCTTGAAAAGAGCTGATCCACATCTCAAGTTCTTTGCTGCTGGCAGAGAAACAAAGTATAGATGTTGTAAATAGGAGGATTACTTTTTGCATGTTTGACTGCAAGTATTGAACCAAAAGCGAATTTCGCAAGAATATACCTTGTAAAAAAACTATATTTTAAACTTTTGGTGCCGTCAAAATAAGCGAAGAAAAACATTTATTTCGGGTTTTAAAATAGTATGTAAATTCGATTGAAGTGTATCTCCCTGAATTAAAGTTATTTTTTATTTAAAAGGGTTGTATCAAATTGGATTCATTTGCTAATATCTATCAACCAATTCATCGAACCAAATCAGCTATGAAATCCCTACCTTGCTCACCTAAACTTTTCATAACCCTTTCCCTTTGTATATTTTCTCAAATCTTGATCGGACAGGATTACCGCGGGCAGGACATATCAGCGATGAATTTGTCCGGTACTGACCTTTCAGCAGCCCAGTTCGATAACACAACCATATTCTCGGATGGTGCCACGGGCGTCAACCTCAGCGGCACCAATGCCAGGCTCGACGGCATTTCCGGTGTGGTGGACTTCCGCGGCGTCAATCTGGCAGGTGTCTCCTTCATGAATTCCGATCTTTCCGCCGCCCAATTTGATCAAACCACGATTTTCTCCTTCCTTGACCCGAACACCGGGCAACAACAAGGCGTCAACCTCAGCGGCACCAATGCCATGCTCACCGGATTAACCGGTAATATTGACTTTCGCGGCGTCAACCTTGCTGGGG
>Ga0213863_10000312_pt1 | contig 38612 bp, 36 predicted proteins | sample PICome_8_FD_160128 | JGI IMG/M metagenome (GOLD analysis project Ga0213863, IMG submission 160128) | Coastal seawater microbial communities near Pivers Island, North Carolina, United States - PICO497 | ecosystem: Environmental > Aquatic > Marine > Coastal | place: USA: North Carolina... | reverse complement strand
AGCCCTCGCGGCATCAACCCTGGCTCATGCGAATTCACCATCGAACGACTCCTCATTACTCAATGCTGCCACGTTGAAAGGCGGTTATATGCAGCTCGCCATGGGTGGTGAAGGCAAGTGCGGCGATGCCAAGGACGATAAAGGAAAGGAAGGCAAATGCGGCGAAGGTAAGTGCGGCGATGCCAAGGACGATAAAGGAAAGGAAGGTAAATGCGGCGAGGGTAAGTGCGGGGGTGCCTAAACCATCCCTAACCCTTGCCTCCGCTGATTGCGGACGCGAGATACCCGGCGCCGGCCTCGGCCTGCGCCGGGTATTTTTAGATCAATTCGCCCGCAAGCCGTCAGCACATACGCACTTCTTCGAAGTAGCCCCGGAAAACTGGATTCATGTCGAAGGCAAATTTGCCCGTCTACTGGAGCAAGTCGCCGATCGTCTGCCGATGGTATGCCACGGACTGTCGTTAAATCTTGGCGGACAGGCCGATTTGGATCTTGGCCTGGTCAAAGACATTCGGCACTTTCTGCAACGGTACCGGGCGGTGTGTTACAGCGAACACTTGAGCTACTGCGGCGATACAGGCCACCTCTATGACCTGCTGCCCATTCCCTTTACCCAGCAAGCCATCGAACACGTCAGCGACAGAATCAAGCAAGTTCAAGATATCCTAGGACAGCAAATCGCGGTTGAGAACGTGTCCTATTACTGCACCCCAGGACAGCAAATGCCAGAGATCGATTTTTTGCTCGATGTCATAGCGCGAGCCGATTGCTTACTCCTGCTCGACGTCAATAATGTTTACGTCAATAGCGTGAATCATAGCTACGATGCCGTTCAATTTTTGCAGCAGCTCCCGACCGAAAAAATCGCTTACGGCCACGTTGCCGGTCACTACATGGAACATGAAAACCTGCTGGTCGATACTCACGGCAGCGATGTCATTGATCCGGTGTGGACCCTGCTGGCCGATGCTTATGACATTCACGGCGTGTTCCCGACGCTGCTCGAGCGCGACTTTAATATCCCGCCCCTAGAGCAGCTGGAGCACGAGCTTCGGCACATCGTCAACATCCAACAACACGCAGCTGGCATGTCATCTGGCAAGAAACGTGGGGCCTTGGGCGCTTGAAGGACACACTGGACATCATTCAAACGCGCTTCACGCGCTGCCTTCGTGATCCGATTGGCGTTCCGATACCGCCAGATTTACCCGCTCAGCGGGTGCAGATATATCAGGACTTAGTCTTTCGCAATCTGGACAGCTTGCTCACCAGCAATTTCCCCGTTGTGCAAAGCACCATCACTCCTGGCGACTGGGAGACACTGATTCGCGGATTCATTCGAGATTACCAAGCGACCACCCCGCACTTCCCGCTGCTGCCTCAGGAATTTCTCGGCTATCTGCAGGATCTTTACCAAAACGATGTTTCGATTTTTGAGCGATATCCATTCATTTGGGAATTAGCCCACTACGAATGGGTGGAGCTCGATGTGCAGATTGCCGAAACACCGGAAACGCCAGAGCTTACTGCGGCGGTCCAAGCCAACGATGCGCTCGAACTCAACGCTACGGCTCACGTGTTGGCTTATGAGTGGCCGGTGCATCAGATCGGGCCCGAATTCATACCGACCGAACGCCCGGAGACGCCTACGTTTTTGGCCGTGTTTCAAAACGCAAACGCAGATTGCGAGTTCATGTCGCTGACACCTCTGGCCACCCTGCTGCTGGAAAACATCGAGCATCATGCCGCCGGTTCGTTAGCCGACCATGTCGCCATTCTCGAGCGACAACACGGCTCGCTTTCCCCGCAAAACCTTTTCGGTGACACCGTGAACCTTGTCCTCCGGATGCAAACGAGAGGCTTGGTGCTGTGCCAGGCACAGGCGGGCTAACTCATCTAAAACTCGGTCACTCGCCGACCGCTGGAGGATAAATGCGCAACCTGATACGACGGGCAAACACGCTACTGAACTATCATGAACCCGGGGAATTTTTCGCCGCCCTTGCCCTGCGGCTTTATCTTGCCCCGGTTTTTTGGATGGCGGGCACCCGTAAGTTGAACGATATGGACAGCACCACCGCGTGGTTCGGCAACGCAGATTGGGGGCTGGGATTACCTCTACCAGCCCTATTGGCATGGCTGGCCACCCTGACAGAGGTATTGGGCGCAATGTTGCTGTTCATCGGCCTTGGCGTACGCTGGATTTCAATACCGCTCATGATCACCATGCTGGTCGCCGGGTTGGCGGTTCATTGGCAAAACGGATGGCTGGCAATAGCGAGCGGTTCCGGGCTTTTTGCGACCGAACGCACGATTGAGGCTACGGAAAAGCTGAGTCGGGCTAAAAGTATTCTCCGGGAACACGGCAACATCGATTGGCTGACGGAACAAGGCAACTTCGTCGTGCTGAACAATGGTATCGAATTTGCTGCTACTTACTTCGTGATGCTGTTGGCGCTGTTGTACTTGGGCAGCGGTAAGGCGGGAGCAGACTATTGGATCAATCGCCGCTATCATCTGGGCTTGTGAAGCTGGCATCCTAATGTGACAGAGCGGTGGTCAACGCAACAACAGTCTACGGAAATCATAAAAAAGGCCCATCAGTTTCCTGACGGGCCTATGTCTTTACGTCGTGCGAAACGGCCGATTATAAGAAGTTTAGAATCGCCACTAAGACAACGGTCAGAGCCAATCCACAATGAATAACGCCGCGAACTGTCGTTAATGGGCCTTGCTTACCAAATATTGCGTTGGCTTCCAGTGCCGCAACAATCGCAACACAGATCCATACCGCAGTAGTGCTCGAGGCTAAGCTGCCGCTTGACAGGTGGGCGCTTGACCCCATGAGATACAGCATTGGCATAGAGAAAAGCGTATTCGTACGAGAAGCCAGGGCTGCCTTCGGTGCAGCCGCTGCTGCATCAGGGTTTGGCTCGTTACCCGCCTGAACACCCTGATTGGACTCCACGATGATTTTTTGATTTGGCCAAATGATCAGCCAGACATTCAAAAACATCAGCGTACCCATCAGTGCGCCAACAGTGATGTCAGCGGTTAAACCCGTATGACGATAACCCAGCAAGATGACACCGGTCAGGAACGTACCCATGGCACCCCAGCGGAACCACCACAGCGCGCGAGGTGCAAGCTTAGAAAAAGCATCAACGCGAGCAGCCGGTTCGGCTTCTTTGAAATATTCCGTTTGTACAAAGTTGAAGTAATACAGTAGGCCAATCCATGTGACACCGAACAACACGTGCCCAAATCGCGCCAAATAATCGATAAACATCATGTCCATAGAATTCCCTTACCCATAGTTTGAAAGTTCGCAGAGAGGATAGCTAAACAGCCACACCGGTACCAGCATTAGCGTCAGACAACTTTGGGAAGGCGCGGCAATTCGGATGCCGCGGGGCCGCTCGAAGCGGCCGAACATCGAAGCAAAAAAAACCCGCAAATCGACGATTTGCGGGCTTTTCTGAGCGTAAGCGTCGCTTACATCATGCCGCCCATGTCGGGCATTCCGCCAGGCATGCCGCCGCCAGCTGGGCCGTCTTCCGCGGGCAATTCGCTAACCATGGCTTCGGTGGTGATCATCAGACCCGCCACGCTTGATGCCGCCTGCAGCGCAGTACGAGTCACCTTGGCGGGGTCCAAAATACCCATGGCCAACATGTCACCGTATTCGCCGGTGGCTGCGTTATAGCCGTCATTGCCAGACAGAGCGGAGACTTTGTCCAGAACAACCGCGCCTTCAACACCAGCGTTGGTCGCAATCTGACGCAATGGCGCGCTCATGGCGCGAACGGCCAAGGCGATGCCGACGTTTTGATCTTCGTTATCACCCACCGTCGCCTCTGCTGCCGCAATCGCCCGAACCAGTGTCACACCGCCACCAGGAACCACGCCTTCTTCGACTGCCGCGCGTGTGGAGTGCAGCGCGTCTTCAACGCGGGCTTTCTTCTCTTTCATTTCCACTTCGGTTGGCGCGCCAACCTTGATCACGGCAACACCACCAGCCAGCTTGGCCAAACGCTCTTGCAGCTTTTCGCGATCGTAGTCGGATGATGTGTCTTCAATTTCCTGACGGATCTGCTTGATGCGACCTGAAATATCGTCTTTCTCACCAGCACCATCGACAATCGTGGTGTTCTCTTTCGTGGAAGACACGCGCTTCGCAGTACCCAAGTCTTCCAAAGTCGCGCCTTCCAGGGTCAGGCCTACTTCTTCAGAAATGACGGTGGCACCGGTCAAAATTGCGATGTCTTGCAACATCGCTTTGCGGCGATCACCAAAACCGGGGGCCTTAGCTGCAGCCACTTTCACGATACCGCGCATGTTGTTCACAACGAGAGTAGCCAATGCTTCGCCTTCGATGTCTTCTGCGATAACAACCAACGGACGACCGGCCTTGGCAACGTTTTCCAATACGGGTAGCAGATCGCGAATGTTTGAGATCTTCTTGTCGCACAACAGAATGAAAGGATCATCGTGCTCCGCGGCCATGTTGTCTTGGTTATTGATGAAGTAAGGGGACAGATAACCGCGGTCAAACTGCATGCCTTCAACGACGTCAAGCTCGTTTTCTAGACCAGAGCCCTCTTCAACGGTGATCACGCCTTCTTTGCCGACCTTTTCCATTGCTTCCGCAATGATTTCTCCAACAGCGGTGTCGCTGTTTGCAGAGATCGTGCCTACCTGAGCGATGGCCTTTGAATCTTCACATGGGGTAGCCAAGCCTTGAATGTGTTGTACAGCCGAGGCAACAGCTTTGTCTATGCCACGCTTGAGGTCCATCGGGTTCATGCCCGCGGCAACAGACTTCAGACCCTCCTGCAAAATTGCTTGGGCCAGCACCGTGGCTGTGGTAGTGCCATCACCGGCCTCATCAGAGGTCTGGCTCGCAACAGTCTTCACCATCTGCGCGCCCATGTTTTGGAACTTATCTTTCAGCTCGATTTCTTTTGCTACTGATACTCCGTCCTTGGTTACCGTCGGCGAACCAAAGGCTTTATCTAAAACCACATTTCGGCCCTTGGGACCCAGGGTCACCTTGACCGCATTCGCTAGGACATTAACGCCTTCCAGCATTTCAATGCGGGCATCATCTCCAAATTTTACGTCTTTAGCGCTCATCGCTTAATTCCTCTTAATCGTGTCTGACTCTTATTCGTATCGTTTTGGTGAAGGTCTACCCTTCCAAAACGCCGAAAATTTCGCTTTCGCTCAGGATCAGCAGTTCTTCACCGTCAATCTTTACGGTGCTGCCCGCGTACTGACCGAAGATGATCTTGTCACCAACTTTTACGTCGAGTGCCCGCACATCACCACTGTCCGTAGCCTTGCCTGGCCCTGCAGCAAGGATTTCCCCTTGTGAAGGCTTCTCTGTCGCAGAATCGGGAAGAACGATGCCACCGGCGCTGGTGGTTTCTTCTTCCAACCGGCGCACAACGACTCGGTCGTGTAAGGGTCGAATATTCATGAACTTTGGTCTCCCAGTTACTCCAATTTAAATCCGTTTTCTCATGCCCGGGCTGATTCTTTGTTTACTGAGTATTCCCAGAACCAGCGCCTCAACCGGCAGATTAACGCGTTAGCACTCACACCATAAGAGTGCTAGCGCGAGTGCATAATAGAGGCGACACTCGTGTTTTCAAGACCTTCAGTATGGAATCAGGCAAATTTTTGCGGTTTTTCGCATCAACGTCGAAGACGGTTAGATGAAGCGTCCATCAGTCGTCCTTGCGCTGATATTCACCCTCTAGGGTTCGCGGCTTGTCTGCGTGCCCGGAATGGTTCGCCGAAGTCTGCTGATGGGTGTTTCCCGGTCCCTGGAAACCGTGCGTTTGCACCCGGGCCAGCATCATGTGCGCAATCACCAATCGGGTCGGCGGGAAAAGGATCAAAAAACCGATGGCATCGGTGACGAACCCTGGCGTAATCATCAATGCACCGGCTACCGCCAGCAACAACCCTTCGGCGACTTCTTGCGCAGGCATATGGCCCGAACGCAGTTTTTGCATGCCGCGCATTAACGTTTCCAGTCCTTGATACCTCAGCAGGGTGACGCCAATCACAGCGGTCAACATCACCAATCCGATGGTGGGCAGGGCATCGATGTAGCCAGCTACGGTGATAAGCAGATACATTTCAATAATGGGCATAGCAAAAAACAAGAGTAACCAGGGCATAAGCAAAAGCTCGGGCGGCGTTGCTTTGAAATCTGAGGGCAAATCCAGCGCAATTCAAGGCTCGTCCATCGATGCGCCTGAAGAACTGTCAAAAGCGGAGCGCATTTGGCAGATTGTCGCCAGCATACCCAGCGGCCAGGTGGCGAGCTACGGACAAATCGCCACACTCGCAGGGCTTCCGGGATATGCTCGTTTTGTTGGCACGACGCTCGGAAAACTGCCACAGAATACGTCCTTACCTTGGCACCGTGTGGTCAACGCCTCGCTGCACATCGCGCCTCGAAATAGCGATCGTATGAGAGAGCAAAAACGGCGACTGCGGCAGGAGGGCGTTACGTTCACAGGAGACCGGGTCATCCGAGCCTGTCACTGGCAAACCTAGCTTTGAGGTTCGTACTTAGCGTTAAACGGGGCTACCCAGAACAACAGCAGCAGTCCAGGAATGGCCAGTAGGGTGCTGAGATAAAAAAAACTGGTCCAGCCGATGCTATCGACAATCAGGCCGCTGAAGCTAGACGACACCACCCGTGGCAGCGAGGCGAGGGCGGTAAAGAGCGCGAACTGGGTTGCCACGGCTAGACGGGACGTTTCTCTGGCGATAAACGCCACTGAAGCTGAAGTACCCATGCCAACACCCACATACTCACCGGCGATCACCGCACCAAGTACCCAGGGATCACTGCCCGCAAGGGAAAGCCAAACAAAGCCCAAAATTGTGACCATTTGCACCACGCCGAATATCCACAGCGACCGATTGATACCAATGGCGGCGACCACAAAGGCACCAATCACGCTGCCAACAATGACCGCCCAAAGCGACACTCCTTTCGCGACCAGTCCGATCGTTTCCGGACTAAAGCCCATGTCTAGATAGAAAGGTGTCGCCAAGGCCGTGGCCATGTTGTCACCCAACTTATAGAACACCATGAACGCAAGTACCGCCAGTGCCGGCCCTAGTGCCCGACGTTGAAAAAACTCTTGAAAGGGTATAACTGTGGCCTGCCACAGGCTCTGGGGAGGGGTATCGGAACTTTGAGGCTCTCCAATCATAAGCGCCAAGGCCACACCGACACTCATGAAGGCTGCCATGATCATAAAATTAAGATCCCAGCCAATGCTGCCGGCGAGAATCATTCCCAAGGTCCCGGGCACGAGACCGGCGATACGGTAGGCTTGGACATGCACCGTATTGCCCATGGCGAGCTCCCCGTCGGTATGCAGAATTTCCCGCCGGTAGGCATCCAGCACGATGTCCTGAGTGGCGCTGAACACAGCCAAACCGATAGAGATGACCACAATCGCGGTCATCGCATCTGAGGGTCGCCAAAAGCCCAATGACCCAATGAGCAGGATCAAGGCGATTTGGGTCAGCAGCATCCAGCTCCGACGCCGGCCCAGACCCGTCAGCGGAAAGCGTTCGACCACGGGTGCCCAAAGAAACTTGAGCACATAGGGGTACTGCACCGCGGTGAAAAACCCGATGGCCGTCAGAGACACACCCTCAAGACGCAACCACGCTGGGATCAATTGCATAATAATGAACAGGGGCAGACCCGAGGCAAAGCCTGTAGCCATACAGATCACCATGCGACGATCCATTAAGATGCGTCGTATGGAACCGATAGCATTCATCGAAGGCTCTCTATAAATCGGATCTGACACCGCATGCGCAGACCGCTGGGATCAATCACGAAAGTTGTTGTACTGCAGTGGAATGTTTAAGTCGCTTGCCTTGAGCGCAGCCATGGCCTGTTGCAGATCATCCCGCTTCTTCCCGGTCACCCGCACTTTATCGCCGTTAATTTGGCTCTGGATCTTTAGCTTGGACTCTTTCAACACCTTGGTGACCAAGCGTGCGTTGTCCTTATCCAACCCCTGAGCCATGGTCAATCGCTGACGCTTTACCTTGCCGGCACCTTCTACGTCGCCAGACACCAGAGATCGGCTATCGACGTTTCGGCTGGCCATTTTGCTGCGCAAAATGTCTTTGAGTTGCCCGATCTGGAATTCCTCGGGGGCAGTCAGCAGAATGCTCTCTTCTTCTAACTCGATCGCTGCTTCGATTCCACGAAAGTCGAATCGGGTACTGAGTTCGCGAGCTGCTTGATCCACAGCGTTGCGAACTTCATGTAAATCCATTTCGGACACCACATCAAATGAAGGCATATTGTTTCCCGCGCTTTGGCCACGATAATGCGGCATGGATGACGAACAAACCCGAGTGACACGGGTTGATAATTCCTCGCAGGTTAGCACTATGCCTGTGCAGCTCAAACTCTAGGCACTTATGACCAACGACACATCACGCATTACCAAAGTCACGACGCGCAACGGTGACACAGGCCAAACCCGGCTTGCGACCAACATCAGGGTCAGCAAAGCAGACCCGTGGGTGCGCTCCCTGGGCAGCGCCGACGAACTGAACAGCGCCATCGGTTTGCTGCGCTGTCATGTGGCGTCGTCAGAATTCGACGACATGCTGGCCCAGAACCAGCAACTGATGTTCGACATCGGTGCGGTACTGGCCATGGCCGGCGATTACGACACCCCTACCGTTGCGGCGGGATTGGCTACAGTCACGTCGGATACCGAAACGTTGAATGATCGGCTGCCGCCTCTGAAAGAATTTGTGATTCCCGGAGGCAATCTGGCTGCTGCACATGCCCACATGTGCCGCACCATCTGTCGCCGGGCAGAAACCGATCTCTGGGCGGCAATCACTGCGTGGGAGAGTGACCTTGCTCCTGAGAACATCACGCGATTGCAGCAGAGTGGCGCATGCCTCAACCGGCTCAGCGATTTCTTTTTTGTCCTGGCAAGGCTATTAATGCAAGGCCAATCCGAGCCCCAGTGGCGCGGCCCAGAAAAGCGCGAGGAAACGCCTAGTTGAGGCTAAAGCGTCAACAACCTTATATCGCCAAGCAGTTCTGCCAGCGTGACCATAAAATGACCGCCGTCGGTGCCGTTAATCACCCGATGGTCGTAGGACAAACTCAGCGGCAATTGCAACCGAGGTTCGAAGCCTTCACCTCGCCAAACCGGCTGCACCCCAGACTGCCCAACGCCCAAAATGGCCACTTCTGGCGCATTGATGATGGGCGTGAACCCGGTGCCACCGAGCGCGCCCAAACTGGAAATGGTAAACGTACCACCGCTGAGGTCGTCCAAGGCCAGTTTTTTAGTGCGGGCTTTTTCTGCCAACTCTTGAGCCTTTTCCGCCAAGGCCCAGATACCCAACTGATCAGCCCCGCGTAGCACCGGCACCACCAAGCCCTCCGGCGTATCCACCGCGATACCGACGTTTATGTAGTGCTTGAACACTAGGTTTTCGCCATCGGCGCTGACCGAGCCGTTCAACTTGGGGTGCGCGGCCAGCGCGTGACAGACTGCCTTGATGATGAAGGGCAGCGGCGACAACTTGACCCCACGGGTCTGAGCTTCAGCTTTCATGCTCTGCCGGAACAGCTCCATATCGTCAATATCGGCTTGGGCGTGTTGAGTAACATGCGGAATATTCACCCAGGAACGATGCATATTCGCCGCGACCTGTTTTTGAATCCGGCTGAGCGGTACTTCTTCTACCGAACCGAATTTCGTGAAGTCCACTTCGGGCAGTGCGGGCAAGGCCGAACTGCCAGAGCTTGGCGAGTTTGCCGGTTGATTCAGTTTTGCTTTCGCCCACGCCTTGACGTCGTCCTTGGTGACGCGACCGCGGTTGCCGCTACCCAGCACCTGCTTCAGTGGCACGCCGATTTCCCGGGCTAGGCGGCGGGTCGCGGGGCCTGCGTATACAGTAGCGTCACCGCCAGATCGCCGAGACTGGCTTGGAGACGAGTCTTGCGGCGGCTTGGCCTCGGTGGCTGGGCTCGCCGACGGCACCGGTTGAGGTGCAGTTTCGAGTTGAGCAGCCGTTTCTGTCGGGGGCTGCTGTGGCGCGTCAAGCCGCGCCAAGGCCAACAAACTACCCGCGCTGACCTGATCACCCACGGCCACATTGATTTCCAGCAGCATGCCGCTGACTTCAATGGGAATTTCCATGGAAGCCTTGTCGGATTCCAAGACCACCAACAAGTCCCCAGGGCTGACCACAGTACCCGGTTGCCCCGCCACCTCGATGACTTCCACCTGTTCGATATCACCCAAATCCGGCACGAGAATCTGCACCGTCTGCTGACCACCGGCGGGGGCCGCAACAATGGCATCGTTGGGGGATTGCTCTGGCTCCGATTCCACGCGGGCATCTTGGGGTGCTGGTTCCGCGGCGGATTCAGCCGTTGTTGCCTCCTCAGATTCCGATAGGCTGCCGATGACTGCCCCCTCGCTCAGCATGTCACCAACGCTGATATGGAGTTCTGTCACGGTGCCCTGATGACCCGCCGGCACTTCCATAGACGCCTTGTCGGACTCAATGACAATCACGGAATCTTCTGCACCCACCACGTCCCCGACAGCCACACAAATCTCAGTGACTTCGACTTCATCTATATCGCCTAAGCTTGGCAAAACAATGTTCAAACCATTTCCTCAAACATGTAGCGGCGCTGTTTCCCAGCGCGGATATTTTGTCGCCGCATCAGTGCTGGCGCGGATTCGGCTTATGGGTATCAATACCCAACTGCTCGCGCACATCACGCAAATCAAGCTGCATATGTCCCGCCGCCACCAGCTCACTCAACGCACTGTACTGAATAAAACGACGATCGACCTCGAAAAACGCACGCAGTTGTTCGCGGGTATCGCTGCGCCCAAAGCCATCGGTTCCAAGCACTCGAAAAGACGAATCGATGGCGCCGCGCACCTGTTCTGGTAGTGATTTCACGTAGTCGGATACTGCGACCACTGGCGCATCGCTCCAATCATTATCGTTCAGCAGATTGCTGACGTGGCACTGCACCGATATGTTCTCGCCGTCCAGCAGCACATCGCGCTGATGATCCTGCACATTGCGGGCCAGCTCGGTATAACTGGTGACACTGTAGACCTGCACCTGAAGACCGAAGTCATCCACCAACCGCTGGGCGGCGCTACGGGCCTCTGGCAACAGCGCACCGCTGCCCAGAAGCCGGATCTTGGGTGCCGACGCCTCTCCCAGCGTTTCCAGCAAATACATCCCCTTGACGATATCGGCCTCGACGCCTTCTGGCATCGCAGGATGCTGATAGGCTTCATTCATCAGCGTTAGGTAGTAGTACACGGGGGCCTGCTCGACGTACATATGCTCCAGCCCGCGCCGAATAATCACGGCCAACTCAAAGGCATAGGCTGGGTCATAGCTGATGCAGTTGGGTACGGTGGCCGCCAGCACGTGGGAGTGGCCATCCTGATGCTGCAACCCCTCGCCATTGAGCGTCGTTCGGCCAGCCGTACCGCCCAGCAGAAATCCCTTGGCTTGCAGATCGCCTGCTGCCCATGCCAGATCACCAACGCGCTGAAAGCCGAACATAGAGTAATAAATGTAGAACGGCAGCAACGTGTACTGATGGGTTGAGTAAGAGGTGGCAGCCGCCATCCATGCCGCAAACGCCCCCGCTTCGTTAATGCCCTCTTCCAGGACCTGACCGGATTTCGATTCTTTGTACGCGGCCAACTCATCGGAATCCTCGGGTTCGTAGAGCTGTCCCTCAGAGGAATAAATACCCAGCTGGCGGAACATACCCTCCATGCCAAAGGTGCGTGCTTCATCCGGCACGATAGGCACCACGCGTTTGCCTAGATTTTTGTCTCGCAGCAGCGTCGCCAAAATGCGCACGAAAGCCATGGTGGAGCTGACTTCCCGCTCACCGGTGCCGGCGATCTGGGCCTTGAACACTGACAGCTCAGGCACGGTGAGCGTTTGCTGATCGACCAGCCTGCGGGGCATAAAGCCACCAAGCCTCTCTCGGCTTTGGCGCAGATACTGCATTTCCGAGCTATCTGCTGCGGGTCGGTAATAGGGAACATCCAGCAGCTGCTCATCGTTTAAGGGCACGTCAAAGCGATCACGGAAATATTTCAGCTCATCGAGGTCGAGTTTTTTCACCTGATGGGTCGTATTCTCCGACTCTCCGGCATCCCCCATGCCGTAGCCTTTGACGGTTTTAGCCAAAATCACCGTAGGCTGACCGGTATGGTTCATCGCCGCATGATAGGCCGCATACACTTTGTACGGATCGTGCCCGCCACGGTTAAGCCGGTAGATGTCGTCATCGCTGAGATGCTCCACCATCTGCAGCAGTTCCGGATCCTTGGCGAAAAAATTATCCCGCACGTACTTTCCGCCCTTCGCTTTGAAGTTTTGATACTCACCGTCCACGGTGGCGTCCATCGCGCGTTGCATCAAACCCTGACCGTCTTTCGCAAACAGTGGGTCCCAATGCCGGCCCCAGACGACTTTGATGACATTCCAGCCGGCACCCCGGAAGTAACCTTCCAGCTCTTGGATGATTTTTCCGTTGCCACGCACGGGCCCATCCAGGCGCTGAAGATTGCAGTTAACAACAAAGATCAGATTGTCGAGTTTTTCGCGACCGGCCAAGGACAGCGCGCCAAGAGATTCCGGCTCGTCACACTCGCCATCGCCGAGAAACGCCCACACCTTGCGATCGCCCATTTCGACCAAGCCTCGCGAATCGAGGTATTTCATGACGTGGGCTTGGTAAATCGCTTGCAAGGGCCCCAGTCCCATGGAGACCGTGGGAAACTGCCAGTAGTCTGGCATCAGCCACGGGTGGGGATAGGATGACAGCCCGTCACTGCCGGTTTCACGACGAAAATTATCCAACTGATCTTCGCTGAGACGCCCCTCCAAAAAGGAACGAGCGTAGATACCCGGAGACGCATGGCCCTGAAAATAGACCAAGTCGCCAGACCGCGTGACATCGCCGTCGGCCTCGGCAGGCTCCGGCGCCCGGAAAAAATAATTGAAGCCAACATCGTAGAGTGTCGCAGAAGAAGCAAAACTGGAGATATGTCCGCCCAGATCGCCGGGGCGGCGGTTGGCGCGCACCACCATTGCCAGGGCATTCCAACGGATCAGACTGCGGATACGGCGCTCCATGAACAGATCACCAGGCATAGGCGTTTCGTCAGCGGAGGGGATGGTATTGCGATAGGGAGTCGACACCGCAAATGGCAAGCTGGCACCGGTTCGCGTGAGCCGCCCTGCCAAGCTTTGCAGCAAAGCGGAAGCCGCCGCTACACCTTCACGCTTCAAAACCCCTTCGAGCGCATCCAGCCATTCTTCTTGTTCTTCAGCATCAAAACCTTGCAGGTCTGGATGTTTCACTCACTCACTCCTTTCACTCGTGCTTAAAAATTTGCGCAATCAGACTAGCCGACGATGCAGGGGCACCAGCAAACGAGCCCAATCAAAGCAGGGGCCAGGGTCTTGCTTGCGCCCTGGGGCGATTTCTTGATGGCCCACAATGGCGCTGGGGCTCAGCGTCGGGTAATGCGCACAAAGGGCGGCGCAAACGTTGGTCAATGCATCATACTGAGCATCTGTGAAACCGGTATACCAAGTGCCTTCGAGCTCGATCCCTAAACTGAATCGATTGCAGCCTTGACGACCCTGCCAACTGGACTGACCGGCATGCCAAGCACCGCGGTCAAAGGCAACAAATTGTTCGATATCGCCTGTCCGGTCGATGAGCAGATGCGGCGCTACCCGCAAACCATCCAGGTCACTGAAACTCGGGTGTTCGTTGCAATCGAGTTCACCAGTAAACAGTCGCGCTGGTGCGCCTGTACCGAACTCGCCTTCCGGCAGCGACACGCAATGCACGACGATGGCGTCACATTGAAAAACGTCGAGGTCTTCCTCGTCTTTGCTGCGAAGCCTGTCGCAATGCTCACTGGGCCGCCACCGAGCATCGGCCAAGCGATGTGTCGAGTCGATATTCATGTCATGATTCCCGTTAAGCAACCTTACCTAAGTGTTGCCCAAAGCCAAGGAAAATGCGTTGAGACGGATCATTTGTGCAACGAACACCTTGGACCACCGCACAACGCAGAGACATCAACATGCATTCTGATTTGCACTTTCACCCGATTGACGGGGAAAGCCTAGCTCAATCTGTTGTCAGTCAGGTGACCCAGGCCGTGGCTGAAGATCTCGGCACCGGGGACATTTCCGCCAGCTTAATTAACCCGGATACTCAAGCCACCGCTCGAGTGATCACCCGTCAGGCTGGGATCTTTTGCGGGGCACTGTGGGTCAACGAAACCTTGCGGCAAATCGACTCGTCGGCGCAGATTCGGTGGGAGGTCAAAGACGGAGATCAGGTGACCCCAGACCAAGTCCTCTTCGTGCTCTCGGGTCGGGCCAGAAGCCTGCTCAGTGCAGAGCGCACCCTGTTGAACTTTGTGCAACTGCTTTCCGGCACGGCCACACGCACAGCGCACTATGTTGCGCTGCTACAAGGCACCGATGCCCAACTGCTTGATACCCGAAAAACCATCCCGGGCCTACGAATCGCCCAGAAGTATGCGGTCAAATGCGGTGGCGGCAGCAATCATCGCATCGGCCTATTTGATGCGTTTTTACTGAAAGAAAATCATATCGTGGCAGCGGGCAGTATCACTGGCGCGATTGAGGCGGCAAAAAATACATTTCCGGACAAACCCGTCGAAATCGAAGTGGAAAATCTTGAGGAGTTAGCAGAGGCCATGGCCGCAGGCGCGGACATTGCGCTCATCGATAACTTCTCGATTGCTGATACGCAAACTGCGGTTGCCATCAGTCGGGGCAAGATCGTGCTTGAAGCCTCTGGCGGCATCACCCAGGACAGCATCGCTGAAATTGCCCGCACCGGCGTCGACTACATTTCCTGCGGCGACCTCACCAAGGGTGTAGAACCCCTGGATTTGTCTATGCGCTTCTTGCTGGATCAATAACCTTATTCCGCATGGCCCTTGAGATAGGAGCCCAGCACAGACAAATCACCGTCTGTTTCCCCGCTGGCTTGAATGCCTAACAGATTCAGCACCAACGGATAAATATGCACGTTGTCGACATCTGGCACTTGGGTATTCGGCGCAATACCCGGGCCCGTCGCAAAAAATATACCCTTCATGGTCGGTGTTGTAGCAGTCAGATAACCGTGAGCTCCCTGGGGTGGTTTGCGCCCTTTGCCTCTGTGAAACCCGATGTACTTTGGCGCCTCAACCACGGCGACCAAATCCGGTATGCGTGGCCCGCTCTGAGGAAAGTTCAGTACGTCGGGAAACTGCGCAGGTCTCAGAACCGTCAAGCCGTCGACACGCTTCAGGTCATCAAACGTCTGGCTTACGAGCTGTACATCATCGCTGTAGAAAAAAGCATACGCGCCTCCAGAAATGATCTGGTTCGAACCACGCCAGCGACCCAACGCCATTACGTCAGCAAGGAATACGGTTTGGTCTGCATCCACCTGCTGCATACCGTGGTCCGACGACACCATCAGATAGACCGGATGATCGATTCGAGCAAGGCCCGTCACCAATCGTCCAACTTGCTTGTCCACACTGGCCACCGCTTGTTTGACTTCGGTACTGTCGGGCCCGTATCGGTGGCCTGCCGAATCCACCGTGGAAAAATACAAGGTAACAAAGTTCGGGCGCTCCCCAATCGGCAGTCGCAGCCAGTCCAGCACTTGATCTACGCGCTTATGATTGGGAATGCTGCCGTCGTATATTTTATAATAGCTGGGACGAATACCCTGAACATCGGCTTCGCTACCCACCCAAAAATAACTTGCCGCCCGCATACCAGCTTTTTCTACAGCAACCCAAAGCGGTTCCCCTCCATACCACGTGCCGTCTTCTACGGCATTGCGGTCGCCCAGACGGTAACGGGCATCTCGCGAACGGTCGTAAAAACCGTTGCCGATGATGCCGTGGCGACCGGGGTAGAGCCCGGTCACGATACTGTAGTGGTTAGGAAAGGTGCTGCTGGGAAAACCCGGCACAAGACCCGTAGCGGCCAACCCACTGTCGGCTAGGCGCTTTAGGTTCGTACTTTGATTTGGATATCTGTCCAGATAGTCGGCTCTAAAACCGTCCAAGGAAAGCAATACCACGAAGGGTCTTTCGTTGGCTTGGTTTTCACTGGCAAAACTCGACACAGCCCACAGGGCGGCAGCCAATAGCACCGCGAGCAGCGAGCACAGGGACGGGGAGAGCCTCAAACTTGGTGTTAACTCAGCGGATGTTGAACTGTTCTCGTACATTGTCGCCTAAGGCCTTTTTAAGTGGATCTATCCAAGACTCGAAGTTTAGCACCCATGCAGATTAGTCCGATTAAACAGACTGACTGCGCCTTAAGGCTGCGGAAGAAATTCGTGAAGGGTCTTACCCAGCGCCTGTTTCAATGGGTCCAAGTGGGTCTCAAAGTCTTGCCAGTTTTCCACGCCGGACTTAAAGATAGGCTGTCGAACTTGCTCTGAAGAGGGCGTTTTTACCGCCCTTTCGGTTTCCCAGAAATTCAGGCATTCCGCTTCAAAAGGCAAGTTGCAATAAGCAAGGATGCGATGCACTTGGGTCTCAAGATCATCAACAACGTCTTCATACTGCACGTGCAGGATTTCATTCGGGAAACACTGATGCCAAAAATTCATCAGTCCCACGTAATCCCGGTAATACTGACCCAAGTCCTCTAATTTGTATGAAAACTCCTGCCCTTCTGCAAATAGCTGCTTGAAGCAACTGAAGGTGCAGGACAAGGGGTGGCGTCTGGCGTCGATTATTTTTGCATTGGGTAAAATTCGTTTTATCAGCCCTATGTGACGGAAGTTGTTGGGCATCTTATCAATGAAAAAAGGTGCCTCTTGTCGATGCGTGCGGGTCTCTTCAATATACGTTCGCCCAAATTCCCTCAGCTCGCCGGCACTTAACTCTGCTATCGCCCGGGGATAGTTGAGTCGATCAAAGTCTTTGTTGCGAGAGCGCAACTGATGAACCGCAGATAGGATATTTGGTAGCTCTTGGGTCCCGTCGACTTGGGAGTGACTGGATAGAATTTGTTCTAACAACGTGGATCCGGCTCTCGGCATGCCTACGATGAATATAGGATCTGGGGCCTCAAACCCGTCGCGAGAAGGCTCTAAGGCGTTGAAAACTCGCCTTTGTTCTTCGAATTCTTCGGACATGTGTTCCGCGATATATCTCGATTCAGCCCGCTTAATCTGGTTACCGCTGGCGTAATTCGAAAATGCCAGGTCGTATTCGCGCCTATCCTCGTAGGCTTTACCGAGACCGAAGTACAAATAGACACGATCCATTTTTCTCAGTGCGGGATTTTTGAGAAGGTTCTCCATCCGAGCAACTTCGCTTTCCTCAAACTTATATGTCTTAAGGTTCGCCAAAGACTGCCAAGCCTCTCCGTGAATCACGCCATCCCTACAGGCCTCTCGATAACAGTTAATCGCCGCATCGGTGTCTCCGATGGTCTTGAGCGCATGCCCTTTCGACGTCAAGGTGACAGGCTCACCGGGCATCGCCGTCAGCAGCTCGTCAAACAGGGCTAATGCCGTTTCGTAGTCACCAAGCTGCATAGAGATCACGGCGAACTGTGACTTGAAATACAAATTATCTTTGTCATTTTCGAACAATTCCTGCGCGTGCTCCCGCGCCTCGACCAGCTTTTGCCGCTTTCTCAGTACGTTAATGTAATCCGTCTTCAACGGGATATTTTGAGGCTCAAAGAGGACGGCGCTTTCCAGCAGAAACTCGGCCTCATCAAAAACATTCATCTTCGCAGCGATTTGCGCCAGCAACCGCATGGCTTCCACATGGTGGGGGTTTTCGGCAAGAAACTCTCGGCAAGCTTGCTCCGCTTTTGCCACTGAGCCCTGTGAAAGCATGTCCAGAGAATAGATTAGGGGCTTAGGCATGTTGACCAAGCGCTGTATGTGCGGCTTGATTCTCTCAGCTTCTTGAATTCGGCCAGCGGCAAGCAATATCTCTGCCTGCCCACGCCAGCTAACGTGCAGCGAAGGATTTTCTTCTGTCGCGCGCCCAAAAGCGGCCAGTGCCCCTTGCGCGTTGCCGTCGGCTCTTAATATGTGGCCTCTCTCCTGAAACGCTCTACCATGCCTTGGGTGCATCTGAATAAGTTTATCAAGGAGCGCCATCGCAGCTTTGGGCTTCCCAAGTTTTCGAGCGCACACCGCTTGCAGATACAAGGTTTCGCTGCTTTCCGCAGGCTCGAGCGTTAACAGCCGTAACGCTTTGGGGTAGTCACCAGATTCAATGGCTTGTTTTATTGATTGGTGCGAATCAGATTCCAACGCCTACTCCCTCAAAAAAAAGCTCCCTAAAAAGGGAGCCTTATTATTGCACCGCTTCGTTTTGAGCGTTAGAACTTATAGCTCAGTCTTACGCCCATCGTCATTGGTCTGGCGTAGGTCACTCGAGGCCTGTCGTTGACATAATTCCGGGTGAGCTCTGCGCGCTTATCCGTGAGGTTGTCTACATAGACCGTCGCATCCCAATCGTCGGTTGAAACACCGGCGCTCACGCCCATCATCGTCCAGCCTTTCACCAAATCGCGGTTGATTGTGATGATGTCGCTGTAAGATTCATCGGAGTAGGCGATGTTATACATCACGTGGGCACCCCAGCCATTCGCTAAACTCCAGTCGTAGCGAGCGTTCGCATTGAATTGGAGTTCCGGTGCAAAGGCCAGCGAATCGCCTACTCGCACGTCGTTCGTTGGAATCAGCTTATCCGTGATTTCCGTATCGAGCAGCGAGAAAGAAGTACCTATCGTCAAACCCGGTATGGAAGGCGGTAGCCAAGTTACCGTTCCCTCTAAGCCCTTCACTTCCGCGTTAGCAGCATTATCCGAGAAAAACAGATTTACAATGCTTGGATCGAAAATCGTCGTCTGCAATCGGTCGATCTCTGCATAGAAGGCGCTGCCGTTGATACGCAAAGTACCGTCGGCCAAGTCTGCCTTCCAACCCAACTCGAAGTTGGTGACATCGTCTGTCTCCAATTCAAATGGGACTTCATACCCATTCGGACCTTGGGCGCCACCGGGACGGTTCAGCAGTCCGGGTCGGTACCCCTCTGAATAGGTGGCATACAAGAGCAAATCCTCTGAAGGTGTGTAGCTCACGGTCAGCTTAACGATGGTGCCAGAAGCACTGGCAACATCAGGTGCATCAATCGCCCTAAGGAAGGCCCTAATTTCGGCTTCGCTTACCGCGGCTGGAGCAGTCACATACTGGCCACGATCGACGCTATAGGCATCGCCCTCCTCCCAGATAGCAAGCGCTTCTTCGAAGGTCGTGCCGGACTCTAGGGTAGGCCTGAATGAGCAATCGCCAACGAACGTTAGGGAACCATCGCCATCGTACAAATCGGTTATGTTTGTACCAAAGGCATCTTGGTCGCCCGCGAAGAAGGGGTTGCAGAAAGTCGCGTTCGCGCCGCCCTCTAAGTCAACCTCGACATCGTAGTACCGCGCGCCAAAAGTTGCTGAAAGCTTGTCCGTAAAGTCGTAGCTCAATTCGCCAAAAAACGCGTACTGTTCGTCGGTTCGGCGCACGTCGTTACGAAAGACCGTGTCTCTCGGATACGGTCCTTCTTCGGTAATCACGGAACCGGGGAAAGGGTTGTTCGGAACCGCCTCTTGGATCGATTGGCCTGGATAGAAGTCGAAGAAGTTAATCTTGTTAACACTGGGATAGCTGAAGTCTACCCGCTCTTCTAGCTGGAGATCACTAAAGAACGCACCAGCGGTAAAGCGAAGGTCTTTGGACTGATCCGTGCTGATGCGAATTTCGTGGGTTTGCACCTGAGTTTCTGAGTAGCTCAGTGCATACAGGTCAGGCTCATAACAGGTACCAAACGACTGGTTCAATGGCGCGCCATCTTGATAGTAGTTGTACTCTGGATAACTTACCGATGCATCACAGATGTAGTACGGCAAATACTGTCCAACGAACATATAATCCGTGTAGTCAACGATCTGATCCGACTCACGTTCTGTATAGGCCCCTGTGTAAATCACTTCCAATTCTCCGATTCGCCCCTCCAACGTCCAGTTGAAGTTATCGAAGGAATCTTCAAGGTGATCAGGGCTATATCGCTGAATACTTGGAGAATCGGTACCCAACGTTGGGTCCGCGGTAAACGTGCCGTCGGTTTCGAGTTCCTGGGTCATGGCGCCGAGCAAAAGACTCCAGTCCTCGTTGATTTCTGCTCGAAGGGACAGGCGGCCACCGGTGTAAAGCGTATCGTTAAAGTCACTTTCCACCAGTGCTGCGTTGTTAGCAGCACGGAAATCCACCTGAGAGTTGGGATCGTATGGATCGAACGGGATACGCGCGCTCGTGTACGCCACTTCTTCTGGCAGGCTATTGATATACGTGGCTGAGTTCAAACCTGCTCGAGTGGCAGAAACTGGCACTCCATTTGTTCGCACATAACCCGCATCACGAAAACGCGCGCTCTCCTGAGCCGTCAGGGTACCCGGCACGTTATCGACCCATCCCCCTTGATCGTCGCGATAGGCAACGGCACGGACAGCGAAGGTGTCAGAAATAGGCAAGTTGTACATCACCTCGAACTTGTTGCTTCCTTCACCTTTCTTGGTATTCGAACCGTCAAAGCTGAGGCGGCCATAAGCCCCGGAAAAATCCGGCTTGTTCGTGATTAACCGCACGGTGCCTGCCTGCGAGCTTGCACCAAAAAGCGTGCCCTGCGGGCCTTTCAGAACCTCAACTCGACTTAAGTCAGCCGCGTATACGTCTAAGTTTCGACCCGGTTGAGCCAAGGGCTGTTCGTCTAAGTACAAGGCAACATTCGGTGCAATACCCGCAACACCGGCCGTCGTCAGGTTTGGTGTCGTGGACGCGATGCCTCGTATGTAAATTGTATTCTGGCCTGGCCCACTGCCCCCGGCAGTCACGCCAGGTAGTTGAATCAGATAGTCTTCAAAATTAGTGATGCCGAAGTCTTCAAGCGAGTCGCTGGTCAACGCTTCGACGGTTACCGGAATATCTTGGGTGCTCTCAGCCCGCTTAGTCGCGGTCACCACCACCTCTTCGATCACATTCTGATCTGCAGTCGCTTGGCCAGCCGTCATCGACACAATGGCAGCGACCACTGCTTGGTTCATTTTCGTTCGTTGGAAATTCACAGACTCTCCTTTTAGTGACGACACGGTTATGCGTGCCATTTCTCAGTACCGGTAGGCGATCGTCGCCATTACTTTTGGGCCAAATATTTTGCAAACGAATGAAATTATTCGGGCCCGCCCTCCAGTGTTACGCAAAATTATACAGCAATCCGAGTCAAAAAGGCTTAATTGTCTGGAAAAGGTCTATTCTTCGAGAGGCGCTCGCGAACCCGCTTCACGAACCGTCAACCACTTTTATTTCGCTCACTAAGCATTCAGACTGTTGTTCACTTTGGGAAAGCTTCGCTCGCATCAGAATACGCATCAGGCGAACCGTGGCGCCGCCTTCGTTTGATGGATTAAGATGCGCCCACCAGCATGGACCCAAGGGCACCCGTTTGACGCGAACCGAGGTGGCTACTGCACCGCGGCAATCACTACCGAGGAAAACAACAATCATGAGCCAGGAAGTAGACGTACTGATCACGATACGCAAGATTATTCGAGCCACGGATCTATACTCACGACAGCTGAGCAAAAAATCTGGACTGACCGCACCCCAATTACTGGTTTTACAAGCAATCCAAGAGATGGGGGCCGTGGCCATTTCTCGACTATCGACCCATGTCAGCCTCAGCCAAGCAACGGTCACTAGCATTTTGGATCGACTGGAAAGCCGAGGCTTGGTGGCAAGGCATCGCAGCACCATGGATAAACGTGTGGTTCATGCCACACTGACACCACAAGGCGAGGCGATGATCGTGCAGGCCCCTAAGCCTCTGCAGGATGTGTTCAGCGCGGCGTTTGATAAACTTGAAGAGTGGGAGAAATCCATGATTGTTGCGTCTTTGCAACGGGTAGCTTCGATGATGAACGCTGAGCACATTGACGCATCGCCCATGCTTCACGTGGGTATCGCTGACGAGCCCGCCATGTCCAACACTAACCACCCCAGCAACGCTAACCCAAACACGTAGCTGGCAATGACGTCGCCGTGTCCTTAATGCGGACTGCGCTGAATGCTTGACTGGCAAACCACACTAAGCCTTCTGACCATTGCCGCATTGGCCGGTTCTGGCCTCGGGTATCTGGCTGTTTTGGCCGCTGACCGACTATCCGAACCGCTCGACAAACCCGACGAACTGCCCCAAGGCCATGACACCGATCGCTTCGCCGAGGCCGTGGGTGCCATGCTCATTGGTGCAGGCATCGTCATCTTGTTCATACTGACTCTTGGCCTGTCCGACAAAGCGGTCCTTGCCACCGCATTTGCTATCACACTGTTGACCTTGTCGCTGATCGACCTCAGGCACTTTGTGCTGCCGGACGCGCTCACGCTGCCGCTGCTTTGGACCGGGTTGCTGATCAACGTCTGGGGGTATTTCGCGGCCTTGCAAGACGCGGTGATCGGCGCTGTGGTGGGCTACATGTCACTGTGGAGCATTTATTGGCTGTTCAAACTGCTGCGCGGCAAAGAAGGTCTGGGCTACGGCGACTTCAAACTAACGGCTGCCATTGGTGCGTGGCTGGGCTGGCAAGCGCTGCCCACCGTTGTGTTTAGTGCCGCTATCGGCGGTCTCTGCGTCGGCCTTTTTTTAATGGTCACCAAGCGAATGCCGGCAGAGCAACCGCTACCCTTTGGGCCGTTTCTTGCCGGCGCCGGCTTTATCGCGTTGACCACCGACTACACCTTTTGGGGGTGGCTGCTCTAGATCGGAGACAATCGCACCGGCGTCAGCCTAACGCGGACAAAAGCGTTTACGCTGACTGCCCCCCGCTCTAGAGTGCAAGGGACCACTTTTTTGGATAACACCATGCCTTCTATCTCTGCAAAATGGGTTGCGCCTTCGCTGGCGCTCTTGCTGCTAACTGCCTGCTCTGAACCCAGCCAACCCGCGATTCCCGACGCACAATCAATCCATCGCGACGCGATCACTATTGATGCCCACGCGGACATCGAGCTACCCGGCCAACCCTCCAGCTACGTGGGCTCCGATGGCCTATCCAAAGTGTCACCTGCAAAGATGCGCTCTGGCGGACTGGATGCCGTCGTGATGTCTATTGCCGTGGGCCCGAAACCCAGGACAGCGGAAGGTTACGCAGAAGCCCGACAGACTGCCGAAACCGAACTTGCCGCAGTGCAGGCTCTTGTGGCCGATACGGCGAACAATACCATTCTTGCAAAAGACCCTCGCGCCTTGATCGATGCCCACGTTCAGGGTCAATTGGCCGTCATATTAGGCATGCAAAACGCTCTGATCTTAGGCTCCGACCCGGCTTATCTGGATGAGCTCTACGGTGCCGGCGTTCGCGTATTCGCGCTTACACACATGGGCCACAACGATTACGCTGACTCCTCTCGACCGTTGTTTAACGCCGCCACCCGCAGTCGCGAACCTGATGCTGAGCACGGCGGCCTGTCCGAACTGGGCATCGCGGCCATTCGGCGCATCAACGCACTGGGAGGCGTTGTGGACATCGCCCAGCTGTCGCGCCAAGCGGCCTTACAAACAATGGACATATCAACATCACCGGTCATTGCCAGTCACTCCAACGTGCAGGCCCTTACAGCAGTCAGCCGCAATCTCAGCGACGAAGAGATTGATCGTATCGGCGCTACTGGTGGGGTGATACACGTGGCACCTTTTCGGGGTTATTTGTTTGACTCTGCAAATCCTCAGCTGGATCAAGCCATTCGAAACGTGCGACGCACCGCCGGCATCGACGAGAATTATCTGTATCCCTTCGAGCTGTACTGGGAGATCCAAGACCCAACAGTGAAAGCAACGTTTTTAGCCGACGTCAGCGAGCTACTCAAAGACGTGAATCTCAGCAGCATGCTAGATCATATCGACTACATTACTCAGCGTGTCGGCGTTGAGCATGTTGGCATTGGTACCGACTTCAATCATGGCAGTGGCATTGAAGGCTTTATCGATGCCAGCGAGGCGCTTAACGTAACGACAGGGTTGCTTGATCGCGGTTACAGCGCCCGTGATATCGCTAAAATCTGGGGCGGTAATTTTTTACGTGTTTGGCAAGAATCTGTTCGCCAAGAGTAATCAGCGATTGGTTTTTTCGCGGCTCTCTGCCACCCTCGCTTCGGTGAGAGGTAGGGAGGCCTGTGTGCTATCAAAAGAGAAACGTCGCAATCAGATTTTAGAAGCAGCCGGCAGCCAGTTTTTGGCGCACGGATTTGCCGGTTCTTCGATGCAAGGAATCGCAAAAGCCGCGGGCATCTCCCGCGCGTCGCTCTATACCTACTTCGGCAATAAAGAAGAGGTTTTTCAAGCAGTATTGAAATTGCTGGAGGGATTCATTTGCCAGGATGCGAAGCGAGCCGTAGCAGCTTTGGGCCGAGACGCGCCGTTTGAGACACGCTTGATTGCGGCTTTCGAGACGAGGCAAGCGACATGGTTTAGTTTCACGAAAACGCAATCGTCTTACGCGTTCGAATTACTTCAACTGCGAGCTGAGAGCGCCGCCCAAGACGAAAAAACAGCCTTCGAAAAGCTCATTGAGCAAATGCTGACTGACGCAAAAACCTCAGACGATCTCCCGTCGCAAGGCGCCGCTCCCCCCACTCAGGATCTCGTTGCAATACTGATGCGAAGCTCTGGAGGCATTGCCCTGTTTGAAGGCGATTCCTTAGCCGAAAAAAGGCGTCTCTTACGAGTCCTAATTCAATCCTTTCTGCGTGGACTGTAAGACTCAACGATCCATTTGCTCGCCTTTTAAGCCCTAAAGGTCACGGTGTCAGCTAGCGACGCGCGCTCTGTGTGGGCATTATTTACCGCCATGGTGACATCTTCATAACCAAAGCTGATACCAAACAGTACTTTTACTTCTGAACCCAATCCAAATGCCTCTCTGACCAGATCTGGGTGGTGACCCATGGTTCCCTGCGCGCAGGAAGCCAAGCCGTTGGCTGTCATTGCCAACATCAATGTCTGGGCATACATACCAACATCCCAGGCACTCCCCAAGCCGAAGCCTTCATCCATGCACAGAAAGGCAACATGGGGCGCATCAAACAGCTCAAAGTTTCTAAAACTCGCGGCGGCCCGCGCCGGTTTGTCATCCCAAGCGATATCCATAGACCGATACAAAACCGCCGCGCATTCACGCCGGCGATCTTTATAAATTTGGCCAATACTTCGCTTGGGGTCTTTATGGTCTTGGTCTGGCGCAACCTTGGACTGCACACGAGCCATCATTTGTTCGCGCAGCGTGTCACGCAACTCGCCAGAGGCTACGAAAGTCTGCCAAGGCTGCATATTTGTGCCAGAAGGAGACCAACGAGCAATGTCGAACACCTTTTCCATGACATCTTGTGGGACCGGACGATCAAGGAACCCACGAACCGAACGACGAGACCTGACAGCCTCTTCAAAGGACATTTGCGACATATTACTTCTCAATACTGCGTTTCAATACTACGTTTACCCCTAAGATTAACATTCTTTCACGATGACGCTCACGACCTAGGAACCATCCACATGCAACCAATCAATCGCCCGATCCGCTGGGGAATTCTTGGCACCGGTGCCATCGCCGCAGCCTTTGCCACAGCGCTTCGACAGGTCACTGATGCCACACTGCTGGCCGTTGGCTCCCGCAACCAAGCGAGTGCCGATGGCTTTGCTCAGATCCATAACGTAGACCGTGCGTATGCCAGCTACGTCGAATTGGCTGCCGATCCAGACGTTGACGTGGTGTATATCGCCAGCCCTCATACCGCCCACTTCGAGAACACCATGCTATGCCTTGGGGCAGGCAAACATGTGCTATGCGAGAAACCCTTCGCCCTGAACAGCACCCAAACCGAACAAATGGTGGCATTGGCCAAACACAACGGACTGTTTTTGATGGAAGCCATGTGGATGCGCTTTATTCCACTGATTGTCGAGCTCAAGCGCAGGATCGACGCCGGTGACATTGGCCAAGTGCGAATGGTTCAGGCAGATTTTGGTTTTCGGGCTCCGCTAAATCCAAACAGCCGGCTATTCAACCCTGAACTGGCAGGCGGTGCGCTACTGGATCTTGGTGTCTACCCGTTGGCATTTTCCGCTCTGCTGTTAGGTCAGCCCACGGAAATCACCAGCCTAGCTGACATAGGCAGGACGGGGGTCGATGAACAGTCTGCCTATGTTTTAAAACACAAGGATGGTGAACTCAGCACCCTAGCGTCGGCGTTACGCACCCAGACATCAATGAGTGCTTGGGTCTACGGAACTCAGGGCCGCATCCATTTGCCCAAGCAGTTTTGGCGCGCCAAGGAAATGGTCCTGTACCGCAATGACATGGAGCCGGAGCCTATCCACCTGCCCTATGAGGGCAGCGGCTACCAGTTCGAGGCGCAGGAAGTGGTGGATTGTCTGCGCTCTGGCCAAACGGAAAGCAAGGTCATGCCCCTTGGCGACAGTGTATCGCTGATGAACACAATGGATACTATTCGACGTCAATGGGGCCTCACGTTCTCAATTGAAGCGGAATGAAATACCCGATCTTCAATTGATTAGTCTTCTAAAGTTTCACATGCAAAGAGAGTCTTACCGCCCACTTTTCCGGCGCTACCCGCATCCGGTCGCGCAAACTCTCTCCAGCTCAGCTTTTTTCAATCAGTGGCGGACATAACCGCACACAGCACAACGCGTAAGAGCCATAAAAACCCTTCTAGGCCTGAAGGTTAGCTGGTTAAAAAACGCGACCAACGGCGCAATTTTAGCGCAATCATTTAGACCTCTAAATATTTGCTAACCTTCTGTTTTAATTGATTTTTTCTAGGTTAAGAAAAATATTGACTGGGGCCAAAAAAGGAGGATGATGCCGCGACTTTTCACGGCTCCAGGCAGAGAGATCTGCTGGAATTGTGGCGAGCATTAACGCTAATTCTAAGTCGACGGGGTATGCCAATGAGCCCAAGAGAAACAGAGCTGAATCCTGACGTTTCATACATTGCCGAGCAATACACTACGCCACCTGCCAGAAGCAGTCGGGCGGGTCAGCTTGCGGTTGAATTAGCCGCCGAAAAGAAACGCCTAATCGACGACCTTCGCGAACTGCAGGCTGAAAACGAGGATCTAAAATCAACCACACCTATCGGGACCATCGACTGGTATGTCAAGTGGGCGGCCACCTTTCTTTCAGTGAGCGGGATTTTTTTGATGTCTGCGGGCCTTGGTATGCAAGGGCAAATCGCCTATGTCATCAGCGCCGCCGGCTGGGTCTTCGTGGGCGTGCAGTGGGGCGATCGAGCGATCATGATCGGCAGTTCCATCAGCGCAACTGCGGTGATGATGGACCTAGTCCGGACTTTAACTGGCTGATGAGTGAGGATCCATCGGAGCACCGCGAGTTCCCTGGACGGCCGCAGGTTTCCAGGGCCTAACACTGACCTAGCGCCGGCCTTATCCGTGACCGGCAGGCTCACTTTGTCGGTCGGCGTTGTAGCAGGCCTGAAGGGCGCTATTGGTCAAGTCACCCACGATGCCTCGCATCGTCGGTTCCGGCGCGTGCACCATTCGGGCACGTATCGCCAACGCCATGCTCACCGCTTGGAGAATATCGCCATTGGACGTCTCGCCGAGAATTTTCAGATCGCTGGCGAGGGCATTCATTAGGGTCGTTAGCAGTTGATGAACACGGACACTGTCTTCGGTATGCGCGTTCAGCGGAAACTCAATATCGAATGTATCACCGGTATCCGTGGTGACTGTGTAGGGCAGATAATCCATTGAGCACTCCATTGGGACGTCGCTTGACTGGGGTGACTACCAGTCGCCCGAGCGTTTCTCTAGGTGATAGTTGATGTTGAACGTCATTCATAACGACTTGGTCTCGTAAACCGCACAATCGCTCCCTGGTGCTCCTCCGACACCGGTATCAGACACATCAAAACGCGTGACCCAATGTCGTACTCCTCAGGAGTGCAAACGCGGAAACCAAACCTCAGCTCGTCCATGGCATCGCACGAACCGTTCGTTGATTTTGCAGGGGAACACAGCTGCCAGCTCATTTCAAACCCGCCAAGGGCAACTGCGGACTGTCGGTCACCCTGCCGCTACTTCGATTCCGGCGCGCGCTCTATGTAGACATTGACTATACTGCCCGCCACGTTTCGGTCGAGGGGGCCAATGTGTCCATATCCGATAAACAAAAATACGCTTCAATAGCCACGCAAAAACGTGACGGAAGCTGGGTATGGACTCCTGTTTGGTTTGCCTCTGCGAACGAGACCTACTATGTATTTTCCGCAGGCTCCGCCGGCAAAGTGAAGCGACTGCGAAACTTTCAAAGCATTCAGGTAGCGCCTTGCACCGTGTCAGGAAAAATCACTGGTGAATCATTCACAGCCAAAGGCTGGCTGGAAAACGATGAAAAAAAGATTCGCCGGGCCTACCGCGCGCTGCGAAGTAAATACGGTTGGCAGATGCACCTACTCGACTTTTTCAGCAAGCTCAGCGGCAACTATCAAAAAAGACAGTGGATTGGGTTTTCTTTTACCGAAAACGGAGCCGGTTCAGCCTGATTGCACTTGCCTAATATCAGCGTTTTTGCAGCGCCCAACAGCGATAGGGCCGCTCAACCCCTTGCATAAAGATCTCAGGTTTGCGCTTCGCTTGGCGGGACGCTTGCATCACTTGACCAATTGCCGTGAAAACCAAAAGGAATGCGCTGGGGTAATTTCACCTTGGCAACATAGCCACGATCAAAATCCTGAGCATCCATGACAACGAACTCGGTTGATGCGCTGCCAAGATCATGAAGAAACGTGATCAGATAACCTGCATCTTCGCCGTCTGCGTTTTCTTTCGCGACAAACACGGGTTCGCCGGCAGCCATGCCAGGGCCATGATCAAAGACCATTCGCGCACCTGTTTTCAAGTCGTGTTTCAACGTAGGCCACCCTTGTCCGGGAACATTACTCGGTGAGGCACAGTAGCCGTACCGATACGGCTGGTTTCCAACATCGTGTCGGTGTCGCGGAAATTCGTTGGGGCTTTCATCAATCACCTCAATGTTGACGCGTCGAGCCACAGGATTGAGGGTCCAGCGCTCGAGTCGAGACAGTGAGTCGCCAAACGGCCCAAGTAAGTCACGATCAAACATCCTTGGGTAGTTGCACAAATCGATGGTGACACTGCCATCCGCATTGTCATAAGCATTCATCGGGTGGAAACAATAGCCCATCGGTACATCGATCCAAACAATATCGTTGGCGGTGCCTTCTCTGGGCAGCAAACCCACCCGATTCCCGTAGTCTGGATTCCACTGGAATGGGAGGCTGTGGGTGGTGAGCAGATCGAAATTAACGGTTACTGGTTGATCGTAGATGATTACGTATTTTTCGGTCAGTGACATGTCGTGCATCATCGTCATACCCGGCAACGGCACGTCGACGGTCTTGCGTACTTTGCCATCGGTGCCCACCACCACGTACTGAACGTGATCCATCCACTGCGGCCACGCATACACCATGGCATGCATCTCCCGGGTCACTGGATCAATTTTAGGATGCGCGGTAAAGGCTCCGGGTAGTGTGCCTTCAAAATCGTTTCTACCAACAGTTTCCAACTCGTAGGTAAGCTCCACCGGCGTGCTTCCCGCCTCAACCATTGCCCAAGTTTTGCCTGCAAAAGTACCCACGTTGGTGTTAGGACCACCTGTCGAGTCGTTCCAGTTTGGGCCTGAAATGTCTGGCTGCCCTCTGAAGTCACTCAATTCTTTGGAGCCAACATAGCGATTGCGATACCACTCGGCCTTGCCTTCTCGCAAGCGAATGCCATGAACCATTCCCGAACCGACAAACCAATGATGATTGGGCTGGGAAGCCCGATCGATGGGGTTGGGCCCATTTCTCAGATATCGGCCATTTAGCTCTTTCGGCAGTTCGCCCTCAACCTGCAGGTTGGTTGCGGTCACTTCATCAGCAATTGGCGCGAAGTTACCTTCAAGATACGGGTTTTCAATACCTTGCATCGTTAGTTTTGACATCGCGAATCTCCCGTTCATATGGCTATTTCGATGTGCTCAACCAGCATCCATCTCAACAGATACAAGACGACATTTTATCAAAAGGTGCCGCTTGTGTTACCGATACTCGATCAACGACCCGACGTTGTAGCCCGAACTCGAGATAAGGCTACTTCCTCCCAGAACGGGCAAATCGATCAGCGCCAAAATCAAAATATTTTCTGGCAGAACGAAGAAGCGTTCCTCGAGTAATTCCGCACACGCGATCGCCGTGCCACCAGTGGCTATCAGGTCATCAATGATCACGACTCTATCCGTCCCGGTCAACGCGGTATTCTTTTGAATTTCCAGCGATGTGCTGCCGTACTCTAAATCAAACTCTTTGCGATGTGCTTCGTTGGGTAACTTGCCGGGTTTCCTCGCTAACACCAGCGGCAAGGACAGGTCACAGGCGATAGGCCCTGCGAAAATAAAGCCACGGCTTTCTATGCTGACCACCGCAGTCGGAGCATAAGCCTCACTCAGTCGACTCAATTCCTGGCATGCCTTGGCGAATGCCGAGGGGGTCTCCAGCAGACTCGTGATGTCTCTGAATGTGATGCCAGGAATGGGATAGTCTTCAACGGTTCGTATGGCAGGCTTCAGGCCCAAAGGGTCGCTCACTTTTAATTCTCTTTTTTGTCGGCTTGTTGACGCCGCTCGGGCCTCAAAACTCAGAAAATCATAATCGACACCGGTAGGGCGCGCCATAGCCCTTGCGATGCTTGCATCCTTCCCGCGGAAAATTGATTTGCTCAGTATTTCTCAGCGCACGGATGTGGCCCTACCGCGCGTCTTTTGTTGCGGCCTGCCCCAATCGAACCGTTCTTTGCGTCGCTACCATCGCAGTTAATCGTGCCTTTCAGATTGGCCGCTCACCAGCAATGGTGACACGATGCATCTCCCGAGGCATGTCACCGTAGTCGTGAACGGCATAGTGCATAACACATCGGTTGTCCCACATAACGATGTCCCCTGCCTCCCAACTGTGGCGCATGGTCAGATCCGGTTTCGAACCTTGTTCTATGAGATAGTTCAGCAGCGGGCGACTCTCCTCCACCGACATGCCCTCGAAGTATTTGGTAAAACCTTTGTTCACGTAGAGCGCTTTTCGACCGGTCTCCGGATGAGTTCTTAGCACAGGATGCGTTGCTTCCATACCGAAGTTTGCGTGGACAGCTCGCAGGGGCTCAATCATTGCTTTAAGGCCATCTGACAGCTCTCCCAATGCGCCATATTGACTTGCGAACAACGTATCGCCTCCATACGGCGGCGACTCTATGCACTGTAAAATGGAAATGCTGGGAGGTTGTTCCTCACAGCTCACATCACTGTGCCATACCTCGGTAATTGTTTTTGATTTGCCCCGATTGCGCAGCAATAGAACCTCTGGGTGACCGTCAACGCCTGCAGAGGATGGGTGCGTATGCAGCCCTCCGAAGCGCTTGCCAAACTCGATATGCTGGTCAATTGGCAGCGCCTGTCGTTTGAACACCAACACCTGATACTGCCAAAACGCATCGCACAGTCGATTGAAATCGTCATCATCTAACAGGGCGAGATCAAGATCGTGCACGACACCCCCAATGGCACCGCTCAGTTTTTCTACAGTGAACTTCTGCATAATAAATCGTCCTCAACCAATGAGTAATTTGATACCACCAAGCAAAGAAGCCTTTAGCTCCTTCGCGTCTTTATTTTTGTGGGTAGCACGGCAAGCCCCCATGGTTGCCCACCCACCGAGCACCATGGTTAGAATTTGAAAGCTTGCGGCATCACATCGCTGGCTCGACCAGTCTGGATGCACTTCCCGCAAACTTTGCCTGTAGTGGTGAATCAGCCTTTGATACCAGCGTTCACGCATCTCGCCAAATTCTGGGTGACGCCCCCAATAAGCTGCCGCTTCAAAGTAATAGACATCGTCGGTGGCGTTCATCCAGTCGTAGTGCGTAGAAACGATGCCAAGCAGCTTTTCTCTGGGCGACTTAGATGAGGCGTGCAGCTGGGCCTCAACAATCGCCTCAAGCCGCTCAACGCCAACGGTAAAAAAAGCCAGCAGCAGCTCTTCCTTGGTCGAAAAATAATGTCTCACCGCACTTTTGGTGACGTTTGCTTGTTGCGCAATCGCCTCTTGGGAGGCAGCAGACAAGCCCTGTTTCGTCACGACCTCATAGGTGGCATCCAAAATAGACTTTAGCGCCTCCCGCCCCTTGGGGTATCGCGCGCGAGAAAGAAAACTGTTATCGGATTCTGTCGCCGATTGCTTAGCCATGATGTTTCCAAAAACGGTCCACAAGAACCCTAAATATTGTACGGGATAAAAACAACCCAATTGGGTGGTTTTTAGCTTGAAAATCCGTAGAGTTAAACCGGCAAAGCGCGCCATTTGCCATCGATACGGCGCACTCAAGGAGCAAGGCGATGACCATAAAATCAATTCTTTCCAGTATCTGGCTATCTGCCGCTCTGATTTGCGCCGTCTGCCAAGGTGCGCTACCCCTCGACACCTCAGCGGCACAGGCTACTAAAGGGCCGCGGTATGGAGGCATCGTTCAGTACACTGAGCTGGCCGAAATCAACAGCACAGCCGGGTCGCTCGTCGGCCTTGGTGGCGATACACCAAACAGCGCTTTTCATTTTCTCAAGGCACAAGGCTTTAAAACCGTTGTTAACCTTCGACTTGCAAACGAACTCGAGGGCAGCCCCGACAGTATCGCGCGAGACGCCGCCCGCCACGGACTGGAATACATCCACCTGCCCTTCAACCCAAGGGACTTGGAGCATGACGTGATTCCAGCCTTTGTCGACGTGATGAGTCGTCCGGGCATGCAGCCTGTCTATGTACACTGCAATAGCGCCACTCGTGCCGCGGCGTTGTGGATGATCATGCGAGTCACGCAGGATAATGTTCCCCTCAAGGCTGCTATTGAGGAGGCTGAGAACATTGCGGCACGACCTGAAGACGCCATAGCCTTTGCCAAGCACTACTTGTCCACTCAGTAGCAGGCACAGCAAACGAGCCGGCGCACATGAAAGTTCGTATCCGCCCCATTGTGTGTCGGCGCATTTTACCCTTAACCCATCATGGGCTGACTCCACGGATTCCCTCGTTCAGACAGCAACGAATTAAATCGCCAACGAATCTCAAGGATCGGTCACATCAGAAATCAATGAGGCCAGCTTGTCAAAAGCCTGTATTGCATGCGTCTTCGGCAGTATCGATTGCCGCGAGGTTTATTTTCCCTGCAAGACACATCTGGCGCCGGGTGTTCGGCGCGCACTACCTCATCGCAAGTTTTAAATATTCTGCGCACTCACGAGTGAACGGTTTACCAAAGTACCCGGACTCAGCCGTGCTTTGAAATCTGACATCGCTCGATACATCAGCAGGCGTCATCGCACGCTGAGCCTCTTAACGATGCCTTGGAAAAAGAAAGAGCCCTGTTTGATTGCTCAAGCCGGGCTCTTTTGTCTTCTATTTGCCGGGAATCATCACATGGGAAAGCGATGTACCTTCCCACATCAGCCATGGCTGATGTTGATTGGGCACGTTCGCCAAGCCACTTGCCGCCGACGTGAGATTAGGAATGAAAATAACGCTCATTGGTAATGCATTCTCAACAAACGTCCCATTCAACACGTAAAGGATACCGCCTCTAACCGGGGTGAGCTTGCCTGCGTCCACTGCAGCTAGCAGAAAATCACGCTCCTCACTTGGCGTCGCACCCTCTGCCAGCACTGGCGCAGCGAGGGTCCAGTACGGGTCAAGGTCTTCGTGATAACAGATCACCATAAAACCGGGTGCTGGATCATCTGCGCGACACATCATCTGGTTTGAACCTTTTCGGAGCACGGTTCTTTCCCCATCGCTCGCTACCTGAACAACGGTGGCGTCAGCTTGCAGCGAAGGAGGCAGTGGCATAACCGCTTGAGCTATTTTGGAGGCATGGTCATCTGCGAAAGACAGTGACGCGCAGCAGGCCACTAATGTAGCGATAAATAATCTCATGAAGAATCCTCCTTATTTTTTGTGCCGCCGAGTCTACCGCAACCCGCCAAAAACGACAGGGATAAGAGACGGGGTTGGGATGATGAGTTTCATGTTCAATAAATCTTTAGCTTCAGGCGGCTGATCGCCTCTAGCCACCCATCAGCAAATGAAGCTAAATGTCGCGAGATTTCGGAGTCAGTTTGCTTGTTTCGACTCACGCAGTGCCTGACACGTATCGAAGGTCTCAATCCGCACGCACCGGCCAGACTTTACTTCGTGTTCAGCTTGGCGATAGTCTCTACCGGCGTCTTTGGCGCCCAGTAAAACAACAATAACGAGAGAAAAAAGCATGTCTGAGCTAACATCATTTAACGAGTCGAACGTCAGCTGGGAACCACTTCCGGGGCCCGATGGCCTACCTGCGGATCACATTGAAATGTCGATCCTTAACATCGACGATCAGGCAAACATCGTCGACGTACTCTTCAAATTCGAAGCGCATGCCAAAATCGTCATGCACAGACATACATCTGTATTCAATACCTTTGTTGTAAAAGGCGAGCATCATATCTACACCCCAGAGGGAGAATTGACTGAAGTACGCCCTGCGGGCACCTACCGCTGTGGTCAACCCAGCGAAGAACCCCACACAGAAGGAGGTGGCAATGAAGACGTTGTCATCCTTTTCAGTCTGCGACCCTATGATGCGGAGCAACCGATCTATGAAATTCTTGACGAACATCACGACGTGGTCGCTACGATGAACTTCAACGCGCTGAAAGAGCTTTACGAGGCCAAAGCTGCCTAATCACCCGAGAATGGGTTGAGGTTGGTGGCACAGCGACTGGATCTCGTCATACTGTGTCGCCACTTCCATCTCGCGCCCGCACGTCCGAGTTGGGCGCTTCGCGGACAACTAGACCAACCAACCGTAGTCACCGGAGCTATAGGCGCCGCCACAGTGACGCCTCTCAAGTGTCGTTGACACCAGCCGGACCAAAACACAGGCTGAGATTATGAGAGAGGTAAATGAGTTAATCGAAGAACGCCTATGCCGAATCTAAGTATCCGGGGATACCGTTACGAACGTCCTCCTTGCCTTTGCCTCAGCAGTAGATGAGGCTTTACGCCCCAAGAATAAAAACAACCGGTATTCAAATGAAACTCATAGCGATCTTCTTCACCTTACTCATGTCCATCCATGCATTTGCGGGTCATCATGAAGAACCACAAAGCAACGCAGCTAAAGCTCAACTATTCTTCACCGCCTTTCTTTCTGGAGACGCAGAGACTGCCAAAAATCTCGCCCACGAAGACTTCACATTTGTCTTCAAGGGCAGAACTCAAATTTCAAATCTGGTGCAGGACAAAGACGGCTTTTTCGGCAATTGGTCAAACAACGTCATTGCTAAATTGGTTCCCGAGGGGTTCACGAAGTTCGACTTCGTTAAATCCATCTCTGAAGGAAATGACGTCGTTTGGTTAGCTGAAGGCGATGCTCAGGGAATAAATGGACGCTACGACAATGAATACGTTTTTGTCTTTGAATTTTCAGAAGGCAAAATTTTATCAATAGCCGAGTACAACAGTGATTTGCTCGTAGCCACCAGGCTCTACAAGCAAAAGCTCGTCGCTGATGAGTAATCATCAAGCAGGGGCTTAGTCTTCTTAGGCCTGAGATCTAACCACGCAAAGGGGTGTGCAGGCTCACCACGCTTCACACCCTTAAAATGTCCTTCTATGCCTATCCGCTGATAAACACGTGGGTTCAAGAGGAGCCGGTGAAGCTTTCAACGAAGGAAATGGCGCTGGAACGCAGCGCCTTCACGCTCAGTTCGCCTATTAAAGTCTCGTGTAGCCTGCATGGCAACTCCAGCAAACGTAAGAACACAATACTTCCACCTGCATTATCACTGACCCTTTTTTGTCATTCACTTCGTAATTCAGTTAATCCCCCCTCGGGAGAAACTGTCGCTGCTGAAAAATTCCATAGAGTGAAAGGCACACGTTTTATGTAAGCAATGACGATCTCTAAAGGGCGCTGGAGAGCTTGAAATTGACTGCAGATATCGCTGTAAACATTTGCGTTTAACAGACCGCAGCGGCACATTGCACCAAAATAGGATGCAGCAAATTCACTTGCGCACAATATTGGTGCCTGATGCCGCGTCCTCGGTTCCAGATGCTTGCTGAAGCCCTGATTTGAGGCACAGGGCTTTCCATTATTTCAATTGCTGGAAACGTTGTTGCACGAATCCCGCGAAGCATTCATCAAGGTTGGACGGCAACGAAGAGGTCTTTACATCCGGCGCGGCCGGCTCTACCTGCAAAGCCTCCCCGCACGCTTAGAGTGCTCTGCGCACCCACTCTTGGTCGCTGGCAGCCCCTCATTCTGCCCATAGGGCTTAGACATTCGTTGAACTTGGCTCGAGTTGGCACGTTTATGGCTTACACCAAGTATCGGTCACCGAAAAAGCTATCAAGCGACTGTGATCGACGAAAACTGAGCTAAATAGCGCCTCTACGCTTCGTTAAAGGCACTTCAACAAAAAGGATCTCGGGCCAAATTAGAAATGAATACCAAAGCATACATCACTGAAACTTGGACAGCAGATGACCTGATTACAGTGAATCGCCAAACGCTGGATCTGCAGGTCAAATCGCTAACCGCAATCGCGAGATCGAAGCCTACGCTCACCGATTTAGCTGATATGAGCGAGTTTGAAAGAGCGCGACACACGAGTAAAACGTGGTCCATGGGCCAAGATTAAAGCAAGCGGTAACCACCAAAATTCACCGGTGAAAAAAGCCAACCTGTGATGGACGAGAACATTGTGCGGGAACGCACATTCACTGCCTCAGGCAGGCACCGTTAGCGCTCCGATCTCATGTGGCCGCCAGGGTGCCAACGTCTTCTCTTTCCGTCGAGGGCTTAAAAAGCTCTGCCGATTCACCTACCGCCTCACTAAACCGACGGGCGCGTTGTTTTAAGGAAACCGGGGAGGACCTCGCTATACATCGTTGGCTGTAAGAAGCTGCTCGTAACATAGGGCGTGATTTTTGAGAATGAAACACTGGCTCTCACACCACCTATCCAACCTCAAATCATCACTCGTGATGCCAAAACATGTTATGCCCATCGCGCTAAAGCCTTTTAAGAAGTCATTCAAAAGGTGGCGCAGGAGGCTCGTTTTAAAGTACCGTTCTGGCACGATCGTTAAGCTCAAGTGTGGAGAAAAGTCTTGAAAGCACTCAAATGGTTGGGCGGCACCGTAGGGTTCTACGCGTTATTTGTTGTGATCTTCGAAGCAGGCTATTTAGGTTACGCGCAGCCATCATTTGAAGACTCTGGAATACCTATGCTCGTTCTCACCACGACTTCTCCGTCTGGCGAGACCAAGGATACGATGCTCGCTCGCATAACCGTCGGCGAAAACATCTACGTTTCCGCTCATCATTGGTCGAGAGGTTGGCACTCAAATGCGATAAAGAACCCGGAAGTGTTGGTTACTATCGACGGTGCCCGCTCCGCTCGAAAGGCCGTACCTGTCGAGGGCCTTGAATTTCAAAACGCAGCAAATGCGTTACCACTCAACTTCCCAGTTCGATTCTTGATGGGCTTTCCGCTTGCAGAAAGACAAATCTTGAGGTTGGATGAGGTATAGGCCAGATCACACTCTCTGTGACCGCTGACGTCGCGACGCTCCACTGCATTCAGCTTATATCGCACACTCGGTGCCTTCACTCTTGAAACTTGACCTATCCCCCGAAATTAAGGCCACAAGTTCGATGAAATTTTCCGATAATCGACACATCAGGAGATCTCACAATGAGGAAACGCTACAGCGAAGATCAGATCAACAAGGCGATCAACCAGCATGAAGCCGGCATCAAGGTGAACCCTATCTGCTGGGAACTCGGCACTTCAAACCGCACGCTCCACCTGGCTCAGCAAGCATGTTGGCCTAGAAATGATTGAAGCTAAGCGACTGAGAGAACTCGAAAGCGAGAGTGCCAAGCCAAAGCTGAACTGCGCTTTCCCTGCTACTGATCGTGGCCTCGTTGGAATTCCACGCAGGATATAACGTTTAGCTTCTTAACGTACTTTATGCACATACATCAGCACGCAAGAAACTTGTTTTAGAGACCATTACCCATTTGCGTATCTTGAATCCTATCAAATAAGGGTTTCTGGATTAGAAGTGGTGCCGGAACGCGGAATCGAACCGCGGACCTACTGATTACGAATCAGTCGCTCTACCAACTGAGCTATCCCGGCTTGCTGCCACCCACAAGTTCTGAGGCGCGCTGGGGCGACGAGTATAACGAA
>Ga0213863_10000310_pt1 | contig 38661 bp, 39 predicted proteins | sample PICome_8_FD_160128 | JGI IMG/M metagenome (GOLD analysis project Ga0213863, IMG submission 160128) | Coastal seawater microbial communities near Pivers Island, North Carolina, United States - PICO497 | ecosystem: Environmental > Aquatic > Marine > Coastal | place: USA: North Carolina... | reverse complement strand
CCCCAAATGCGGAACCCGAATGCATGAGGCATTCGAACACTAATCAAAAACTAGAAAAATCAAGGAGGATATAAAAATGCCACTCACTATAAACACCAACATGGCCGCATCCCGTGCGAGCTATTTCTTATCGAAGAACAATGACGCTCTTCAGCGCAGCCTGGATCGCTTATCCAGCGGAAAGAAAATCACCCAACCATCAGACGATGCCGGAGGGCTTGCGGTTTCGATGAAGATGCAAGGCAGCATCGACACCCTGAAAGGAGCGGCCAATAATGTTGCCAATGCCATTTCCTTCCTGCAGGTGCAGGATGGAATTCTTGAATCGGCTGGACAGATTGCAGCAAGAATCGCTGAGCTTCATGGATTAACCAAGGATGTTCTAAAGAGTACTTCTGACATCCAAACTTATCGCTCCGAGATTCAAGATCTTGCTGGTCAATTGAATAACCTAAAGGCATCTGAATTCAATGGAATTGCCCTTTTCGGTGCTGCGGCTGGAAAAGATATTTCAGCAACTAGCTCAATTAATATCAGTACTGCCGTTCTTGATAATTCTGTTTTAACCGGTTTTAACGTCGATACAGATGCAAATCTAGGTGGTGCTACCGGAGAAGGTGCTGTCGATTTTGCCGATAACTCAATAACTGAAGCTAGTTTTTCTGCAATCCAAGCCACTCAATTGCTAGCCAATGTTGCAGCACTCAGAGCAGCCAACGGTGGAGAAGCAAATCGACTTCAATTCGAGCAGGAAAATATTGCCACTCAAGTCTCGAATATGGAGGCCGCACTGGGTCGTATTCTGGATGTGGATATCGCTGCGGAGACCACCAACTTGGCCAAGCAACAAATCTTGGTGCAAGCCTCTGCCTCCATGGTCAGTCAGGCCAATGCCGCGAATCAAGTGGCCCTGATGCTTCTGCAATAACTTCAAAACCAATTCAAACCAATTCAAAACAATTCAACCAATATTAAAAAATGACACTTAGTTTAAATACCAATGTGGCCGCTTCCAAAGCTGCCCTGCACCTTGCCAAGAACCAGGAAAACCTGAACAAAAGCCTGGATCGATTATCGAGCGGAAAACGGATAACTAGCGCCGCCGATGATGCCGGTGGCCTGGCGGTCGCCATGAAGATGGAGGCAAATATCAAAGGATTAAATGCAACTTCGAATAACATCGGAAATGGAATTTCATTCCTTCAAGCACGGGAGGGTGTACTGGATCAAATGGGACAGGTTGCTAGTCGTATGTCTGAACTACATTCCATGACCGAGAACATACTCCTTGGTACCACTGAAGTAGATGCAACAATAGGTGCAGAGTATCTGGATTTGTCAGCACAGCTAACCACTCTAATGGGGGAGGAGTTTAACAAGGTCGCTTTTTTTGGTGCTGGAAGCAACCATGATATTTATACGAGAGATGATACAGCCGGCACAACGGTTGCCCTTACTGCTCTTAATCCAGCAGCAGCTACTCAAATCACGAATATACAAACAGCCACAGCTAGTGATGTTAGGGATCGTACAGTTACTGTAGCTCATATGGCAACTGCTATTGAGTATATAAGCTCACTTCGAGCAGACAATGCCAGTGAGATGTCTACCTTACAATACGCACAAGAAACCGTGAATAATAAAGTCACTGGCCTTACTGCTGCATTGGGTCGAATCATGGATGTCGATATCGCATCTGAAAGTGCGAACTTGGCCAAGCAGCAAATTCTGGTTCAAGCATCCGCATCGATGGTGGCACAGGCAAATTCGGTCAACAATGCAGCACTTTTGCTTCTGCAATAATTCAATCCCAAGAAAAAGAAAGGATAGATTTATTATGAATGTAAAGATACTTACCATACCGACAAGTTCACTCCTGCAAAAATGGAAGTTGGAAGTCGAGAATTCAAACTCAAGCTTGAATAAAAATAGAGCAAGGAGGGTACGCTAATGGCGATTACCATAGGGGGAGGAATTAACAGCTACCGGGCGATGGCAAATATGAAAAAGACCAGTGCCCTGATGAACAAGAGCTTGGAAAGAATTTCCAGTGGCTTGCGAATTAATTCAGCATCCGATGATGCAGGCGGTCTGGCCTTGGGCATGAAACTTAGCAATGATGCAACGGTTACGAGTACCATTCAGCAAAATGTTGCCAATGCAAAGTCATTTGTGGATACACAATCCACTGCTCTTCAGACTGCATCCGAAATCTTATCGGAAATGAAGACCTTAAAGACTAGTCATGACTCGGGAACAGCATCGGTAGCGGACAAGGCTGGATATGAGTCTGAATTTCAAGAACTCCGAACTCAGCTTTCTATGCTAACAAGTGAGAAATACAACGGAAAGGCACTGTTTGGGACAGCCGGTACTGCAGAAACTGTAAACACCTCCTCTGATGGAGGTGGAGGTGGGGTCGAAATCGGTGGCCTAGATTTGGAAGCTGTACTTGGTGACCTTGCAGATCCTAGCAATGCAGGGATTAGACTGGACAGTATAACTACAAATGATCTTGATGAAATTACGGATGGAGATGCTTTGGGCTCAGATGGCATCACTCAACTTATCGGAAAAGCGGCAGGTGATTCCTCGTCCCTGGGCTTTGCTTCCAGTTACTTGGAAAGCAAGGCAGCAAACCTTGAAGCTGCCCGCAGTCGGGTAATGGATGCGGATATTGTGGAGGAAAGCACGAATCTATCCCTCTACACCATCCAGTATGAGGCCTCGGTTGCCGCTCTGGCCCAAGCAAATTCTACCCAGCAAACGGTGATGGAATTATTGCTTTTCCCAAATAATAACTAAGGAATTCACAATGTTTTCAACCCATCTTACTTTCACTCCCTTCCTGCACCATGGGTGCAGGAAGTGGGTGGGATAAGTTGGAATATAATGGAAAATAATAAAAAGGAATGAACTTCATAGGTCGAGAAACGGAATTAAATTCTTTAAGCCAGGGCTTATCTCCTGCGGGCACCATGAGATCCGCATTTATTTCCGGGGAGACAGGGATTGGAAAGTCAGCCTTGGTCAATGAACTTGGGAAGAAATTACTTGGCCAGGACAGCTCCATTTTATGGCTTTGTCCAAGAACACCGGAGAATTTATCGCCCGCGGGTTGGGCATCCCAATTAGCCCGGGATTTACAGGCTGGATCCGCACTCTCACAGGATGCAATTAATGCTTTCGCCCAGGTGATTGGGAGAGAACTGGCGGTTTTACCCCACACCATTGATTCAGCCTTGGCCATAGCATCGGATGGAATCTTTTCAAAAGTGGCGGATATCCTGATTATGACATTGGGGAAACTGATGGAATCCAGTGATCCTATCACATTCTCTCCAGTCTTTGTCTTTGAGGATGTGGATGGTTACAACCCGGTGCTATTAACCTGGATCGAGACCGACTTAAATGCTGCCCTTCGGGAATCCAAGCATTTCAAGAAAGCTCGATTTTTATTTACGGGTCAAAAAGCAAGGAGTGAATTGGAGCCATTCTTTCAGAAATTTGGAATCGAACAAATTCATGATTTTTTACTTCCTGGCTTATCATCCAATCAATCCCTGGAATTGTTCAAGGGTCACTCCAGCGAAAAAGTTTCAGCGGATGAAGTTTATAAGAAAACCGGAGGAAATCCATCGAAGGTCTTGAAACTTGCATCTCAACGAATTATCTTAGATAAAACAAAGGCAGTAAAGATGAGCGAAAATAGTACAAGCATGACAAAAGCTCTGAAGAATTTGACCGAGCAGGATTGGTCTCACCTCTTTCGGGCGTCTTATCCAGACCGGGTTAATCGATATGCCTTGGAATTCTTTTGCCCGCCCCGTGAAGCTGCTTATTGCTTTAATTGGATTAAGAGAAATCCAAAACTTGCAGATATTGCCCCGGATGGGGATGTCATTCTAAAGGACGAGGTCAGGGAAGAGGTTAAGAAAATCCATGCTGAAAAAAATCCCCAGGAGGCGGAACAATGGGAAATTCTATCTTGTGTGCTTAATGCCTTTATGGGAATCTTCCCAAATCCAAATGAGCACTGGATCCCGGTAAACCTACAACTTTTTAACTGCTTTAATCGAAAGTTGTGCATGGGTATATTTGATGAAGCCAGCTTCGAAGAAATTGATGCTTTTCTCGATGAGTACCAAGACTTTTTCGCAATCAATGATAAGCAGTATAAAATGCTGGATGATGTAAAACTGATCACTTCCCGGTTTGTTGAAATTGGTGGGGTTCAGCCCAAAGAGGGACTCGTTGATGAAATCAGACTTCGGTGGGAGGAAGATCAAAGAGTGGCCGAAGAACAAAGAGTGGCCATGGAACAGGAAAGAATTAATTTGGTAACCGAGGGGGAACAGGCAAAGAAGCAGATTGAAACGCTTGGAGAACTCAAGGATAAGCTCTTGGATGATTTTCGAAAGCCGAAGAATTTTAAGTCCAAAAAAATCTACTCCGTCAGCACATCCCCGATTTTGATTGTCCTCGGAATCGTAACCGTTGGAGCGAGTCTATATGCTGACTCAATCGGTAGTTATTATGCAGCGGCCGGACTGCTACTTACCATCCTTGGTTTCTTTTGGCCCAATGTGGAAGTAAAAAAGCCTGCAAGGGGCAAGGGTGCATCCGGGCCGAACTTAGCAATCGAAACCCAACAAAGGTCTTTGGAGCATCGAATTGTAGGCCTTAAAAATCGGGTAAGTTCAATGACCGGCTCGATCCAACGAATTTCTTCGGAACTGGATGAAGTAAACTCCGGCATCAGTGAGCCCTATGTGATGGACGAGCAAACTTAGTCTTCGATTCCAATCATTCTATAGATACAGCGCAGTCATTGATTTTTACCCCCTTTGGAGTCTGCTGGCTCAGTTTGGGAAACTTTTCAGTCTTACTGGATATGATCAAGTTGATCAGAGCATTTCCTGAGGTAATGAAACAGACGGGTTGCTTCATCTTTGGAAAATACTTCCAATACGTCAGATTGTAATTCAAGGGCAATTTCTTGAGTTTCTTGAAAAACCTCAGCTCCAAGTGGTGTAACCTCAATTTCCTTGCTTCTACCATCTATCTTACCCTGTCTTCGGTCAATCAGTCCCTGTGCTTCTAATTTTGCCAGGATGGCGGTAAGATTATTTTGATTGGAACTGAGCAAACTGGAGAGTTTTTTTTGGTTTAGATTAGGCCCTTCAAACTCACAGATATTACGAAGGGTGGTGTATTGAACCGGAGTGATGGACTGATGGGCCAGGAGATCCCGAAAGTTTCGATTTAGTCCAAACCAGCAACCCCTTAATGAGACAGGAAAACGCAGATCCTGTGATTTTGCTCCCCCACCCTTCGTTGCTTCTTTCATTCCCTTAATCAGGAAGCAAAAGTTTTTCCATTCCAGCCCCATAAATGACGCTCTGATTCTTGAAATTCAAGATAACAACGACTCGGTGGGATGGATAGTACACTTTCCAGAAGCGAACATAGTTTCTGAGTAATGGAAGAACATAAAGTGGAAGAAAGAGTCCCAACATTCTTAATTTCAATAAATGCCGCCGGTTCAGTTGGGTTGCCTGAAAAGTAGATCTTTCTTCCCGCCTCACAGAGAACCATGACAAATTCGATCGATTTCCCGATTTCATCGGATAGAATCTGGGAGCCTTCTTTTTGAATAAGCAACAAGTCCGGCCCGGAAAGTTCCGGAAGATTAGTCTGAATGTTTAATAAGGGCATCTCTTCTTTTTCGTAATTATCGAGCGGACGTCAAATCGAGACCGAAATGAAAGCTGTTAAATAATAATTAATAACTTGAATAACTTGACTGCGAATGCCTGATATTTAAAAAGTTCATATGCTTCGCATTATTTTAATTCCTTTGGCTCTTTTATCTTTGTGTGCATGCGAGGTGGATCAGCCCGAGCCAGAAAAACCTGTGGGGCCTAAAGAAATCAAGAAGGAAAGCGCCAAGCCAACAAGCCCAAAACCTGTTTATAAATACTCTGTGAATGAGACTAGCCAGCAAGATCCCCAAAAGGATTTTTACTCGATTGAGAAACCTTTGATAAAGGGAGAAAAGATTCATCCGCAGGCAAGTGAAGACATTTTAGAATGATGAATGAAGAAGAGGAGCCCGTGATCCTATCGACGGATGGAACCCTGGATCTTCATCAGTTTAAACCATCCGATGTAAAAGAGTTAGTTCGTGAATTTCTTTTTGAATGCAAAAAAAAAGGGATTCGTTCTGGGCGTATCATTCACGGCAAAGGAATTGGTACGCTTCGGGAAATAGTTCATTCCGAGCTACGGAAAAATACCATGATCCAATCGTTTCAGCTGGGTGATCATAATACCGGGGCATGGGGAGCAACCGTATTTGAAATGAATCCCTAAAGATAATCTAAAATTTGTACGTTGCTTGATTGGAGAAATTGAATCAATGTAATTTCAAGTTCGTATCGTTTCTTCTTATGAAAAAGTTCCTACTTACAGTTTTTTCTCTTCTATTCATCCTCACTTCCTGCTTGGAAAAAGATAAACCAGTTACTCTGGGGATATCGATTATAGATAAAAAGATTTCCATGACATCCTCCAAGGTGGAGGGGCATAAGTTGGATGTCTATCTAATTTCCGAAAACGAAGCTACGGGGGAAGTCTTGGCAAAAGCATTAAATGTGCAAGGCCAGGAGATCGGCAGGGCCAAGGTTTTACTCAATCTATCAAAAGATGACGCCAAGATGCTTTCTTTTACTTTTGACAGTAACTTGGATCTGGATCTGGTAACAAAATATTTGATCGATTTCAGAAAGCAGTAAGCTTGGCTTACGGAATTAAGTTCTAGGCTTTAGAACTCCCGGGCATAAGACAGCCCCAATTGTGCGTTTTGGTTCTCTGAGTTGTGATTCAAGCCGGCTAAGTTTTGATACCGCCAATAAATCCCCACCTTATGATCCTCAAAGATTTCGTAATGCACTCCGAGGTCAAAGGAGTGAAGGAATGAAAGTCCGGCTTCACTGAAGTAGCCGGTATCAAACCTGAATTCATCCAGCCTACGAGCTAAGCCCAAGGAGAGTAATGCCTCGAAGGAAATCTTGTTGATATCTTTTGACAACCTCGCGAGTAATGAGCCTCCGAAAGATCTGGTTCTTCCATGAGCGGGGAATGTGCCAAGAGGAGAGACCGGCCCGATCTCGTGGTGTTTGGATTCGGACCAGAGGATGGAAGTACCTAAAGAGAGAAGTTCTGACCCAAATAGATATTCAAAGGCAAGTTGCCTTCCTGAATGATAGGACAGAGGAAGGGAGGTGCCGGTTGTAGGCTGCATATATTCCGATTCAAAGGGGAAAATATAAGCAATACGCAACCTTACTTCATTTGGCTCCCTGGATGAAAATTCCTGAGCTTCCCCTACCCGATTATTTACCGATGTAACAGCTGGTAATTCTTGCTCTTTTTGATCTTCAGGAAGAGTAACAAAGGGGATTGGGTTTGGTGATGGTGGAGGATTTTTATTGTTCTGGGGAGAGCTGGCTGGGACAGAATCATCCCGATTAGATTCAGGTAAACTTGGTACACCGGCTTGGATTCCAGGTTCTTGAAGTGTGGAAATCTTTGCCTGGGCTGTATTGATACGATCTAGTAATTGATCCAACTTTGACTCCCCTATCGCAACTTCAGGATTGGGAGGAGTCGGTAAAATGTCATCGGGTAGGATTGGATCGGGCAAGACACTATCTTTGATTATTTCATTCCCGGAAGGATTAAATTCAGGTTTTCTAAGACCTTGCAATTGGTTGGAAATCTTGGCTTCCACATCATTGATTCGATCCAGTAATTGATCAAATTTTGTCTCTCCCTGCCTTATGGGTTGAGGACTTATTGCGAGGCCAAACGAAGGAATGGGTCGCTCTTGCTTTTTAGGCTTTAAAAGAGAATCAACTCGATCTTTTCCGGGGACTACCTGGTCCCCCCTTGACTTCTCTTGACTCGTTCCATTTCCGGGAGAAATCAAATCTGGTTTCCTGAGATTGTTCAACCGGGCTTCTACATTTTGTATGCGCAGAAAAAGTTGATCCAATTTAGTACTGGGTTTTTGACCAACCAAGGGGGAGAATCCTAAAAAGATCCAGGGAATAAATAGAGTGAGGAAAGGCTTCATTTTCCAGTGAGTAAATACTTTGCAATTTCACTTTTCTTATTTTCCTCACTCATAAAAGAGGACTGAATCTTAGAAATTCTTTCCGAAAAAGAATCATTCGCAGATGGAATAAGATCATTCAGGGAACGCCATTCCATTTTCCCGAAATCATAAGCGAGTAATGAATTCGTGCCCTTTTGAAAAAAACTCCAGCTTTCATCTTCGAGTAAAACATATGGATAAGTTGAATTTGAAATCCAAAACCAAGATAAAACCGGATGCCAGCACCATGAGCTTTGCTGTGTGTATTTTGTATAATAAATCCATCCTAAATCTAGGTGATAGATCCATCCGGGTTTACCTTTGTAAAAATCCCCAAACCAGGAAGAAAAATGCCATCCCATTCCCTGATCAACGGAATCGATAAAACTATATGGACTTGAGTTTGATGCTGAGGAGTTAAAAGCTTCAAGATCAACCCGAGGAGATGGACTCCCCGTGTCTTTTATGGAGACTTGGTCAGCAATCTCACGAACCATCGATGAAGTATTCGATACTTGTTCGGCAATCGATAAATTGGAGCCGAGACCGACCATACTTTGCATCGATATTTGCACCCATGGCTTATTTTCATAATCTTGGGATTGAGAAAAGGAGGGATGGGATACTTTTGTCCCGTCGATCAATAAAGAATAAAAGTACTCCCTAAATCCATCTACTTTAAAATCTATTTTATCCCAGGAGATAATGAGGTACGCTGGAAAACCAGCATTTGTGTAAAAGTATTCCTCATGCTTACCCTCCCGATCATGATGGTAAGTAGAAAACCAGGATGGACCTGAAATCGTATCCCGAAAAGTCCTGCTTGCATGCCAATAAATGATTTCAAAATAATGACTTTTTGAGGCATCCATCCAATCCGTTCCCTGATAAGTGGTAAAGGTCAGGCTTTCCATTTCCGGCTCGATTCCAAAATCAATAATACGATCATCCCTCAACGAGTATCCAGAAAAATCATAGCGGAAGAAATCGTTTTCGATGATCGAATGATCATCAATCCGAATAACCCCGCGATTAAGAGGGTCAATGATTCCAAACTGAGAGGTAATTTCCCCGGAATGGAGAAACGAAAATACAGAAAAACTCAAAACTGCAAGCAATGCAGTAATAAATAGGCGGGCAAAATTGATGCTCTAAAAAGTAGCAGAAGAAAATTTAAAAACGAAGAATAAAATTCCAAATTCCAACGGGAGGGAAATCTTCAAACTTGTCTTACCCAAGCAAATATTCTACTACTCTTTAAATTGGGAAGGATGGCAGAGTGGTCTAATGCGGCGGTCTTGAAAACCGCTGAACCGGAAACGGTTCCGGGGGTTCGAATCCCTCTCCTTCCGCCACGCTCCTAACCTCTACTATTCAGGTTCTTCCTCGGGTGCTTCCTGATCCGGGGTATCCTCCCCATCATCTCCAGGTAGGGATTCGTGGATTTCAGTAATTTCTTCCGGAGAAGTGGTGAATCGATTAAAGGATTGGCGGTCATCCGGTTGGGTTAACTTGACCAGAAGCTCTTCATTTTCTCGATCCAGGTAAAAAATCTGCAGTAGCTTGGAGTGAGATTGCCCCACCAACTTCTTTGAATCATCGAAGGGGGAAAAATACTCAGGCTTTAACTTCCTCAAATTTGCCAGAGATTCTTCCAGTTGCGGAAGGACTTCTTGCTTTCGGGTAAGAAACTCTGCAGAAGGGGGGGATTTCTCCGTCTTCAACCATGTATTTTCCTCTAAGAGGAGATCGTGTACACGACCGCAAAGTTCCAAGTGGCTAACGACAACTTCTCTTGGTTCCATGGATTCTTTCTATCTGAAGGAACGAATCTTTGCAGTTCAAAAATTCTAATTAGCTTGAGTCGTAGGAAGGGTGTAAATGCCGTAACGGTTCACAGCCTGCCTGATTGCACGAGTGTCTTCCAGTTGCTCGCGACGCCATTTCGCCATACCAAATACAAATTCCAGGTACTTGCTGTCCGCTAGACCTTCCCGGGCACCTTCTGAATTTACAAATTCTTCAATGGCAGAGTAGGATTCCATGGCTTGGACATAATTCCCAAGCTTTTCCTGGCAAAGTGCAATCTGATACAGGACTGGGATTTGCCAAGAAGGAGACTGATCAATGTCACGGAGTGCCGAGTAAATTCGGTATGCATTGAAAAACTCGGATTCCTCAAAGAATTTATTAGCTAAATAATTCCCCGTCTTTTTCTTCCAAAAGGCCCAAATCGCTTTCATTTTGCTAATAGTTAATAAGTCGCGATCTCTCATGGCATTACCGGTCTCAAGGTCGGCAATTAAGTCGGGATTAAAATCAGCCTCCTTTAAAAGCAATAATAATTCGGCAATGGATTCTTCATCTTGGTTTAATTGCTCATAGGTCAGGGCAAGTAAATAATGAGATTCGGGAACATATGGGCTCTGGGGGAATAAGGTGCCGTATCCCTTTAAGGTTTCTTTCACTTTTGCAAAATCAGCTCGGGGTGTACGGTCATAATCAAGCTCCTTTTCCATTTTCTCCTCGGGTGATAAACGATTTAAACTTTCCTGCTTTCGTAGGTTTTCACTGGCTCTACGATAATGAGCAAGGCCCTGTTTAAAACGGACCACCGCACGATCAGTATCCTCCAAGTCTTCGAGCCTGCGAAGGCGGTCAAAAAACTTGATGGCATTGTCATAATCCTCAGAATCCATGAAAGTCTCGGCAATTTCATACATGGCACGATTGGACTCAGCATCTCTTCTTCTCTCTAAACTTCTCCCCTTTCTTCGTTCGGCCAACTCAAAGGCATCGCTTTTGGGCAAGGTCAGGGTGGCATTGATAGAATCGTAAAACTTGTTTAAAGCCATCCGGTAGGCTCCCAGGTTTCGGTAAACCTTACCCAGTCTTATGTGGGTTTCGGGAATTGAGGGGGCACCCCTTTTCTTGCTTTCAATCCATTTCTCCATGGAACCACCCACATGGGCATACAAGTCTGGAATCCCAGGTGCATCTTCATGCTCCTCAAAAGGATAGGAATCATCGGAGGCAAATTCCTCCAGAAAGCGCTCATATGATTTTGCTGCATCCACCCATTGCTGATTCTTTTCATGCATGGATAACAAAGAGAGTATTATGTCCCTGCGGTACCTCTTGTGATGAGGTGCATTGAGCCGCCCTAAAACTCGATTGCAATAGGTCGTTGCCCGATGCACGGAACGGGTCACATAAGGATTGCCCGACCCACCCGATGCCATGCGTGTCTGCATGATTGCTTCCCGAATCTTTTCCTTTAATTCTTCATCGATTTGATCACCCAAAACAACATAGGGGTCGATTTCCCTGTCAGGGATTTCAACCGTAGGAGCAGGCGTTGACAAAATCGGAGTATTCACAAAATCGCCTTGATCCATAACTTCTCTGGGCCTTTCAGACGAGATGGCTTGGAGAGGTGAAACTGGAGATTCGATGGGAGCACGAAGTGGCATTTGAAATTCAGGCATTTCCAACAAATCAACCTCACGGAGTAAATCTTCCAGAGTTGCCCGTGTATAATCAAGCCTCGGTAAACTTTCCACAGAATTCATCGAGGGGGCTGTGGGATCAGGGAGTGCATCAGGAATCAAGGGTGAAAGAAAATTAGAATCTGTTTGCGGAATATCACCGAGATCATCCTCATTTACAGGATCCAGTGATGGGGGACTTGCTTGGCTATCATTGTTGAGCAGGTTTTCAGGCATTAATTCATTCCCGACCCTAAAAGAGCGATCAATCTCATTGGTAGGAGCAAGCAGGTTTGATCCGCCAGGCTCAAAGGACTCCGCGGGGAAAGCTTCGTTTCTCCCGTCTTTTTTATCCATATCGCTGAGTAAGGAATCAATTCCTTGGAGCACTTCATCAATGGACTTAAGTTGAGGGGTCTCTTCATCCTGAGCCGTTGCAAAAAGACTGAAGATAAAGGAAAGGAAAAGAATCAGTCGAAAGGTCATCGTGAAACCCTCCTGTATGTTGCTTTGGTACCGACCTTGAGGTTGTCAGGGGCAACGGTGTATGGCGGAATAAATGGAATGTTATTCATTCGTACTGTTCTTGAATCTACCCTCAATTCATCAAAGACATTTAACAATTCGTCGGTTGAACCCACATCCATTCCAGATACCCCTTCAAATGGATCTGCAAGGGGTAAGGAATTAGGGGGCGGGGATTGAGGAAGCATCGAGGGCATCGAGTTTTTCAAAATATCTTTATCCGTGGAGTAAGTAACCACCGGGAAATCTGGCTCATCCGTTTGATTCGAATCCTCATTGGGAGGAGTAGAGGTTGGGGTGATCGAGAGGTCAACACGAATTAAATTCAGCCTATCTGGCTCCAGTGGAACGGGTGCGTATCTCAGGGCAACCGGAGGTTTGAAAGCGAGGTACTTTTCACGCTCCTGCTGGGGGGAATCAAACTTCTTGAGATCGAGACCCGAAACAAGAGGGCTAAGCAAAGAACTTACGGTAAGGCATGTATAATATCGTAAGCGGTTGAAATACTGAAAATTGATCATGATTATGGATGTACAACCATATAATCGATGAAAAGGGTGAAAACTTTAGCCAAAAATTTATTTTATTTTAAAATTCAAGTTTTCCCTGATGAGATTGATGCGTGGAAATAAGATCTTCTACAGTATGAATATCTAGATCGAACACTTGATCTGTTTTAAATTGGGTTGCCGTAATTCGCTTCGGATCCCCATAGGAATCTAGGCATTTCCTAGTTTGAGCCCATACGGCATAGGGTACGGAAAGCGCTTCGCCTTGCTCTTGGCATATCGTAAGGGCTTGCTCAAAGACGCTCTCATTGCATTCGGGGAAATTACAATTATAATTAATATGGATATCACAGGGAACATGCTCAACGATATGCTGAAACACCGGAATGGATCCAACTTCGTCTCCAGAAAGTTCCCTTGGCCTTCTTAAAATCCTGATCTCTTCATGGATGCAAGTACGGGCAATCAATTCACTTTCCGTAGAAAGTACAATTTCATCAAACATTTCAGACTGCTTAAGCTTTCTAATAGCCCGAAGTACCAGCGGCACCCCCTGGTAAGGAAGCAAATTCTTATATGCCAATCGCTTGCTTCCCAAGCGGGCAATAACTGAAGCAACTATTCTCAAAGCTTACAAGCTAGAGAATTCAAAAGGGAAGAGCAAGATATTCGATTGCACCCGTGGACTGATCTTGAAATGATTAAGGGACTTAATTTAAGCACAATTGATGATTCCATATTCAAAGCAGTCCGTCTCCCAAGATGACATTGATGCAGTCAATCAAGTTCTTCGTTCAAATTTCTTAACTCAAGGTCCTAAGATTGAAGAATTTGAATTTGCATTGGCAGACTATTTTGGCTCAAACTATGCAATTTGCTGCTCCAGCGGAAGTTCAGCACTCCACTTAGCTTATGCTGGATTGGGGGCTGAAGCTTCCAGTATTGCCATTGTACCGGCGGTCACTTTCTCGGCCACCGCAAATGCTTTTAAATATCTTGGTTCGAAGGTTATATTTTGTGATATAGACCCAGAAACCGGGCTTCTTTCCATAGAACACCTGGAGGAAATTCTTTCCGAACTTAACCAATCTAAGCACAATCAAAAAGGGTTTATTTCTCCGGTCTCATTTGCAGGTATGGTTGCTCCTCTTCAAGATTGTAGAGAAATTTCAAATAAATATGGGTTTCATTTGATTGAAGATGCATCCCATTCCTTCGGAGCAACCAATGAAAAAACAGATCGATCGGGTGATTGCGAACGGGTGGATGCATCCTGCTTAAGCTTTCATCCCGTTAAACATATTTGCTGTGGAGAAGGGGGTGCTATCCTGACGAATTCTTCCGAATTAAATAGCATAGCCAAGAGAATGAGATCCCATGGAATTCACAGGCCTCATGGCGATGATCACGCCACCCCCTGGTACTATGAACAAGTTGAACTTGGTTGGAATTATAGAATGACTGATATCCAGGCAGCCTTGGGAATCAGTCAGCTCAAAAGAGTCAATCAAATGATTTCAATGCGAAGGAAAATTGCCCAGAGATACGATGATGTTTTTCAAGAAACTGAGTTTCAGGAATCATTCGCGCGACCGATCTACGAAGTTGGACATTCCTGGCATCTTTATATCATCCGATTCCATAAAAAAGGGGTAAGGGATGAAGCACACAAGTTTCTTAAAAATAGAGGAATTCTAACTCAGGTTCATTATGTCCCATTATATAAGCACCCCTATTACGAAAAGGAGAATGGAAAAATCCAGCTTCCTGGGGCAGAGCAATACTTTGGAGGATGCTTGAGTATTCCTATTTTTCCAGATCTCAGAGAAGAAGAACAAGAGCGAATCATTACAGAGTTGAGAAATTTTATAGAGAAGGGAAATTAAGACCGATGGAGGTAAGAGGGTTTTCGATTCTTTCAGATAAATCTTTCTCACACGGTGGATACAGCATTAGCACGATCGAGATGTCCGATGCCATGCCGGTGATGCATTGGAGAAACGAACAACTGGATGCATTACGTCAAAAACATCCGCTCACGGAGGAAAGCCAGAGTGAATATTTTGAAAATGTAGTCAAAAGGGAATTCCCTAAAACTCAGCCTAATTTCATACTCTTGCGATTTACTTACCAAAAAAAACTGATTGGATATGGCGGGCTGGTACATATTAACTGGCATGATAAAAGAGCAGAAGTGTCATTCCTGCTTGAAACCACTCGTGCAAAAAATATCGGACAGTACCTTATGGAATTGAAAATATTCCTGGGTTTGATCAAGTCCGTTGCCTTTATCGAGTTTGAACTTAACAAAATCACGACCGAATCTTATTCCCACCGCCCGCACCATGTTGAGGCAATTGAAGAATGTGGTTTTAATCGAGATGGCATACTCCGGGATCATACTTTGATAGATGGAAAGTGGGCAGATGCTATTCTTGGTTCCTGTTTACGCTCGGAATATCTAGACTCTTTGGAAGATTATAAATGAACGACCCAGTTCTGTTATTCACCAGCTTAAGCAGTAAGGTTGCATTATTCCAGTCCGTCCAAGAGCAAGCCAAGCTTTTCTCCCCGAAGGCAAGGGTAATTGGTGCAGACAGTAATCCTTCTTGTGAGGGAAGAGTTAAGGTCGATCATTTCTGCCAGACCCCGAAGACAAAGGGTTGGAATACCGATGATCTGTTGACCTTTTGTAAAAAGTACAAGATTTCGCATATCATTCCCACCCGTGACGGAGAATTAGTATTCTGGGCCAGAAATAAAGAAGCCCTGAAGGAGATAGGGATTGATCTCATGGTTTCAAGTGAACAAGCGCTTATCAGGTGTCAGGATAAATACGAGTTCTTTAAATCATTCCCCCAAAAATGCCCGCTTCAACCGGTTCCAACTTTTACCGAGCCTGAAGGAATTGGTGATCAAGAATTGGTGGTAAAAGAAAGAAGAAGTTCAGGATCCAAGAAAATTGGCCTCAAACTTTCATTTGCCGATGCAAAAGAATGGGGCACTTCCTTACAAGAACCCATTTTTCAACCTTACCTGGAAGGTCCCGAACTGAGTGCGGAAACCTGGATTAATCGAGAAGGAAAATGCCAGGGCATGCTCCTTCGATGGAGAAAACTTGTAGTGAATGGCGAATCTCATGAGACAGAAGTTTTCAAAGATCGTATTTTGGAGGAGAAAATCAAAACCTCACTGGAGTTAATAGATGGGCTGTACGGTCACTGCCTTGTGCAGTTAATCATCCCGACAAATGGTAAACCAACCCTGGTTGAAATCAATCCGAGGCTCGGAGGTGCCACTCCCCTGGCGCTTTACGCGGGGATTAAGTCAATTTCATGGTTCCTCATGGAATCTTACGGAATGGCAGATGAAATCCCCCTGAGCCCAGCCATTAAATATGGCAGTAAACTTTTTAAGAAAAATGGCAAAGTACGGATTGAAAATCCTTTTACGTCTCGACAGGATAATGGCAAAGATTAAAGTATTTTCCAATGTCAGCCGTTACCATTGCAATAGCCAATCAAAAAGGAGGAGTTGGAAAGACCACCACCACGGTAAACCTCGGGGATGCCCTAGCCAGGTCGGGAATTGCTACGCTTATTGTCGATCTTGACCCACAAGCTAATGCGACCAGCTCTTTAGGGTTCGAGAAAAAACCAGGAGAAGGGGTTTATGAACCTCTTTTAACTGGTGGTGACTTATCAAGCAGGGCGATTGCAGCTCGAAAAAACTTATGGCTGGTACCCTCTGAACTAGATCTTGCTGCTGCCGAGCTCGAATTGAGTTCCCAGAAGGAATACCTAACGAACTTAAAAGCGAGCCTGAGCCAATTACAAAAGGGGAAAAAGATTCAGGCGATTCTGATCGATTGCCCCCCTACCCTTGGCTTACTTTCAATGAATTCACTCACTGCAGCAGACCATCTAATCGTAACCTTACAATCCGAGTACTTAGCCCTCGAAGGTTTGGGGCAAATTGTAGGGGTTATTGATCAGTTAAAGGAGTCCAAGCTCAATAAGACTTTATCCCTGGGAGGTATTGTGATGACCATGTATGATGGGCGAACAAAGCTTTCCCAGGAGGTTTATGCCGAAGCCTGCAAGCATTACAAAAAGAAGATGTTCAAAACCCAAATCCCCCGAAATATTCGTTTGAGTGAATGCCCAAGTTTTGGCCAAACAATCTTTGAATATGACCCCAAAAGCCCAGGTGCATTGGCGTACCAAAACCTGGCCAAAGAAGTGATTAAAAGGTTCTTTTCGGGCTCGAGCAAAAAATGAGTCTTTTCTCGGAACTGCAAAGTCGGTTTCGAGGCTCCGGGAATCGAGAGGTTTCAGAACCCAAATTAGCGGATCCTTTTCGCCGGCTCGAAAAAAAAATGGGGTATCGATTTCAGAACATTCGCTTGCTCGAGTTGGCCCTTACGCATCCATCTTACAACATAAAGGATGCTAAAAAGCCAAACAATCAAAGGTTAGAATTTCTTGGCGACTCCATTCTTGGAGCCGTGCTCTCCGCGAAATTGTATGAGTTATACCCTTCCGAAGACGAGGGATCATTAAGCCGTAAAAGATCTTTTTTTGCTCGGGGGTCTCATTTAGCTGAATTGGGTTCTTACTTACAGCTTGATAAGGTAATCAAAATGAGCCCCACTGAAATCAGTCATAAAGGAAACCATAGACCCTCCACCCTGGAGGACGCAGTGGAGTCATTAGTTGGGGCCGTTTATCTGGATGGGGGATTTGAAAATGCCAGAAAATGTATCCTTGATTGGATTGGCGATCTTCGTAGCAAGCTTGATGAGCGTATGGGGTCAATCAATCCCAAAGGTCAACTTCAGGAAATTGTTCAAGCTCAATATCCCAAAGAAAAAATTAGTTATAACTTGATCAAGCAAAGCGGACCTGATCATGCAAAATCTTTTGTGGTAGAACTTTGCCTCGATGGGAAGAAAATTGCCAAAGGTAAAGGGAACTCAAAGAAGCAAGCCGAGTCTTCCGCAGCTGCTAAAGCAATCCAGCATCTCAACTTTGGGTCCTTGAAAAAGGAATCGTGAAAAGAATCAGGATCCCGCCCAAAGAAAAAGGGTTTTTTCACCCATCTCTTCCGAGGGCTTCTTATCCAGCCATTATTTTCGATCAGTGGTTACACACGAAATCTCCCATTTTAATTGTGGTGGGTTCTTCGCTTTCTGAATCCGAAGTTGTAGCAGAGGACATCACTGCACATGCAGAACTTCACCAGCAAAACAAAAAAAAATTCGAATTTCATCTCCTCGAAGAAAACCCCTCTGATTCTCATCCCGAGGCATTTGAAAGAAATTGTAATAAACTAAGCTTGCTGAGCTCCCTTATCAAAGGACGAGCACCTGATGATATCAAGACTATCATTGCGGCAACTCCAGAGAGTCTTCTGGCACCATGCCCTTCCAAAAAGGAAAAAACAGAAAAACAAATGGTAATTTCCCGGGGCATGGAATTAGATTTTGGAGATTTCCAACAGGCTCTTCATGAAAGAATGGATTATTCGTCTGAAATTCTTTGCGAAGAACCGGGGCAATATTCTTTGCGAGGGGGTATTATTGATGTCTACCCAGTAAATGCAAACCAACCTTACCGAATTGATTTTTTTGGAAATGTGGTCGACGACATTCGTGCCTTTGACCCTACCTCCCAGAGAACCAGTGAGAAAAAGAGTGAAATCGTTCTTTCCTCATTGAAAGGCAAAGAAGAAAATACCCGGGAAGGAGAGTTCTTCTCGTACTTGTCGGATTCAACCACATGGGCATTCATCGAACCTGAAACCCTGATCTCGGAATTCCCTTTAGCCTTTCACCAAAGTGAAGAAAAGAAATTTCAAAAAGCATGCCTTGAGCTGGCTTGGAAAGACACCTCCAGTCAAAATATTTTTTTAGGTTTTAGCGAAATCGATGCAGGATCTGGGATCTTTGAAAAGATGCCCTCTCGAATCATCCAATGCAAAACTTCAAGCCAAGCACTTGGGACTGGAGTGAAGGATTCATTGTCGAGCAAAGAAGGTAGGTATCGAATAAATTACCTTTTTGAACTCCTAGAAAAGCAAGATAAGGGATATGAAATCATCATTGCCGCCGGTGCGGATGCAGAAAAAAAACGTATCCTTGACCTCATCAAAGATGAAAGTTCTCTAAAAAGGCTAGATCCACGTTTTATAAAGATTGGCCTAAGGGATGGTTTCTCCATCGAAAAAGAAGATGCTCAGCTTTATTTATCCCATCTCCTGCACTCCGATGAAAATGGCTTGAGCCTGGCCACGGCCAGGGAAATCCTTGGTCGTGAGCGGAGTCGGCGACCGGTACGCTCACAAAAAGCCAGGGTTCAGAGAAAAAATGTCGATCAAGCCTTGGATTTTAGCGAATTGGTAAGTGGTGACTTTCTGGTTCACCACCAGCATGGTATTTGTCGATTTGAAAAGCTTGGTAAGATTGAAAATGCAGGAAGAGATGAAGAAGCGATCACCTTAGAATTTGCAGATAGTTTGATGCTCCATGTACCCCTTCAAGAGTCACACCTGCTGTCCCGCTATGTTGGACTACAAAAGACAAAACCAAGACTTGCAAAACTTGGCGGTAAATTGTGGGCTAAGACAAGACAGGCTGCGGAATCAGCGGCATTAGACTTGGCCGCTGACCTGCTTCGTCTTCAAGCAACCAGGGAAAGTAAAAGTGGGTTTGCTTTTTCCCCTGATGACCAATGGCAAAAGGAATTTGAAGATGCCTTCCCCTATGTTGAAACCCCGGACCAGCAAAAGGCGATTGATCAAGTAAAAGAAGACATGGAGGAAGAAGATCCCATGGACCGCCTGGTGTGTGGTGATGTTGGCTTTGGCAAAACTGAAGTTGCCCTTCGGGCAGCATTTAAGGCAATTATGGACGGTAAACAGGTGGCCATCCTTGCTCCAACTACCATACTTTGCCAACAACACTACAATCACTTCAGTGAAAGAATGGCGGACTACCCAATAACCGTGGAAATGCTGAGTCGCTTTCGTTCCAGTGGCGAGCAGCGAAAAATAGTGCACAAAGTAGCAAGTGGAAATATTGATCTTATTATTGGAACTCATCGGATTTTGAGCCCGGACTTAAAATTTAATGATCTTGGGTTACTGGTGGTCGACGAAGAACAAAGGTTTGGAGTCCAACATAAGGAAACGATCAAAAAAATCCGTGAAAATGTGGATGTTTTAACCTTAAGCGCAACCCCGATACCAAGAACCTTGTATTTTGCAATGGTCGGAGCCCGTGATCTAAGTTCAATCGAAACAGCACCGGTCACTCGACGCCCAATCCGAACCGAAGTCATGAACTACTCACCCCAAGTTTTAGAACGGGCGATACAGACTGAAGTTAATAGAGGTGGACAAATCTTTTATCTCCACAACCGCGTAAAAACCATTGAGTCCGTAGCGAGAAAACTGAGAATTCAATTCCCAAAACTTAGAATCGCAGTGGGACATGGGCAGATGAACGAAGATGAACTCGAAAAAATAATGACCGAATTTGTTGCCTGCAAATATGATATCTTAGTTTGCACAACCATCATTGAAAGCGGTCTCGATATTCCAAATTGCAATACTATAATCATCGAAGGAGCAGATAAGTTTGGACTCTCTCAACTCTATCAGCTCCGAGGAAGAGTGGGCCGTTTTGACAAACAAGCTTATGCCTACCTTTTACTTAATCGTCACCTCACTGTGTCTGACCAGGCGAGGAAGCGATTATCCGCAATCAAGCAAGTGAGTCATTTTGGGGCTGGTTTGCAAATTGCACTACGCGATTTGGAGTTGCGCGGTGCCGGAAATCTTTTGGGAAGCGAACAAAGTGGTCATGTTGCTGGAATTGGCTTTGAACTTTACTGTCGATTACTTCGGGAAAGTGTTAGCCGTCTCAAGGGGGAAGAGATAAGCCTTCGGCCAAACGCGACCATAAGACTCGACTTTCTTTCTGCTGGGCCAGATGAAGAAACCAGTTTCACCGGCCAATTCCTTCCTTCTTACCTGCCTGAGGAATATGCAAGTGAGCCAAGGTTACGTATAGAATGCTATCGTAGGTTGGCCAAATTCAGAACTACGGAAGAAGTCGATGACTTCCAGGAGGAACTCGAAGACCGATTCGGTCCCCTTCCTCAAGAGGGGCTTGCCTTACTCCATGAAGCCAGAATTCGATGCTTGGCCGAAGAAGCAGAGTTTGATCATATTGAAACAAGAGGGAATGAACTTTGGTGTCGAGAAATGGGAAGGAATCGAGACGGAAGCAAGAAATTCCATCGATCCGCCGGTCGAATTCCAAGAATTTCTTCCAAAGAACCGCTTTTGAAGTTGAAGGAAATCATTCGATTTCTCAAGATTGCAATTCATGGGAAGCAAAATGAATAATACTTATAAACTTTTCCTAGGCATCGGATGGACTTTGGCAATCCTTTCTAACCCTGCTTATGGAGAACTCATAGAAATCAATCGGGTTACCGCAAAGGTAAATGATCGAATCGTAACTTGGGGGGAAATTGAAAGAGCGATGGATCGACTCAATTTTACCGATGAGGAAAAAAAACTTCGAGCTTCCGAATTTGTTGAAGGTAAGATTGATCGTCTTTTGTCTATCTATGCCTTTGAAGAAAAAGGTATGGGCATACCAGAATCCATTATCGAACAGGAATATAATAAACGTTTAATTCAAGAGTTTAATGGTGACCGAAAGCTTTTCCGTGATGTATTACGAAGCAAGGGACAGTCCCAGCTCGAATTCAGGGATGAATTGAGAGAGGATATTATTTATGGGCATATGCTCTCCACCCGTAAACGGATGAAAGAAGAAATCAGCCCTGAAAAAGTGGAACGTTTTTATCGGGAAAATGGAGTAATGTTTAAAACCGAAGCAAAGGTTAAACTTCGTGAAATTGTGTTTTCGCAAATTGCGGGTGAGCCCGAAGCTATCCTCATGCAACAGGCCCAAGAAATTCAGGATATGCTGAAATCAGGCTCTCCTTTTGAAGTCCTGGCCTCTCAACATGGACAAAGTCCCTTTCGGGCCAAGGGTGGAGACTGGGGTGTAATGGTTTCCTCACGAGAAATCCGAAGCGATGGGATCCGGGAAACCGCTTTCAAGATGAAAAAGGGTGAAGTATCCAAACCATTTACGATTGAACTCCTAGAGCGAAAACCGAACGGACAAGTTGGAAAGTCCGGGAAGATTGCGGTCTATATTTTGAAAGTAGAAGACCTTAAACCCGCAGGGATCAAGAGTCTCGATCAAGTTCGTCCAGAAATTGAGAAAATTCTTGCTTCCCGAATCGAAGCAAAAAGTCAGAGACAATGGTTTAACCGGCTCAAACGGGATGCGTTTATCCAGGTAAATCTCCCGAATGACAAGGCCCCGAGGCAATAGGGTTTAATAGTTTCGTGGCAGGATCCTCCCTTAAAGACCTTCCAGATGATCAACGACCACAAGAGAGGTTGGAAAGACTGGGTGCCCCTGCCCTTGCTGATCGAGAATTACTCGCTATGATTTTACGGTCTGGTACCGCAAAAAAAGATGTGCTTTGTCTGGCCGATGAAATGCTAAACCAAGCCGGCTCACTCTCCGGGCTCCTGAGATGGGATCTTTCTGACTTTCAAAAAATTTCTGGGATTGGAAAAGTAAAAGCACTTCAACTTTCGACTCAAATCGAAATTGCTAAAAGAATGATCCGGGGAGAAAGAAACCAGGAGGTCATCTTGGAGGATCCCGAAATGGTATGGGAGTACTTGTACCCCGAAATTCGTTCCGATACTGTAGAAAAAGTTTGGGTTCTTTGCTTAGACCGAAAAAATAAACTGATCCGAGCAGAGGCGATCACTTCAGGTACTGCCACTGGTAGCCTGGTTCATCCAAGGGAAGTTTTTCGTCCTGCAATCAGGCATGGCGCCACTGCGATTATTCTCGCTCACAATCATCCCAGTGGGGACCCCACCCCGAGCTCTGCTGACCTCCGGGTAACCAGGAAGATTTTAGAAGCATCGAAAGTGGTGGATTTCGAGATGCATGATCATGTCATTCTCGGTGAGCCGGAAAACTGCCCAAAAAAATTAGGATACTACAGCTTCTCCGAGTCGGGTCTAATCTAGAACTTCTCTTTTTTCAGGAGTCAAAATTCGTACGCTCCACTTATTAACTGAAAAGGAAAGCTTTTGTAATTGATTATCTAAACTTTGATTAAAAGTTTGAAATCCGGAGTCACCGGAAGCCCCATCACCCCCATAAATTCGAGCGTCGGTATCGAGTACAACTCTCCACTTCCCAGGATGAGGACATCCCCAGTCACGATGGCACAACTGGCTGGAGAAATTACAGGCAACCAAGAGAGTATCCTGAGCATGTGTCCCAAACTTTACAAAAGACAAAGTTTGTCCTTCGGCGTCATTACAGTCAATCCATTCAAATTTGTCTGACTTATGGTCTGATTCGGCCCAAGTTGGATGGTTCAGGTACATGTTATTTAAATCGGCCACCAACTTACTCAGACCAAGGTGCGAAGAAAATCCCAAAAGCTCCCAATCCAGTGAAGCTTCAAAATCCCACTCCTTCCATTGTCCAAATTCACAACCCATAAATAAGGTCTTTTTTCCTGGCCAAGTCCATTGCAAAGCAATCATCGAACGTAGATTTGCTAAACGATGCTCTTCTTCTCCCAAATTCATTTTATTTGCGAGTGATCCTTTACCGTGGACTACTTCATCATGAGAAAAGGCTTGAACAAAATTTTCTGAAAATTGATACATGGCCCCAAAAGTAAGTTGATCATGAGAATGGGACCGTTTTTCTGGTGCGGTGGAGAAATATCCTAAAACATCATGCATCCAACCCATATTCCACTTAAAATCAAAGCCTAACCCGCCCAAATGAGGTGGCTGGGTAATTTTTGGGAATGCCGTGGATTCTTCTGCAATACTGACTACATCGGGAAATTCCTCATGGATAGCTTGATTAAATTGTTTGAGAAACTCAATCGCTTCAAGGTTGTGATTTCCACCCTGACAATTGGGTACCCATTCGCCATCTTTCCGCCCGTAATCAAGATAGAGCATGGAAGCAACTGCATCGACACGGAAACCATCAACGCCAAATCTTTCAATCCATGAAATTGCACTTCCGATAAGAAAACTCCTTACCTCTGCCCGACCGTAATTATAGCAAAGAGTTCCCCACTCAGCGTGCCTGCCTTGCCTCGGATCTTCATGCTCAAACAAACAGGTCCCATCAAAGCGAGAAAGGGAGAAATCATCTGCCGGGAAGTGAGCGGGTACCCAATCAATCAGGACTTTAATCTTTTTTTCTTTCAGTCTTTGGATTAAAACTGCAAATTCTTCCGGGGTTCCATATCGATATGTGGGGGCATAATATCCTGTAACTTGATATCCCCATGAGGCACCATATGGATATTCACTAGGTGGAAGAAATTCAACATGTGAAAAACCCATTTTACTGAGATAAGCAGGGAGTTCATCTGCAAGCTCAAGGTAAGAAAGTGAGCGATTTTCTTCTTGATGGTGTTTCCAGGACCCAAGATGCATCTCATAAACGGAAAGCGGAGAAGTCCTGGGATCCCTCCTGCTTTGCAAGTCACATCCAACCAGTGAATTCCGACTTTGAATAATGGATGCATTGCCCATCGGCGGTTCGAAACGAAAGGCAAATGGGTCGGTTTTTTCACGCAAGATGCCATCCACCCCTAAAATTCGATACTTATATTTGTCACCGATTTTAGCAAAGGGTACAAACAATTCACGGCATCCACTGGAACCCAATGACCTCATCGGTAAACTAACAGGATTCCATAAATTAAAATCCCCGACTAAATGAACACTTTTAGCGGATGGGGCCCAAACCAGAAAAGAAATACCAGAAACTCCCTGATGCTCCACCGGAATCGATCCTAATTTCTGAAAGGGTCTACGGTCGGTTCCTAGGTTAAAACTCCGAAGTTCTTCCTCCTGAAAATAAGGCTTAAAAGAATAAGGATCTGTCCATTCATTTGTGGAGTTTTTGTATTTGGAAATAAAACGGTACTGGCCAAGTGGTTGAACACTCTTAAATACGGCTTCAAAAAGACCACCCTCCGCAACCTTTTTTAGGGAGACTTTAAATTCTCCTGCTTCACTTACCAAAGTGATTTCTAAAGCATGGGTATCCAACGCTCTGGCCACCCACTTATTGCCTGTTTCTAATCGATGGACTCCAAGAAAAAAATGAGGGTCTCCAAGTTGACCGCTCAAGCAACTTTTGATCTCTGAATCCTGAATGATCATTTCTATTTATACTCCTCCATCCGTTCCAGAGAAAGGGAATTCCGAGGTAAAGAATTAAATTTCTTTCTTGTTCTTGCTCAACTCCTCTTCATTTTAGCTTCGGTGCGGATACAATATTTAGCTTTAGCGATCAACTCCTCTATCAGTTTGGCGTTATTTTCATTCGGTCAATCCGACCAAGAGACATTATCAAGCAAGGATGGAGCGGTCCTTACTGCCGAATTGCCCCTTCTTTATGATGATCTAAAAAAGACTGTTGAGGCCAATCAAAATGCGGTCCTTCGCACTCAAAACTTTCTTTTACATGCAGAGAGCATTATCTGGAAAAAAAATGCATCCCTTGTCCTCGCGGACCAAGATGTTATTCTTACCGCACCTGGGATTCGTCTCTTGTGCAACTCATTAAAACTTAATCTAAAAAATGGGGACTACTTAGCCTTAGAAGTAAAAACAGCATTTTACCCTTGGAGCTTCGCAGCGGACTCCTTTACCCGAAAAGGTGAAAAGGTAGTAGCTGGCCAAATCAAACTTTCGGAGGAATATGCAGAGGAAAGTAAGCTTAGCCCAACGATTTCTTTTAAGGAACTAACCTTCGATCAAAATAACAGCCGCCTGCAAACCAGTACTGGAAAGATAGAGGTTGGAAACTTTCCACTTTCTCCGATCCCCCCTCTAAGTTTTAATTTAGGCGGAAATAAAAAACCTTGGAGGTTTCGGGCGAAAGCTGGAAAAAAAGCGAACATGGGTTGGTATTTGGGGAAACGAGCTGGATGGGAAGTAGCAAAAATCAATACCGAAACTGAAATCACTGGCTATTTCAAGCGCGGAATACTGCTCTCTTCCAAGCTGAATTACGAATCGAAGGAGGAAGCTGAGGATTTGCCCTGGATCGATACTTTCCTTAAATTTGGATGGCTCAATGATCAAGGAAGTTTGGGTTTGGATCGAAGGGGTTTACCTTTTTCCGACCAAAGGACTTATTTGGACACTCAACTGGTTTATATAAATGAACAAAGCATAAGAGTGGCAGGTAAAATAAATTATGAAAGTGATTCTGAAATTAATCGCGATTTTCGAATTGAGAACTTCAGTAACAGCCAGTGGAATGATTACTATCTAGAACTTGGGTACGAACAGCACTGGGGAGGTTTTTCTGGCTTGCAAAGATGGCAAGTTAATGAACACGAGGGAGTTTTAGAAAGAAGACCGAACTTCCGATTAGAAATGGCACCTCTTTCCTTTCCTATCCAGTCGATTCATCATTCAGCAGTGATCGAATATTCGGATTTAAGAAATAGAAACTCGAGTGGAGAAGTCATCGCAGAATCCACCAAGTTAGATGCTTCCATTCGAACCTTTCGTCCATTCAAGATAACGAATGGCTTGACTTACACCCCTTCCATCACTGCTCGAAGCCAGAATTATCAACTCGAAGGGACCAGGCCCCAAACCATATGGACTGAATGGGCGAACGAATGGAGGCTCCATTTATTTTCAAATTATGAGATAAGTAACAAATTATGGGAGGTTGATGGCCTTCAACACTCAATGGATTTCATTCTAACTCATCAGCACCTTGAGTTGTCTAGTGAAAAACAGAGCCAACTCATTCCTAAGCTCGACTCATCTGACTTTCGCTTAAATCTGGAGCCCCTTAACTTAATGGATTTAATCGAAGCGGATCACTTAACTGCCTCGAATGCAGTACGGCTTGACTGGATCCAAAACCTAACCACCAATGGAGACTATGGCACAAGAGACTTGGTCTATTTGAAGTTAACACAGGATTTATGGAAAGAATCTGGCGACCCACAAGTAGAAGCTGAATCCTTCTATGCTCAATTTGAATTTGCTCCGGCTAGATGGCTTCGATTGAGAGGCCAAACGAAGACCAATGATTTTGAGGCTCGTACCATTAATATTTACTCTGCTCTGCTGGATGATGGGTATAAAAATCAATATCAAATTTCACAGATTAACTTCCCAGATACCAATAAACAATGGGCTCTGAGTACGTCCAAGCTAATTGATTACGGGAAAAAACTACTTTTTTCACTTCGCTATGATTCAGACCAAAAAACTTTCCCATATTGGCATCTTGCCTTTGAAATCGATGCTCGAAATAATTTCATTTACCTGCTTTCTCTATCAGAAAGAAGAGGAACCACTAAGGAAGACGAGATTGAATTAAGTTTGGGATTCAAGCTTCATTCTTTCTAGGGTTTTGAGGGAAGATTATGGAAGGTTGACTATTTCTACATTACGTAAATAAATTAAGAACATGGAAAATCGTCTGCCAAAAAATAATTTGCCCGTTAAAGACCCAAAAGTAATGGCTCACCTTTTTGGCCTCGGATTGGATTGTGATGATGGTCATAAAAGATTAACCCAAGCTGATAAGTTTTCCATTATGGGGGGCTCAGAACAGACCCACGATAAAATGACTGAAACTCTATGCAAGACCTTCGAGGATTTGAAAAATAAAGGGAAGAGTTTGCAGGATGCTTCCATGGATGAAATTTCTGACCTTATTCGAAAAAATAGCCCTTCTTAAATCCCTTTTTTCTTCTTTTACTATCATGTCTGCACCACCACCACCACCACCTCCGCCCCCACCAGCACCGAGCGGTGGCACTCAGGGCCTAAAACTTACTCCTCCAGCTCAACCTTCACCGGGTGTGACCCCGAAGTTTAAGGTCACTAAATCTCCTTTTTCCCAGCCTGGACAGCCTGCACCTACAGTGACTCAACCTGGTGGACCAACTCCATCTCCAATCCCTCCTGCTGGAATAAAGCCTCCATCCCCAGGTGCCCTCCCTCCACCCTCAGCGGGAATAAGTCCTGCACCCCCATCTCCTACTCCCACCGCTCCCAGCCCTGCAGTTTCCCCACCCAGTGCGCCTTCCGTGCCTTCTCTTTCCCCTTCTTCTACAAGACCTCCCATTGCTCCAGCTGTTCCCGCTCCAAGCTTGACCCCCTCCCCCGTACCATCCGCAGGACCAGTCGCACCTGGCGCCTTGCCTGCCATGCCTGCACCCGGAGGGCCCCTACCTTCACCGAGCATTAGCCCACCACCGGGTGCCCCCGCTGCTGCTCCTCCCATGAATTCACCTGCTGCCAGTGCTGCTCCTGGGAACAAGACTGCGGAGCCAGTAAAGGCAGCTCGGCCGAGCATATTTTTTATGATCCTAGATTTTTTAGTCTTTGGAGGTGCAGTAGCCTTAGCAGTTATTCTTTTTCTCCAACCTTAATTGTTTTAATCCAATCAACCCAAATCAATCCAATTCATAATGAGTGAACTCATTAACTTAAACAAAGAAAGTTTTAACAAAGCCGTCAATGACACGAAACCTACACTGGTAGATTTTTGGGCACCCTGGTGCGGACCTTGCCTCGCTTTAGCTCCAATCCTTGAAGAGATTGCAAATGACCTCGGTGATTCAGTTGGGATTTATAAAGTTAATGTTGATGAGAACACGGACCTTGCCCAAGAGCACGGGGTGAATTCGATCCCAACTATTTTAGTTTACAAAAACGGCACCCTCTCTGAAACCGTTGTTGGTGTCAAAACCAAGGATGAGCTTCTTTCTATCCTCCAATCCTAAGCTCTCTACTTCTTAGGATATCTACCACCGCAAATCCGGCAGTCTGTACCGGTAGGTTTGGAAGTTAAAGTACCTCTGCCCCTTTCATAGAAACTACACCCTGGTCGGTGGATTTTCCCAAAGCTCGTAACCCAGAAGGATAAACTGGGAATAAAACCTTGCCTGCGGTCATAAAGAGTTGGAAGTTTTGGCTGTGGACTAACCGATCCAATGGCTGAACTGTATGCGAATCCAGTACTCCATATTCCAGTTTTCAATCTCTTAGCTTTTAGTTGAGCCATTAAATATGGACCAAAACGCCCCGTTTCTTTTTCATTATGCCAGCCGATCCCAAGCAGAATAGCTTCTTTACTGAAATTAACTTTCTGGTCCAAAAGTTCGATATCCACGACTTTCAAATTGAGATCATCAAATTCTCTTTTGATTGAGATACGGGGAACGGTTGAAATTAGCTTTTTTTCAGTAAATGCTAATGCAGCTTCATATCCGGGTTGCCCACGCTTAGGAAATTCCACGCCCCATGCTCGCATCCGAATTAAAAAATCTTGAGATTGAATATCGAAAACACCTGGTTGAATGACTCGAATGATTTCATTCCCAGGGGCAGATTCATTGGCGTCGAGTGAGTCCGGTGTATTCCCGTGTAATGAAAAGGCCGAAAAGAGAAAAATTAAGCTTAAAAATGATAAACAGGCAGACATCTTAGGTAATCATTCCTGGGGAACTAGCTCCTCTCGAATCATCCTGCCCTCCTGATCCCATAAACGCCTGCCGAAAAACTCCCCTTCACTCCAATATTCCTCCTCACGAATCTTTCCATTCTCCCACCATTTAGTCTTTACGCCAGATAATACTCCTTGATCAAAAACCGCTTCAAGGGCTGGTTTCCCATTTTCAAACCGACGCAGTTGCTGTCCGTGCGGTAAACCATCCAAATACGAAGATTCTAAGGCTATGGATCCATCGGCATATTTCTCAAACATTCTACCAGTAAACGGACGGTCTATATTCTTTCGATAAAGAATTCCGCCGTTTAAAATCTCAACATCTTCTTTTTCGATAAGTGGATAAGTTTTGATAGGTTTGGGGAAATCATTTATAATTGCTTCCTCCGTTCGATCATTGGAGCTAAACCTAGATTCTTTTTCGACTTCAGTAATAGAACCATTAGAATCAGAAACATCCGAGGGGGAATCTATCGGTAAAACCTTGTCTTCACTACAACTAGAAAAAAGAAGGGCTAACAATAGAATCCATTTAAATATCATGTTCATTGACACCATAGCTTGTATTCTAGAAATGAATAGGTAAATGAAAAAGCTTTTTTTAATTCGTCATGCTAAATCTTCCTGGATTGATGATACTTTACCTGACCGAGAAAGACCTCTCAATTCACGAGGAAGAGAAAATGCTCCCTTGATGGCGCAAAGAGCTTCGAAAAAATGGAGTCGGCCAGAACTGGTTCTTTGCTCACCAGCAAAACGGGCGATCCAAACTTCTGAGTTTTTCAAAGAAGAATGGTGGAAAGAAGCAGATAATAAAATATGCTCAGAATTGTATGAAGGTTCTCCATCAATAATCCTCGATCTACTATCGAGTGTAGCCGACGAGATTCATTCGGTAGTCGCGGTTTTCCATAATCCAAACATTACAATATTGACCAACCTTCTGGCCCAACAAAGAATCAGTAATGCCCCAACCTGTGGATTGGTAACCCTCCAATTCCCCGAAATACAATGGAGAAATCTTGAAGTCGGCAGTTGCTCGCTGGAAGATTACGACTACCCCAAAAAGAATTCTTAAAAATCCGGAAGAATACTTTCCGCAACTCGCTCAAAGGGATCTTCAGAAAGCTTATAACTTTCATCGAAATCTGGTAAGGGTTCATCTTCCGGCATTGCCATCAGTTTATCCACTAAAAGAGCAACTTGTACTCTTGAAATGTTTGGTTCTACCTCCTTATTTCCAAAAGGTATTAGGTCCGAATCCGTACAAAATTCGAAGCCAACATTTTCTTGGACTTGGGTGGAAGATTTTGTATCGAGGAAGTCTTTTATATGTATCACAACAAAGAATTTTTGCTCCGTTTTGAGCTTAAATGATTGATTGTGATTCGAATCTACCTCCTGTGGATCGAACCAATTTAGTAAGAGTCACATCCATGCGACTGATTTGATAATCGTCCCCTCCGTTAAAAACTTTAGTCTTTTTTTAAATAAAATTCATTTTCCCTTTTCATTTTCCTTACTTCGAGCAATGATTCCTGATGGATAATAAAATATTTAAGGCATATGAAAACTTAGAATTTCTTAATAGTCATGACGCCCGTCCGATTAGGGTTCTTTGCGAACTTGTTGAATCCTCGGTCAGACTTGAAAAAGAAAATATTTCAAATACCCTAGTTTTTTTTGGTTCCGCAAGATCAAAGCCTTCCCATGAAGCAAGTAATGATTTAGAGAAATTGATCGCTGTATTGCCTGCACCTGAACAACGCACTGAAGAGCAAAAAAAACAGCTCCAAAAAGCCGAGAGCCTTGCTGCTTTGTCGCCGTATTATGATGCTGCAGTTGCATTATCCCAGAAGCTTTCTACTTGGTCCATGGAAAATTTCGCACCCGATAATCAATTTCATATCTGCTCCGGTGGCGGCCCAGGCATGATGGAAGCTGCCAACAAGGGTGCTCACCAAGCAAATGCAAAGTCTGTGGCCCTGGGGATAAGTCTTCCCTTCGAGCAAGGTGTAAATCAATTTGCCACTCCTGAGCTTGCCTTCGAATTTCATTATTTCTTCATCCGTAAATTCTATTTCCTATATCACGCGAAGGCAGTAGTCGCATTCCCAGGAGGATTTGGAACCATGGATGAGCTTTTTGAAGTTTTGACCCTGATTCAAACCAAAAAAATCGGAAAAAGAATTCCAATTTATTTATACGGAAAAGATTTCTGGTCCAAATTGATTGATTTTAAGCAATTTGTAAAATTCGGTGTTATTTCACCCGAGGATTTAGAATTATTTCAAATGGTGGATGAAGTAGATGAAGCATTTGAATTGATCACTGCTGACCTTCAAAGAATGAATCCATAGAGGGAGTAAATTTGCGATCAGCAATCACCATTAATTTCGGATAATTGCTCGATTGGTTCAGTAAAATCTTTCGGAAAAGGAGCTTCCCACTTCATCTCCACTCCTTCGATTGGATGAAGTAATTTGAGTTTGCAGGCGTGCAACATAACTCGAGGAAATACATGGGTCTGATTTTTTCGGTTTCCTCCATAAGTAGAGTCACCTGCCAACGGATGATTGGCATCCGAAAAGTGCACTCTTATTTGGTGTGTTCTACCAGTCAGTATGGTACAACTGACCAGAGTAAAATCATTTGAAAAACGGGTTGCTACTTTCCAGGTGGTAAGGGCTTTCTTTCCAGTTTCAGAAACACACATTTTCACCCGCACTTTGGGATGCCTGCCTATCGGGCCAGTAAATTGTCCCGAATCTAAGGAAAGAGAACCGTGTACCAATGCCAAGTATTCCTTGCCCACTTTACGCTCTGCAAACTGACCAACCAAGTGGTGGTAGGCTTTTTCAGTTTTGGCCACAACGATCACACCACTTGTATCCTTGTCCAAGCGATGAACAATGCCGGGTCGATCCGGAGCACCGACGGGGCAAAGAATGTCGAGATGATGCATCAGAGCATGAACCAGAGTATCCGGCCCCGTTCCATCTCCTGGATGTGTTACCATCCCGGAAGGTTTATTGATTACAATTATGAAATCATCTTCGTAAAGGATATTAAGCTGATATTCAAACGGAGCATGCATCTGAACCGAAGGCCTGCTTAGATCAATCATTAATTCATCGCCGCACAAGAGCTTAGTTTTGGGCTCTAATCGTTCACCATTAACTCGGGAGACCCTTCCTTCTTCAATCGCTTTTTGAATCAAGGACCGACTTATTTCAGGGAATGATTCAGCAAGAACTTTATCTACCCGCCCCATTTTTCCTTCCGGACAAATGAATCTATCCTTGCTCATATCTTTAAAGCCATTCCGTCTCTAAAATTTTGATTTGTTTTTGCCAATCCATTCGTACTTGAGGATTCAAATCGGCGACCTCAAAACCATTCCAAGCAAGCTTTGCCAATTGAAGTGGATTTAATCCAAGCCGCTTATGGCACACCTCATACTCCTGAGACAAAGAATTATTAAATGAAAGAGGATCATCTGTACTGATGGTACAGAGAAGTTCTCTATCCATAAATGCTGACAAAGGGTGCTGATCCCAATCGTTTATTACCCTAAGTTTAAAATTACTAATAGGGCAAATATCAAAAATCACCCCTTTATCTTCAGCCAACTTGAGTACCTCTTCATCTTCAATCGCACGAATTCCGTGCTGAATTCTTCTGACCTTTAGTTTTTCAATTGCGTGACGAACATTTTCAGCAGGGCCAAACTCACCAGCATGTGCCTTTACCGATTTTCCGTATTCCGAGGCACGAGCCCAAAAGGATTCAGTCCAAGACTCCATGGGTAATGTTTCTAATCCATGTAAATCAATACCGGATAATTCATCCCAATCCTTGATGGCCTTCTCGAGCTTTGGACCTAAATAATCAGTATATGCGTTTCTGCTAATCCCGAGAAAAACCCGAACTTCGAGACCCCTGGGAATTGCTGCCCTGATTGCAGATAGAATTTCTTCACCAGGAATATTTAGAAATTCCATCATCCCTGCATGAAAACTGATTTCCACATATTTAACGTTTTGTTGAAGGTGGATATCAAAAATCGCTTTCGCTGCACGATGATAAGATTCTGGAGAATCAAAAAAAGCGAGAGCGTGATCGATCAGAATAGACTCGAACTGTTCAAAACTTGAGTACCTGAAGTCATCTTCACGAAATTCTGGCTTGCTTGAAAACTTTTGAGGGTTTTTCAACTCAAGCAAATGCCAAGGCAAGGCACCTTCTATATGCAGATGAGTTTCAGTCTTCGGTAATTTTTCAATAAATTGAAGTATCGCCGATGGATCAAAATTCATAGGAAAATCACTCGTTTAACAAATGACTCGGATTTAATTTCTCCAAATCTTTGGCTACAAAAACTCCATCTTTTCGAATCAACTCCCCGTCAAACCAGATTTCTCCCCCACCCCATTCCGGACGTTGAATAGAAACCATATCCCAATGAACTTGTGATTTATTGCCATTGTTTGCTTCTTCGTAGGCTTGCCCAGGGGTAAAGTGAAAAGAACCATCAATTTTCTCATCAAAAAGAATATCCAGCATCGGCTCTTTAATCATCGGGTTAAATGCAATAGCGAATTCTCCAATGTAACGGGATCCATTATCTGAATCTAAGATTTCATTTAACCTATCTTGATTGGAAGAAGATCTGGCCTCAACAATTTTACCATTTTCGAAGCTTAAGCTGATATTTGAAAATGCACTACCCTGATAAATGGTATCGGCATTAAAAGTTACGGTTCCTTGGACGCTATCCTTCACAGGACAGGAAAAAACCTCACCATCTGGTATGTTATGAGTCCCGCCACAGGAAATTGCATCGATTCCTTTAATTGAAAACTTAAGATCAGTCTCTGGACCGATAATCTTAACCTGATCCGCATCTCTCATTCTTTTCTCCAGAGCAGCCATACCTTCGGTCATTTTCGAGTAATCCATGCAACATGCATCAAAGAAGAAGTTTTCGAATGCCTCCGTGCTCATCTTGGCTTGTTGAGCCATAGAAGGAGTCGGCCAGCGCAAAATGCACCACTTTGTTTTTTGAACACGCCAATCAAGCACAGGTTTGAGTGCCTTATTAGCTAGTTTCATATCTTCGGTCGGCAAATCAGAATTTTCGAAAACATTATTGCTCCCGCGCACAGCAATATATGCCTGCATTGATTTCATTCTCTCTAACTCCCAATCCAAACTTTTCTCCAACTGCTCCTTCGCAGCACCCAATATGCACTCCCTGTCCACACGAGCTGATTGGATTAGAGAATAAGGGTAACCACCTTTTTCCTTAACTGCCCGGATTAGTGCGATCGACATTTCTTCTGGAATATCGAAGGAGTGAACGAGGACATTCTCTCCTCTTTCGATTTTCGTGGAATGGGATACTAGGTTACGAGCCAAGGTTAGATAACGAGGATCCATAGATGAACTGATATTAAAGAGAAATTATAAGCCCCGTCTGATTTTAGAGCCGGCAAAATTAATTCTCACGCGATAGACCTTCTTAACCCGGTTAATTATTTCATAGGATTTAGGATCAATACGAGCAGGGACTTCCATTCTTCGAATATCCACCACTGCAGTAAAGCCCCGCTCCGTAAAGACATCAATAAGCATTGCTATCGCAAGTGGATCATCAAAAACATGATGCTCAGAATTGATATAAGCCAAACCTGAAATCGAGTGTTTTTCCACGACCGGAATAAATTTCGTTTTGATCAAAGAAACTACCTGCTCAAATAGTTCAGAATGAAACTTTTCGTAGGAATCCAGTCGGTGTACTAATAACTGCCTGGCATGGAGTGAAAGTTTCTGAGCCAAAGGGATGGAAGAAATTCGGTCGTAAGTAGGTTGATCAAGCTCTAGAGAACTCTGGTATTTGAGTTCCTGTATGATCCTCTGCTGAACTTCTATAACAGTGCCGTGTGCATTGATGAAATGATAATGGAAAACTTCCCGGAGTGTGGTCAGGGAATCATAGGTTGATTCCTTGAATGTCTTATATCTTCGATGAGCTGCTTCTTCTTCCAGGTCGGTCTTTCGTAGTTCCCATCTCTCTCCTACGCCCGAAGCTTCTACTTCGGCATTGTGTGCGATTGCCCTTTCACCACGGAGTAACTGTCGCTTAACGCTTTCCTCTTCGTCAATAAATAACATGATGATGTGAAACCTAGGTTTTGGGAATTGAGATTCTTGAAAAGTCCCCAAGTATTTACCTCTGAGTTCTGACAAACGACCATGAAAAAGCTTCAAGCATTCAACTTGAGTTTTGGTACGAGGGAAACCATCTACAATGGCACCGCTTTCATATTCCGGGTTTAGCAGGGAATGTAAAACCAGCTTGGTAACTTCACGATCACCAGCCAATAAACCAGCATCGATCTTCTTACGGGCTTCGGGTGACCGAAGAAGTTCACTCACAATAATTGGCTTTTCGGTAAGATCACGAAACTCCATAATAAACGCAGTTTGCGTGCCCTTCCCAGCCCCTGGAGCACCATTGAGCCAAAAGATCTCTGCCGGAAATCGTAAGTTCTCGGTACCGACATCCTGTTCAATTTCGTGCCAAATGGTTTGGAAGATCATTTGAGCATCTTTAACCTCAAGGTCTTCAACTTGCTTCCTTGAAGGTTTTGCAGGAGAAGTTAAATCTGTAGATTCTGACCCTTTCTTATTCGAACCAGTTTCTATATCGTTTTTTTCAGTCAACTTAGTGGACATAAGATTAGATAAATAATATAAAACTCAACTTCGTCAACTTTAGGAAAAAGAATTAAATCCCTCCTCCGTCCTCGTAATGGGGACTTGATGAGATAGAATGATCCATCCCTAGATAAGGCATTTCTCCATGTTCAACTTGCCCAACAATCTTCGCTGGTACACCGGCCACGGAAACTCGAGGTGGGACATCATGCAAAACCACGCTACTTGCACCGACCCGAGCACCCTCACCAATTTCAACATTACCCAGAATCTTAGCACCCGCACCAATCAAAACACCTGATCTTATTTTGGGGTGACGATCTCCACGCTCTTTCCCGGTTCCTCCAAGGGTCACTTCATGCAGAATAGATACATCATCATCAATCACACAAGTTTCTCCAGCGACAAATCCGGTTGCATGATCAAGTAGAATTCCTTTTCCAATCTTGGCAGCAGGATGAATATCAACGGAATAGATCACCGAGACCAAGCTCTGTAAGTACAATGCCAATTGCCTTCTTTCCTGTGACCAAAGCCGGTGACATGCACGGTAGGAACAAAGAGCTTGAAAACCTTTGAAATAAAGAAAGGGGCTGAGGTAATCATTGCAGGCTGGATCCCGCTCTTTGACTGCATCTAAATCATGAGCAATCGAAGCAAGAATTCCTGCATCATCCGAAAAGCATTCAAAAAATAAACTTCGAAGGTCAGATTCCGAAATCGAACCTTTAGCTAACCTCGAGGCCACTCGCCAACTCAGTGCATCCACAAGGCTTTTTCTATCAATTACAAATTCGGAGAGAACACTGGAGAGGATAGGCTCACTAAGGGAGGTTTGCTCTGCTTCATTTCTTAAATTATCCCAGATCGTATCTTGTAAGTGACTCATTTAAATTTGATTTCTAAATACTTTATCTCAAGAGTAGAAATTCTTTCCAGTTTCCACTTTTTTACGACCCTGAGCAGTTCTCCACTTATTGGTGTCGCGAAGAGAAAACACACAGCCACAATATTCTTGTTGGTAAAACTTTTCTTTTTTTGAAATCTCAATCATTCTCTGCGACCCTCCTGATTTACGCCAGTTGTAGGTCCAATAAAAGAGATCTTGATAACGTTGAGCAGCTCTTTCACCGCAACCATTTATTTGAGCCATATTTTTCCAGCGGGAAATCCCCAAGCTACTGGTGTAAACACTAAATCCATTTTCGTGGGCGTGCAAAGCAGTTCGTTCAAAACGCATATCAAAACAAGCGGTGCAACGAGCACCACGCTCAGGCTCCCACTCCAATCCTTTGACCCGATCAAACCAGTTACGCACATCATAATCTACATCAATGTGACGAACGCCCACTTTTTCGCAAAATTTTTTATCTTCAGATTTTCGAATCTCATATTCCTTTTTAGGATGTATGTTGGGATTGTAAAAGAATACCGTGGGGGTGATACCAGACTCTAGCATCGTTTCAATCACCTCCCCCTCGCAGGGTGCACAACAGGAATGAAGAAGTACTTGATCATGTCCCTCGGGTAATTCGAGCTTTGGTCTTGAGGCTGTATTCACGAATAAATTTATAACGAAAAAAATGAAAATAGAAAATATTTTCTATTCCTGATTGATTTCTGCCTTTAAATCACGGGTCATTAGGTCTTTTAGTGCAGTACTAGGATTTTTACCCGTGTAAAGGATAGCATGTACTTGTTTCAATATCGGCATTTCCAGCTTTAGGTTCTTGCATTTATTGTAGAAACATTCGGTCGCGAAATATCCTTCAACCACAGTCTTTTGTGAAGTCAAAATCTTCTCAGGTTGGTTTTCCCTTGCGAGAGCCAAACCGAAATTACGATTTCTACTCCACTGCCCCATGCAAGTACCCACCAGATCTCCAAAGCCACTTAAACCAAAAAAAGTATCACTGGAAGCACCAAGAACTTTTCCAAGGGAAATCATTTCGTTCATGCTCCTTGTAAGCAAAGCTGCTCTTGCGTTATCCCCCAGTCCAAGACCGTCTGAAATACCAGTTGCGATAGCGTAAACATTTTTGATGCAACTCCCCAATGCAACTCCAGTTCGATCATCGGAGCGATAAATACGAAGAAAAGGAGAACTTATTTCGGCTTGGAGCTCTTTTCTATCATGATCTGAACCATTCATAGCAAGAACCATGGCTGCAGGCTTTCCCGTAGCAATATCCTCGGCATGACTAGGGCCAGTCAAATATCCAGTAGAAAAATTAGAACCAAACTCTCGGGACATAACTTCATGGGCAAATAAGTTACTTTCAGGCTCTAGCCCCTTGCAAAGTGCGAGGGCACCCCGGAGCCGAGAAGAACTTGGGATGGCCTGTTCAATAACTTGCTGGCAAGTCTCCCCTAGGGCGTGAGACGGGCAGGCAAAGAATATATAATCGGATTCCATGAGTGCAGGCTTAAGCGATGAACCGATTTGTAGATCGGAATCAAAGGGCACTCCCTTTAAATAATCCAGGTTTTCCCGCGCACTTGACATACTAAGCGCTTGCTCAACCCTCCGAGGAACCAGAGTAACCACATGACCAATTTTGCTTAAGTAAATTGCCACCGCAGTACCCCAAGCACCTGCTCCAC
>Ga0213863_10000309_pt1 | contig 38708 bp, 34 predicted proteins | sample PICome_8_FD_160128 | JGI IMG/M metagenome (GOLD analysis project Ga0213863, IMG submission 160128) | Coastal seawater microbial communities near Pivers Island, North Carolina, United States - PICO497 | ecosystem: Environmental > Aquatic > Marine > Coastal | place: USA: North Carolina... | reverse complement strand
ATCATGGTTGAAATCTATCGATTCTCTTAGGTGGAAAACTGAAACACCTCTTGGCTTCAGTTCATTCACTACTGAAAAAGATCAGGCATTTACCCTGGTTGCGGAAGAAGATGAAGACGGTTTGATGAGAGAAATCTGTATCTCCCTCAACCTGAGTAACGGAAAAAGAAATTGGAGCACTCTACTCGGGATCATGGACTACAAAGCGGGAGGAGGGAATTCAGGTGCTCCTGACAACAAGGGGGGAGACGGACCTCGCTCCACACCATCGGTACAAGATGGAAAAGTATGGGTTTATGATTCGGATATGAAACTGTATTGTTTATCCGCCAAAGATGGGAAATTATTATGGAAAGTAGATGTTTTGAAACAACATCAAGGGATCAATCCAAGATGGGAAAATGCGTCTTCTCCCTTGATTTGGGAAAATCTCGTGGTTGTTTATGGCGGAGGCAGTGGGCAATCTTTTCTAGCTTTCGACAAGGATTCCGGGTCTCTCAGTTGGAAAAGTGGATCGGAATTGGCAACCCATGCAACTCCGATCGTCGCAACGATCCATGACCTCGAACAGATCATTTTCTTTTGTCAATCGGGCTTGGTATCTCTTAATCCAGCCAACGGTAAAGAGATTTGGAGACAAAAGTTTCCCTATAAAGTTTCAACCGCTGCTTCCCCAGTAATCGCCGGTGATTTGATTTATTGTTCAGCCGGCTATGGGGTTGGAGCCGGGCTTTATCAGATAAATAAAAAGGGGGCCAAGTGGCAGAGCCGAGAGGTTTGGAGAAAACCCAATGATATGTTCAACCACTGGAGCACTCCTACTTATCACAAAGGACACCTTTATGGAATGTTTAGTTTTAAGAAGTATGGAAACGGTCCATTGCAATGTGTTGAACTAAAATCAGGGAAAATAAAATGGAGTGAAGATGGATTTGGACCGGGGAATGTCATTCTTGCCGGTGAAAACCTCCTCGCACTCTCGGATAATGGTGAGTTAGCTCTGGTGGAAGCCCAATCCAAAAGTTACCGGGAATTAGGACGCCGAAAGGTTGTTTCTGGAAAATGCTGGAGCACTCCAATCTTGAGTAATGGCTTGGTTTTGGCAAGAAGCACCGAAGAGGCAGCCTGCCTAAGGGTTCGCTAAGAAAGGGTAAAATCAGTGTTCGAAATTCACCCGATTCTTGGGTGTTTCGAATTTGAAATGTAAATCCAAACCATCTTTCAGCGAGCAGTAGTCCTCAGGATCGTATTTTTCCCATTTGGACAACCACCGGTTCCACTTATAGATTTCGGTAACTTCGGTATCGAGATGCCGTTTATCACAGGCATAATCAAACATGCCGATTGCCTCATCCAAATCATGAGCCATGAAGTATTTGTCGGAAAGCCCAATTGAATCCGAATTACGGTAGTGAAACTTAAACTCTTCAAGGGCTGGTTCTAAGTGTTTCTTTTTCACATATTTAGTATAACCCAATTTTGAATCTTTTTCCATTAATTTTGAAAAAAAATTCATGTAAAAACTTCTTTGATTAGGACTATAAATATTTCTCATCTCCAAAGTTCGAGAAACTTTCCGAAAAATTAAGTTTTATGGATTCCCCTAACTCATGCGAAGTGAAATAAAATCCAAGTACCAGTACTAGCAATCGAGAGTATGAAGATGAGTGAAATGAAGTTTTGAATCATGGATTTAAATAAGTATTATTTATATAAATACACTAAGTGTGTATTTAGTCAAAACATTTTGATATAAATTTTAAAAGTAGCTCCTGAATAAAGAAAGCAGCTTCTAAGGTAGAGACCTAACCAACCAAAAAATCAGACCGTGTCTAGCTTTACAGGAGGAAGGTCGATGCTAAGCTCAAAAAAGCAAAAAAGCCAACTACATCGGTGATCGTAGTGACGAAAACTCCTGAGGCAATGGCCGGATCAATTTTCATTTTTTCCAGAAAAATAGGTAGGGCAACCCCGGCAAGACCAGCGACTACCAAGTTAATGATCATGGCGCCGGCAATGATTAAGCCAAGCATAGGGGCGTCGTTTAAATGATTAAACCAAAAGAAGGTAATCAACCCGGCCAAAACTGCAAAGAGACAACCATTGAGAAAACCAACCACTAATTCCTTCCTGAAAGTCCGCAAAGTATTGTAAGGAGTAAGCTCCTTGGTGGCGAGTGCCCGAACGGTAATGGTCAAAGTTTGAGTTCCTGCATTCCCTCCCATCGATGCAACGATCGGCATCAGGACAGCCAAGGCCACCATTTCTTCCAGGGTCGCGTCAAACATACCAATGACCATCGAAGCCAAGATCGCGGTTCCCAGGTTCACCAAAAGCCAGGTAAATCTTTTGGCGGAGGATTGAAGAACGCCATCATCCACGGTTTCCTCCCCTACTCCACCCAGTCGTAAGATATCTTCTTCAAATTCTTCCCGGGCGACTTCCATGACATCATCCACCGTGATCATACCAATCAAGCGGCCATCTGCATCAACCACCCCAGCCGTGGTTAAGTCATACTTTTCAAAAAGTAAGGCCACTTCCTCTTGAACCATACTGGCAGGCACAATCACTTGGGTTTCATCACAAATCTCACGCATCAGAGTCGGACGGGGGGAACGAAGGATTCGAGATAGGGAAATCACCCCGCTTGCCTTGGTATCTTCGTTGACTACAAAAACATCTAAGAACTCATCCGGCAGGTCTTCTTCATCTCTGAGAAAATCAATGGTTTGTCCCACAGTCCAGTTGAGACCAACGGAAACAAAATCCGTTTGCATCCTACGACCTGCACTGTCTTCGGGGTAAGCCAATCCCACTTGGATATCTTCCCGCTCTTCATCCGGAACTTCACTGAGAATTTCTTCCCTTTCCAGTTCATCCATGTCTTCCAGAACTTGAACCGCTTCATCCGAGTCCATCTCGGTAATAACCTCCGCCACCTCTTTGGGGGAAAGGGAATCAGTAACTTCCTTTCGTAGGTGGTCTTCGAGCTCAAAAAGCAAATCTGGATCCAGCTCGACCTTAACTAGATCAAGCAATCTCTTTCGCAGACTACCGGAAAGAAGACCAAAGGCATCGGCTAGATCGGAGTGGTGAAAGCCTTCGACTTGCCTGAGAACTGCTTGATCGGTTCCTTCACTGAGCAAGCGTACCAAAACATCGAAACGATTTGAGAACTCCTCCGAACTCTCGGGGTCAATGCGATGAATCACATCTTGATTGTCCTTGGTGGATTGCATGGGAAAAAGGAATTTACATGATCAAGGAACCTTTGTTCCAAGTTTGTATATTCTTCTCATAACCCTTAAGAATCTGCAATCGAAAAGCCTGTTTAATCAGACCATTGCATCTTCAATGCTGAATGGATCATCCTGAACTGAGCATCGGCACGACCTTGAAAGTCAAACTCCGACGGGGTCTCCAGGGTATAACTTTGATCCGTGTGTTGCTTAAATAAGAAAAGGGCTTCCGGCATTTCATCAGGCAAAATATTTCTGGGTCGGGGGCGAATAATGCCATCTCTGGCCTTTCTGCCCTCAATCAAATTTCTTGAATCAGGAACGATGATCTTGGCAGCACTTTTTAAAATAATTTCTCCCATTGCTGGTTGTGCCCTGCCCCGAGTAAGTTGATATAGATAGACACCATTTCCTTCGTAGTCTTCATGCAAATTCAGCGAGAGCTGAAAAGACATCCCTCGAATGCGATTCTGCACCGCAGAAGTTAATAAATTCCCGGATCCACCCCAGCTTCGGTTTAAATCATCCCCGGATTGCGAATTACGGGAATTATGGATCAAGCCCCAAGGGTTTAAGCAGGGAAAAAAGATCAGAGGAAGTGTAGAAAGTTGCGTGAGGTTAACCTCGGCCCATCTGGCCAAGCCTTCGACCCCAGCCGCTTCATCTCCATGGATTCCTGCAGAAAGATAAATTCCATTCGTTTGGGTTAAGGCTGGAGACCTAACTTCATAAACAGGTAATCCATCCGAAGAAATAATCTTCGACATTTTCAAACCAGCAGCCCGAGAAATTTTGCGCCATCGCCTCAATAAATCGGGATAGTGATGGACATGCGCGTAAGAACAAAAATTCTTCACCCAGCCTTATTCAAAGTTTTCTACCATTTCCCATAAGTTGGATTGGGTAGCAAGAATTGACTGACTCCAAATACTTCACCACTTTTGTTCGGAAAATCTCCGATCTGATCCCCTAAGTACGCCAGAACTTTAAGGGGTCCAATCTTCTTCATTCTTCCCGTACCTTCCAACACTTCTTTTCTTCTTATTTCTTTGGTATCCTGCTTATTTTCACGAAGTAAAAAAAGGTCTTCTTTCTGCCAAACCCTCAACCTCTTCAAGTTCTCCATCGTAGGCTGTAGATTATGATGCATTCGATTACTCATAAATACAACGGTGCCCCCCAGGCTTCTAGTCTTTTCAAGAAATACCTTGGCCCCGGGGACAAGGCCCGCCTCTTTTTGATTTACCCATTCAGACCATGATTCTTGGGTGAAACCAAGTCCTTTACCCCACCGATCCACTTGATAAAGGCTGTTATCCAGTATGGTTTCATCTAAGTCCACCACGACCGCCCATTTTGTACCACCAGATCCGGCCTGCTTCTTTATCTGATACCAAGCCTGCTGGAATACCTGCTTGCATAATTCTTTATACTCTCCGGACTGCCTGACCCAACGGATATCATTGGGTAAACTTGAGGAATCATTGGAAAATAAAATTCTGATCGATCCGAGTAAGAAAACAGCCAAACAACATTTCATAACGCCTGAACTAAAGCAGCTAAAAGTCCTTGGCAAATGCTTACTTTTCTGTGCACAAGATTTCATTTGAGATATTCTTCAGGTATTATGTTTGGCAAGCATCGAGGTAATCTCATTTGACCAAGCAGAAACTTAGTGCTTGGTTTGTGTGGTGAGAATCACCCAGTTTAAGAATTTAATACCCTTCCTTTTGCTTCCTATTTTTTTTCAACTCTTTGGGCAAAAAGATATCGAATCTGAGGATAGCATTATGGTTGCCGGTCACTACAAGTTGGCCATGGTTTATTTAAATGGAGATGGGGTCGAACGAGACTACCAGCAAGCATTTAAATGGTTCACCCAAGCAGCCAAGCTTGGTCATCCTGAATCCCAATATAACCTGGGTTGGATGTACTCCTCGGGTGCCGGGGGCGTGCAAAATTTTTCCCTAGCGGCAAAGTGGTATGCTAAAGCAGCCCAACAAGGAATTACCGTTGCTCAATTTAACCTTGGCAGGGCTTATCATAACGGCGAGGGCTTGACCCAAGACTTTGAACAGGCAGCTCGTTGGTATACGCTTGCCGCCGATAAGGGGCATGCTATGGCACAAAACAACTTAGGTATGCTCTACCATGGGGGGAAAGGGGTACCGGTAGATTATTTAAAAGCGATCAAATGGTACAACTACGCAGCCCAACAAGGTTTAGCCGATGCCCAGAACAATTTGGCCATCATGTTCGCCTTTGGGAAAGGGGTTCCACAAGACTATGTAAAAGCTTATGCTTGGCTCATCGTGGCCAAAACCAATGGGGTTAAAAATGAAACCTTCATGGAATATTTAAGCTCCAAGGTTCCATCGAAGCAGATATCTTCTGCTCAAACCCTTGCTGGCAAGCTTCTCGTCGGCCAGAAGAAGAGAGAATAGGGATACTCAAATAATAATCACAGCTATGGCAAATATCTGGAAAATTATCTCTTAATTTCTCCGCCATAATATTTGGCCATCATTTCGTCGGTTGCCCTTCGATAACCAAGAGCATCAGCTTTGAGAACTTGACGTCTAGTATCATTCACCCATTCCTTTTGTTCCCTAATGTGGGCAACTTGTATAGCTTCGATTTGTTTCTTTTGGTCCAGCCTATCTTGCTCGAAAGACTTTATATTATTTGTGAGTACCGCGATTTGTGCCTCGTATCTTTCCATCTTCTCACTTTTTTCGCCTTTCAACTTTTTCATCTCATAACTAACATCTTTCAAGCTTTTGGTAAGTGTACCAACTTTCTTCACCTCGTCTTCTTTCTGCTTCTTTAAGCTTTTTATCATAGCCTGATTATTAGAAAGCTCTTGCTCTAAGATTTTGAAAGAATCTTGCTCACCAGAAAGTTCGTTTGATAAGGATGAAATCAATTGGTTCAACTTCCCATCAGTTTCTTGCCCTAACCTTCTTTCAGCTTGTGGAAAAAGAAAGGAACCCACATAGAAACTAGTTCCTGAGCACAGAATAATAGAGAGGAAAAAAAGAAAAACTTTCATCCTTGGAAAATAATCCTGATAACAAAGTGAGGTCAACCTATTTATAGAATAAGACACCTCCAAAACCTTTGACAAGGGTGCCCCCTTCGATTGAGTTGTGTGGGTGAGACATATTCTATTCGCGTTACCCTCAATCCTACTGTCACTTTTCCTGCAGGCCGAAGAACCGATCCGTACCTGGACCAGTTCGGATGGACGCACCCTCGAGGCCCGCTTCATCGAGCAGGTCGGGAGTAATGTAAGGATTAAGACTGCACAGGGGCGGGAGTTTAACCTGCCGATCACCCGCTTCTCCCAGGCGGATCAGGAGTATGTAGTGGAAGCCGCGGCACGGGCCTTATTTCAAACTCCCGAACCCTTTGAGGATCGGGGGAAGGGTGCGATCATTATCGCCTCCGCAAACGGTAAGGTAACGGTGATTCCCGCTCCCAGCTACAGCGGTTCACAGGAGATAAAACCTGTAGTACGTGATGTGATTGTGGGAGAACCCCTTCCGCATGGCTCAACCATTATGACGGGGGCAAATTCGGAAGCGGATCTATTGCTGACCACCGGATCGCTTGCCAAGATCGGTCCCAATTCCAAACTCGTACTGAGTGCCTTTTGGCAGAAGGATTTTCGGGCATCAGCAAAAAAGGTGACAGACTTAAAGTCGGAAACCAGTTCAAGTCGGGTAGCCTTGAAATTAGAAACGGGTGACCTGGTGGTGGATGTGAAGAGATTGAATCGGGAATCTTCCTTTGTAGTCGAATCTGAACTTGGCGTGGCCGGTATTCGCGGCACTCAGTTTGGACTGTCCACGGATTCTGATTTTACCGAACTGGCAGTGCTCGAAGGTAAGGTTGGATTCTTGGACGCGAACAAAAAAGCCAAGAGTGTAGAGACAGCACAAAAGGTTGCTGGTTCAGAGGACGGAGCGGGCGAAGTGAATGCCTTGGCGGAATCTGAAAAAGCGGAATTAGCCAAGGCGGTTACCGATTCTCTGGAATCGGCATCGGAGTATGACCTTACCCGCTTGGCGAATACCGTGGATGGATACGCACCCAAGCCGAATTACATCGTTAAGTCTGCCCTCAACATGGAACTAATTTGGTGTCCACCGGGAAGTTTTATTATGGGACCTGGAAGTGGAGATGATGAGCCAGCTCACCACGTGATTCTGACCAAAGGTTTCTACCTTGGAAGGTATGAGGTTACGCAAGAAGAGTATGGAAAAATCATGGGCAATAATCCTAGCCATTTTAAGGGCGCAAAACTGCCGATTGAAATGGTTTCATGGAACGATGCGATGGCTTTTTGCGAGGCTTTGTCAAAGAAGGCACCGGTTCCTTATGGTTTGAAATTTACTCTACCTTCGGAAGCCCAGTGGGAGTATGCCTGTAGGACTGGAACATCAACATACTACAGTTGGGGGAACTCGGTTAGTGCAGAGCTAGCTAACTACCGGGATAGTGGCAAAGACATGACTGTAGCAGTTGGCTCTTATAAATCTAACCTTTGGGGGTTTCATGATATGCATGGCAATGTCAGGGAATGGGTCGCTGACTTTCTCGGGCCTTACTCCGATGGCAGAGAATTGGATCCGAAAGGTCCTAAAGCAGGAGAGAAAAATATCCAGCGAGGAGGCTCTTGGGGTAATCTTGGGGCATTTATGAATTCTCGACGAAGAGGAAATGGACCCACTGAAAGCAAGTCATCAATACTTGGCTTCCGCGTCGCCCTTATGAAAGCAGACTAAATCGTAAACCTCCTATACACATTTCCCGCTCGTACGAATACCGGGAGTTGGGAATGTTTGACGAATCCATCCTCGAAATTGGAAGCGATTGACGGGAATGACGGCTGGCACCCCTTGATGCCCTAAGAGTCGATTTTATCAGTACAAACTCCAAATGGCATTCTTATCATTAGGTATATTTATTATCTAAATGAACCATTTTGGTATTTCAGTCGTTCTATGTTACATGGATACTCAAAAAATTATCGACGAAGAAGAAATAGATCACTTGCCAGAGTTTACGGATTAGGTTTTCTGACTTAATCTGAGCAATGAAAGTCAACTTTGCTGTCTTTCAGTAACTCTCCATTGTGAAAACTTTCGTTCTTGCAGGAAACAAAAAATATGGCCCGTTCTCACTGACCGTTCTTCGCAAGCACATTGGATCAGGAAATTTTAAAGATACTAATCTTGCCTGCTACAATGGTAAAGAATGGATACCGATTCAAGACATACCTGGTTTCTTTGTTGATCTTCCACCACCTCCTCAAAAAGTAAATTCCGAGGATTTTACTAATCGGGGTTTTCTGCTAGGAGGAAAAGCAGATCGCCGTGTAAGAGCACTCGCCATTTATGGTTCCATGGTAGGATTTATCAGCCACCTCATTCTTTGGGGATTACATTCGGGTGGAATCGTAAAAGTAGAGGGGGAAACCGCAAACTTGCTAAATTCTCCCTTTTCTGCCCTCTACACTCCTTTCTCAATCCTGCTTGCCTATGAGGCTTATCAGCTCATCCGGGAGATTCCATCCTCTTTCTCCAATGCCGTGGGTAAACAATTTGAAATCGTTACCCTGCTTGTGGTTAGAGATATTTTTAAAAGTTTATCCCTGCTTGAATTCAATGATGAATGGACATTGGACGGTAAACTGAATCTGCTTCTACTTGAATGCCTGACCTTTGTGATTTTGTTTTACACCTCGATGAATTATCGAAAGTTCAGCATTTCTTTGATGGTTGGGAATATGGAAGTGGAAGACCTCAAGACTTATGTCAAAAGTAAGCGAATCATTGCCCAACTTTTACTGATCACCTATCTAATCATTGCGGTGCTCGCGTTTAGTGGTTGGACCATTGGGGTATACAATGGCATGGGAGATGCCGATCGGAAAATTTTCTTTTTAGATTTCTTTACCGTTTTGATTCTTGCCGACATTCTAATTTTACTGATGTTCTATCGGTACTCGGACGACTTCAATGCATTGGCCCGTAATACTGGTTTCGTATTGGCGACGGTAATTCTACGGGTTGCCATCGGTGCTCCTGGGGTTTCTGCCTTGGTTTTGTTTATGGTGAGCGGACTCTTAGGAATCGCAATCCTGAGAATTACCCAGCACTTTTATACGCCTCCGTCCAAGTTGGAATTTTCCTATCATAAGAAAAAAGACGGCGCGTAAAGTAACTGCCCAACATTCTTATCCCATTGATTTTGGAAAAGAACGGTAAATCTCAATATCACTAACTGCGAGAAAGAATGGAGGCGCGGGCCGGAATCGAACCGGCGAATAGAGGATTTGCAGTCCCCGGCCTTACCACTTGGCTACCGCGCCGTGCTCCAAAACCATTGTTAAGTATTGACTTCGCCCCCTTCGAGCAAGCAAAAAGCCAGTTGTACCTTTCCGCTTATGAGATTTTCAATTCCCTTTAGCCTTTTTCTTTTCATGTCTAGTTTTGTCGATGGGCAAAGCCGACCCAATGTCATTATCGTGATGGCGGATGATATGGGTTGGTCCGATATTGGATGCTATGGAAGTGAGATCGAAACTCCCAACCTTGACCGGCTTGCGAAGGACGGTTTGCGCTTTACCCAATTCTACAACACCGGCCGGTGCTGTCCGACCCGGGCAAGTCTTCTCACTGGAACTTATCCTCATCAAGCCGGTATTGGACATATGATGAATGATACTGGGCTACCCGGCTACCAGGGAGATCTGGGAAATGATGTGCGAACCATTGCGGAGGTTTTGAAACCTGCGAAATACTCCACCTACCTATCTGGGAAATGGCATGTGACCCCAAAGATTCAACCCGGTTCATCCCAGCACAACTGGCCGAGGCAACGAGGATTTGATCGATTCTATGGAACCATTCACGGAGCGGGTAGTTTCTTTGACCCAAACTCCCTAACCCGTGGAAATACCTTAATTTCTCCTTACGCGGATCAAGAATATCAACCGGAGGTATTTTACTACACCGATGCCATCAACGATCATGCCACCCGGTTCATTAATGAGCACGATGAGAAAAATCCATTCTTTCTTTATGTCGCACATACCGCTCCCCATTGGCCGATGCATGCCCTCCCGGAAGATATTGAAAAATATAAGGGGCGATACGATGCGGGTTGGGAAGTGATCCGCAAAGCTCGTTACCAGAAGCAGTTGGAACTCGATTTGATTGACCCAAAATTAAAACTTTCCCCAAGAGATGCTGAACCTTGGAAAGAGGCAAAAAATAAAGAATGGGAAATTCGCCACATGGAAGTGTATGCTGCAATGGTCGATCGCTTGGATCAGGGACTGGGTAAAGTGATCGGTGCCCTAGAAAAGAGAAAGATGTTGGAAGACACCCTAATCATCTTCATTGCAGACAATGGAGGATGTGCCGAAGGCATGGGTAGGAAGGAAGGAATTCAATACAAAGACAGTGATCCCGAAATCCTAAGGCCGATGAAAGCAACGGATTTACAAATGGATATGATCCCGAAAAGAACCCGAGACGGGGTGGTAATGAAACAGGGAACGGAAGTGATGACCGGAGCCGCCGATACTTATCATGGCTACGGCAGGGCATGGGCAAATGTGAGTAATACTCCATTCCGTGAATACAAGCACTGGGTACACGAAGGTGGAATAAGTACGCCATTAGTGGCTCATTGGCCCAAGGGAATTGCACCGAAACTTCGGGGCAAATTTGAACATCAACCCGCTCACCTAATCGATCTGATGGCGACTTGTGTGGATCTTGCGAAAGCGGATTATCCAAAGGAAGTAGAAGGGCAAAAGATCGTACCGATGCAGGGAATCTCCCTTAAACCCACATTTTCCGGAAAAAAGATTCAAAGAGTTGATCCAATCTATTGGGAACATGAAGGAAACCGAGCAATTCGAATCGGTGGTTGGAAACTGGTTGCCAAAGGTGCCTATGGAGAGTGGGAACTCTACAATTTGGATGCGGATCGGTCGGAATTGAATAATCTGGCATCCGTGCACGAAAAACGGGCAAAAGAGATGGCAGAAAAATGGGAAGCTTGGGCAATCGAGGCTAAAGCAAAACCTTGGCCATGGAACCGGAAGAAGAGTAACTTCAGTAAAAAGAAAACCTTTAACTTAAAACCAGATGCAAACCTGCCTATGGGAGAGGCTCCCATGATTGCAAAGAAAGCCTTCGAAGTTGAGGTACAGATTGAAAAACTGGGAAATGGAATCCTGGTTGCTCAAGGTGGAGATACCCATGGTTGGAGCTTATTCATCCAGGAAGGAGTTATTCACTTTATCGTTTGCCTGGCCGGAAAAGTGGAGGAGGTAAAAGCGACAGAGAAACTGGGGAATAAGGATTTAAAAATTTCCGCTCAGCTAGATTCAAGCGGAGAGGTAAAGCTGTATTCAGGGAACCGAAAACTCGGAAATGGAAAAGTGAGTGGCTTGGTCAAAGAAATGCCGGCCGATGGCTTACAGGTTGGAAGAGATGAAGGGGGTTCGGTCGGTGAGGATGAGGAATCATTCGCATTTGACGGCAAGATCAAGAAAGTAAGAATCAAAATTAATTAATTCCTCAATGAGCTTTATTCACGACAATTTTTTACTTTCCAACGAGCAAGCGATTAAACTCTTCCACGAATATGCAAAAGAGGAACCAATCCTTGATTTCCACAACCACCTTCCCCCCCAAGAGATCGCGAATAATCGAAGGTTTGAAAACCTGGCTGATGCATGGTTGGAAGCAGATCACTACAAGTGGCGGGCAATGCGAGCCAATGGCACCCCCGAAGAATTAGTAAGTGGATCAGGAGATCCAAAGGAAAAATTCCTAGCCTGGGCCTCCACCCTCCCCCATACGCTGGGAAATCCTCTTTATCATTGGACTCATCTGGAACTTAAACGCTGCTTGGATATCGATACCTTACTTGGGCCAGAAACCGCAGAGGAGATTTGGGAGCAAGCCAATGAAAAATTAAGAGGCGATGATTGCTCGGCCCGGGGCATGCTGAAGCGATTTCAAGTAGAAACTGTATGCACAACTGACGATCCAGCTTTATCCACTAAGCATCATCAGGCCATTGCCCAAGATTCGAGTATCGAAACCCAAGTGTTTCCCACCTTTAGACCGGATCAATCATGGGGCGTGAAAGATGCAGTAAGCTTTACTCAATGGATTGCTCAACTACAGGAAACTTCAGAAATCACTATTTTAGATTTGAGTGATTATCTTGAAGCTTTAGCCAAGCGGGTAAATCACTTTCATTCACTCGGTTCCCGCCTATCAGATCATGCATTTCTTCAATGTTTTTCAGATTTCCCTTCCGAGGAAGAAGCGAGAAAAATCTTTGATCATGTTATCGATGGAGAAGATGCAAGCGAGGAAGAGGCCGAAAAATTTGGTTCATTCATAATCCTTTATCTTTGTAAGCTCTACAAAGCAAAGAATTGGACGATGCAAATCCATTTGGGAGCCTTGCGCAATAACTCCTCGAGACTTATGGCAAACTTCGGTCCGGATGCAGGCGGGGATTCGATTGGGGACTTTCCTCAAGCAGAAAAGATGTCGGTTTTCCTGAACAAGTTGGACAAAGAAGATGCTTTGCCAAAATCAATCTTTTACAATGTGAACCCAGCGGACAACCTAACCATCGCCACGATGCTTGGAAACTTCCAGGGAGAAATCCCCGGGAAAATGCAATTTGGATCCGGTTGGTGGCACCTGGATCAAAGGGATGGAATGGAGGAGCAAATCAAGACTCTTGCAAATATTGGATTGCTTTCCCGCTTCGTGGGAATGCTGACTGATTCCCGTTCTTTTCTTTCCTTCCCGAGGCATGAATATTTCCGCCGAATCCTATGCAACCTTCTTGGAGAATGGATGGAGGAAGGGTTTGTACCCGATGACTTCGAACTCATTGGAGACATGGCAAAAAGAATTTGCTTTCAAAATTCCAGCGACTATTTCGGGTTTGGAGAATAATATCAATTGCGAGGTTGTTCTTCTTTCTTCAATTTTAAACCACCTGAAGGCGGTAAATATTTCCCAAAACCAGAAAACTACCTCGGGAAATATTTCCAAAAAGAATCGTTTAGGGTTAATCTTAAGCCCACAGGATTTCACTAACCATTGATTTCAATAAATTTAGGTAATGACATATTTCTTGGCACAAAATCTGTTTAATGATTTCCTCCTAACAATAACCCAAACCCCTCAAATCAAATATGAAAATTACATTATTTACCCTTAGTTTGCTCTTCAGCTACTTTGGTTTCGCTGCGAAACCAGAAAAAGGAAAAAAGGCGGAAGGCCCATCCGGCGATCGCCCATCCCGTGAGGAAATGATTAAAAAATTTGACACGGACGGAGATGGAAAACTCAGCGATGATGAAAAAGCAGAAGCTCGTAAAACCATGATGGCCAAGAGAAAAATGCCTCCTTTTTTGGTTAAGAAATTTGATAAGGATGGGGATGGGGAATTGAACGACGAGGAAAAGGCGGAGGCTCTCAAAATGATGGCAGTTCGTAAGAAAGAAGCCTTGGAGAAATTCGATAAGGATGGGGACGGTAAATTAAATGACGAAGAAAGAAAGGCAGCCATGGCAGCCCGGCCCAAGCCTGGTGAAGGGGGAAAAAGTAAGAAACCGGATGGTAAGGGAAAAGGAGATGGCAAAGGCAAGGGTAAGAAAAAGAAAGAGTCCTAAGAAAGCCTCTACCAATATTTTATTTCAAAAGAGCCCCCGCCGTGGGGGCTCTTTTTTTTAAAAATCAAAGTTGAAAGTCGAATACTCTTCACCCTTCCCTCTACTTCCTCTAGAATATTAAACATGTCTGATCACTTATTCGAATTGATTGAATCCATTGCCCAGCGTGCCCGCACTGCATCACTCGCCCTGAATGGCGCCACGGAAGAGGAGAAGAATCAAACCCTGAAAGCCATTGCTCAAAACCTGGAGTCGAACCGTAAGACCTTACTGGAAGAAAATCAAAAGGATCTGGATGCTGCGGAGGAAAACAAGTTGAGCTCTGCCATGATCGATCGATTACGACTTACTCATGAAAGAATTGACGGAATGGCTCAGGGCATCCGGCAACTGATTAAATTACCCGATCCAGTAGGTGCAGTCATTGAATCCAAAACTCGCCCCAATGGACTTGAGATCCGAAAAACCAGAGTTCCAATTGGGGTAATTGGAATCATTTACGAATCCCGCCCCAATGTGACCATTGATTGTGCCGGTCTATGCCTTAAATCTGGTAACGCATCGATTTTACGAGGAGGGAAAGAGGCACAATATTCAAACCGAGCCTTGGCTCAAATTATTTCCGAGGTCTTGAGATCCTCCCCTTTGCCCAATGATGCGGTGCAATTAATTTCAACGACTGAAAGAGAAGCATTGAATCATTTACTTACCATGGACGAGTTTGTTCACTGCATCATTCCAAGAGGTGGAGAAGGATTAATTCGCTTTGTTGCGGAAAATAGTAGGATTCCAGTAATCAAGCACTACAAAGGGGTCTGCAATTTGTACATCGATGCCAGTGCCAACCTTTCCATGGCTCAGGAAATTGCAGTCTCTGCAAAATGTGGACGGCCTGGGGTCTGTAACGCAATTGAGAACCTCATAGTCGAAAAGTCAGTAGCGGAAAAATTTTTACCTTCTTACGTGGAAGAACTGATCCAAAAGGGTTGTCGAATTTTCGCCGATGAAGAAGCGACATCCATACTGGCAGGTTTTGCAGTTTCACCTGCCGGAGAAGCAGAATTTGCTGAGGAGTTCCTGGATCTTAGGCTCGCGGTAAAAATTGTCGACTCCGTGGAGGAAGGTATTTCCTTCATCAATCAATTCGGGAGCGGACACAGTGAATCCATTATTACTGAGAATCAAAAAAATGCAGAACGCTTTTTAAATGAAGTGGATGCTTCTTCCGTTTATTGGAATGCCAGCACCCGATACACCGATGGTTTTGAATTTGGACTGGGTGCTGAAATTGGGATATCCACCGACCGTCTCCATGCTCGGGGTCCCATGGGATTAGAGGAACTTTGCACCTACAAGTACCAAATCATAGGAACGGGCCAATGGAAGTGATCCAAGCTTAATCCAATGGATAATTTCGTCATAACTGGTGGCACCCTGATCAATGAGGGCAGCAGACTGGAGCAAGACTTGTATATCAAAAATGGGAGGATAGAAAACATTGGCTCTAATCTTTCCAACACTTATCCCAAAAGTCAGGTAATCGATGCGAGTGGAAAACTGGTGTTACCCGGACTGATTGACGACCAAGTTCATTTCCGAGAACCTGGATTGACTCACAAAGCTTGTATCGGCTCGGAATCTAAAGCTGCGGTTGCTGGTGGCGTAACCACATTTTTTGAAATGCCCAATGTTTCTCCCCCCACCCTGGATTCTGAAAAACTTGAGGGGAAATGTAGCATTGCACAGCGGGACTCCCTTGCTAATTACGCCTTCTTTCTGGGGGCGAGCAATGAAAACCTCGAACAGGTAAAGGCGATTGATCCTGCTTCCATTGCAGGGGTTAAAGTTTTTATGGGTTCATCAACCGGTAATATGCTGGTGGATGAGGAAGCAGTTCTGGAACAAATCTTTCGCCATGCTCCAACCATTATCGCCACCCACTGTGAGAATACTCCGATGATACAAGACCTGGAGGTACGGGCCCGTGAAAAATTCGGAGAAAAGGTACCCTTTTCGGAACACCCAAACATCCGTTCCCGGGAAGCATGCTTAAAATCATCATCCATGGCGGTGGAACTAGCCGAAAGAGAAAACGCAAAGTTACATGTTCTGCATATAACCACAGAAGAAGAATTGAAGCTTTTCACATCTGGTCATGAGCGGATTACTGCCGAAGCTTGCGTACATCACCTCTGGTTTGAAGAACAGAGTTACTCCACCCTGGGCTCTTTAATTAAATGCAACCCTGCGATCAAAAAGGCAAGGGACCGGGATGCGATTCGAAAGGCGGTCGATCATGGGACCATCTCCGTGATTGCCACCGATCATGCCCCACATACTTGGGACGAAAAGCAGCAATCTTATTTTCTGGCTCCCTCCGGCTTACCGCTAATTCAACATTCCTTATTACTTCTCCTTGAGATGTGCGAGCAGCGTTGTTTTTCGCTCGAAACTGTAGTGGAGCGGGCTTGTCATGCACCTGCCCGATTATTTCAAGTACAAGAACGGGGATATTTACGGGAAGGATACTGGGCAGATCTAGTAGTAGTGGATCCGGCAAAGAATACCGAAGTAAGTAAAAACAAATTGTTCAGCAAATGCCAGTGGTCCCCTTTTCCACACCTGACTTTTACCAATTCAATTGATACTACCGTTGTATCCGGGCGCATTGCCTACCATCAAGGAGAGCTGAAGAAGAAGAACGGCGGACAAAGAGTACAATTCGCTCAAAACCGTAGGTGAGATGAAACCAAGCCTAGAAATTATTCTCCTCTTTTTCTTTGCTATTCTAAGCTCGGCTTTTGCCGAAAATTCCCGTTCCAAGCCGAATGTAATTTTGGTCATGGTTGATGATCTCGGATGGTCTGATATCCGGGGAAATGGAAGCACCTTCCATGAAACGCCTCATTTAGATATCATGGCGGAGGAAGGGGCTTTTTTTACTGACGCTTATGCAGCCAGTCCGGTTTGTACACCAACCCGGGCAAGCATACTAACGGGTAAATACCCGAGCCGAATCAATATGAGCTTCATCAGCGGTACAAGCGGTGCCCAAGGGGATGGATATAAATTACTCGCCCCCAAGCCCAAAGGTAATATTGCCTATGAAGAGACTACCTTAGCCGAGGCATTACAGCAGCATGGATATAAGACGGTGCATATTGGAAAGTGGCATATGCAAAATCATACCGAACGAGGGAAAGCACATTTCCCACAAAAGCATGGCTTTGATCTAAATATTGCCGGTTTCAAAATGGGCCAACCTGGCTCCTACTATTTTCCATACAAAAGTGAACGTCATCCCGGCACCAATGTCCCTGGGTTGGAGGATGGAAAAGAGGGAGATTATTTAACCGATGTTCTCACCGACCGTGCCATCAAATTTATTGAACAAAACCGAGAGCACCCATTCTTTATGAATTTCTGGTTTTACACGGTGCATACCCCGATCCAACCCAAGAAAAGTAAGATGGCAAAATACCAAGCTAAAGCTAAAAGCCTTGGTTTTCCCAGCCAAAATAAAGATGGGATTCCCGTTTGGCAAAGCTTTGCCCGAAAACAGCAAGACTCCCCCGCTTATGCCTGTATGGTTGAAAGTATGGACGAAAATATCGGTCGAATACTTAAGACTTTAAAATCTCAGGACTTAGAAAAAGATACCTTGGTTATTTTCTTTTCCGACAATGGCGGTCTTTCCACAGGTTCCGGATTAAACATGCCAACTTCCAGCCAACCCCTACGAGCGGGTAAAGCCTGGCTCTATGAAGGAGGTATTCGAGTTCCCTTAATTATAAAATTTCCGGGCCATATCCCGCCTGGGACTAAAATTTCAGAGCCGGTCATAAGCACCGATCTCTATCCTACGATACTTGATTTCCTCAACCTACCTTTGCAACCCAAACAGCACCTCGACGGACTAAGCTTGAAAAGCCTGATTGCTGGAGGTGTTGATCTAAAGAGGGAAGCCATTCATTTTCATTTTCCACACTATCATCATATCAACACCATGGGACCAAGCGGTGCTATTCGCCAAGGCGACTATAAATTGATTGAAGTTTTTGAAACCGGAGAGCTGGAATTGTATAATCTTCGTGAAGATATGGAAGAGAACCATAACTTAGTCGACAAGATACCTACCCTAGCTATGCAAATGCGAAAGGATCTAAAGAAATGGAGGCTCCAATCGAACGCCCAACTAAATCAAAAAAATCCGAATTATGATCCGGATTTGGATTTCCGAAAAAAATAAGGAAGTAAAAAATGGTTAGGGAAGCCAAGGGTACTTTTCGAAATTCGGCTTTCTTTTTTCCAAGAATGCCTTTTTGCCCTCTGAACCCTCTTCGGACAAGTAATACAATAAGGTAGCATTGCCCGCAAGTTCCTGAATACCGGACTGGCCATCCAGTTCGGCGTTGAATGCGGATTTAAGGCAACGAATTGCCAATGGGCTTTTTTCCAAAATTTCTCCTGCCCATTGAATACCCTCCTTTTCCAGATCTTCAACGGGAACCACTTGATTAACCAGACCCATATCCAAAGCTTCCTGAGCATTGTATTGACGGCACAAGTACCAGATCTCACGGGCTTTTTTCTGCCCCACAATTCGAGCCAAATAACTGGAACCCAACCCACCATCAAAGCTGCCAACCTTGGGACCGGTCTGGCCAAAGATCGCGTTATCCGCGGCAATGGTAAGGTCACAGACCACATGCAGTACATGCCCGCCACCGATTGCATATCCGGAAACCAGAGCAATCACTACCTTGGGCATGCTTCGGATCAGTTTCTGCAAGTCCAAGACATTCAACCGGGGTACTCCAGCATCGTCCATATAGCCAGCATCACCCCGTACACTTTGGTCGCCACCTGAACAGAAAGCATACTTACCATCCGTGTGAGGACCGGCACCTGTGAGTAAGACAACCCCGACATCGGGGTCTTCCCGGGCATCCAAAAAAGCTTGATACATTTCGGAGACGGTCTTGGGCCGAAAAGCATTTCTTTTGTGTGGGCGATTAATGGTAACCTTAGCGATACCATCCGATTTGTGATAAAAAATATCTTGGTAATTACCTGCAGTTTTCCAGTTCATGATTCTTTAACATTTTCAGGTGTTGATTCGTGCTCTCCGGATTCTTCTGAATCAAGCTGGAGTTCCTTCCCTTGCATGCCCCACTTATCACGCAAATATTTCCTCTCTTCTTTCCAGTCAGAAAAAGGTTTCCCTCGCATGGATAGTAATTCGTCCAAGGTTTCTGCGTTATAGTTTGGTTCGTCTTCGGTCATGGATTCAACCTCTTCATATTCCAACTACTTCCGACGAGTTCGTACATAAACCGATCATGTAAACGATTGGGTCCTCCCTGCCAAAATTCAACACTCTTTGGATTGAGGCCAAAACCTCCCCAGTGTGGCGGTTTGGGTGGATTATCTCCATACTTTTCCTGGGCCATTAAAAAAGCTTTTTCTAGGGTTTCACGGGCATCCAAATCATTACTCTGATCGGATGCCCACGCCCCCAGTTTACTTAAAGCCGGACGGGAAGTGAAATATTCTTCAGCCTCTTGGTCTTCGGTTTTGGAAACTTCGCCAGTTATTATTACCTGCCGCTGTGAAGAGAACCATGGAAAATGAAGACAGGCATTGGAGTTGGTCGATAAGTGCTTGGCTTTTCTACTATTATAATTGGTATAAAAGATAAACTTGCCTCTTTCCAATCCTTTGAGAAGTACGGCACGCGCATACGGGCAACCCTTTTCATCAACGGTAGATAAGCTACAGGCATTAGGATCATAGATTTTGGCTAAAACCGCTTCGTTCAACCAATCCGTAAATTGTTCCAATGGACAAGAACGCATCGTGGAACGACGCAAGGGCTCGCAGTCATATTGCTCACGCATGGATTGAAGCTGGGTGGATAGTTCGTTCATCAAAATATATCATAACGAAGACGCATAAGTCCGCAAAGCGTTTTCATCATCCATTCTTTTCTTCCAGAATCTCTTTCATAGTTTTACTCATCTTTGTTTTCCCTGAATTTTGCCTAATTTTCTGGCGCAATTTTATATTTCCGAGGATTAACCTCCTGGCCAGAAAACCTCGAATTGATCGCTTAAACCAGTGAAATTCATGAACAGATTCGACCCGGGTAGAAATCTTTTCTTTGTACTCAAAATTTCCCGGGAGAAAATCGATCGTTCTTCCTTCTTTCCAAGCCAGAGATATCTGATGATGCAGTAATTGTTTGCCCGGAGAATATTTTTTCCATCTCTGATCAAATGCAAGATGATGGATTCCTAAATTTCCGGAACTCAGTAGTTCAACTTGCCAAGCAATGGGTTGGTCATCCAAACTTAAAATTGCAACCCTTGCATTTTCTTGCTCGGCCAATTCGGGCAGTAACTCGAAAAAGAAACCTCTTTTCCCGCGAACGGTGTACAAACCGGCACCTTCCTTAGATTTCCAAGACTCGACCTCTACCACACAGGTTACTGGCATCACCGACCTGATCTCCTTGAAAGTACTATAGTTTTGGATCGAAATTTTTCCTTTTTTTGAAAGGGCTTTTTGATCATAGCGAAAGGACTTTCTACTTTTCGATCCTGCTTGCTGATCCCAAAAGTCCTTAAACTCAGTCTCTTCTTGGGGAATAAGTAGAGCAGTCTTTCTTGGGCTACGGGAAATGGAAAGATATTTTCCATTTTTGATTGGAGTATTCGAAAAGTGATACCAGAAAGAATCTTTCATCAGAGGGATCCAACAGAAAAGAAACTCCCCTAACAAACTCTGTAATCCTGTGACCAGCTCAGTGATTGCAGATTGCAAACAAATCGGATGGAAATAATTCGCCTCATCATAAACATAAGGCCAAAGACCTTTGGATCCCAGGATTCCGGGTCTCTCAACAAAGGGCCAAAATCCTACCAGTGAACCATGCGGGTCCCGCACAATAAGAAGCACTGGAACCGTGCCCGGAATTTGTCTCTCAAACCAGACTTGTAACCAAGGACTGGCAAAATAATGGTTATCAAAATCTGCTTTTTTTCGGAAACCATCAATTTCAGCCTGATGCCTTGAAATCCAATCGGCTTCCCGAATGATTTCGAATTTCATATCAAAGGACTAAGGTCCCAAGAAAAGGACGAAATAGATCAAATAATGAGGTTGGAGAAATCTTCGTATTCAGCTCGAAAACCTCCATCAATCCCCCGGCAAAGTACCGCAACTGCATCATGAGAATGGAGAGATTCAAAATGAGAACAGACCACACGGAAGTCGATAATTCTAGAATCGTCGGACAACTGGGCGTAGAGTAACCTTGCCGCATCTTCCACGAACTTGACTTCGGCACCATTCATTTCCGCAAAAGCCTGCTCGTCTTCCCGACGGACCATGACTTGAGTTTCCGTGGTCAAAGCTTGTATACACATATCCCTCAACTCAAGAAGGGAGAGCTCGCGATCAGGGTGAACTTCAACACTAACCCTTGCTTTACTCCGTTGGGAATGTGGAATAGCGAGCAAATCACGAGTCTGCCTCGCATGCTCCGACAGTTCAGACGCACACGGACAAGCAGAAGAATACACGAAATCGAAATGGATAATTTTTCGAACTCGGTCAGCACGGTCGATCAAACCTTCGAAGCTGCATCCATAATACTGATAGCCTTCCAATCCGCTACGAAGACTTCTTTGAATCATGGGGTAAGAAAAATCCGCTTTGATACGAGCTTCTTTTGAATCCAATTTATTTTTGTAATGGGTAAGAATTTCAGCCAGAATTTCCGGAGAAAAAACTTCGTCCTTATACTCGTAAAAAATTCGGATGATGCGGGACATATTGATTCCTTTTTTGTCCGCATCCAAACTAACCGTACCAGTTACTTTCGTTTCAACTGCTAAATTCTCGCCGTCAGGTCCAACAAAACGGAGAGGAAGTTTAAAACCTGATATGCCGACTTGTAAAATTGGCACTTTTGCACCTTCCATCTCAGAATCGCCAGAATTCTGTACATCCGGCAAGGAGGCACGATATTCGGGAGTCACTACGAAGGAATCATCGTATTCTCTCTTTAATGGCTTTTCTTGTTCACTAGGAGTTTTCATAAAATGTAATTATTAATAAAATCGCTTAAAGTGCAAGTCACAGGGCAGGCTGGTGGCCTTATATTATTTCGCTTTCCCTTGGTTGGCAACCGCTTCCATCGCCTTCGCAACTTTTTCAGCATCCCCCAGATACTGTCGGTTTGTTGGCTTAAGATTCTCATCGAGGTCATAAACCAGCGGCATCCCTGTGGGAACATTCATACCAATAATTTCTCCTTCAGTTACCCCGTCTAGGTACTTAATCAAAGCCCGTAATGAATTGCCATGGGCGGCAATTAAAACTTGCTTACCGGATTTGATTTGAGGGGCAATCGTTTCTTCCCAAAGAGGAAGGAACCGGGCGACAGTATCCTTTAAACACTCAGTTAAAGGAATATTTGCTTCGTCTAAGTTAGCATAACGACGATCTTTTCCTGCATAACCTGGATCATCCTTAGTCATCGGAGGTGGTGGAATATCGTAGCTCCTTCTCCATACCAATACTTGATCATCTCCATGCTTTTCAGCGGTCTCCGCTTTATTTAATCCCTGTAAAGATCCATAATGCCTCTCATTCAGGCGCCACTCCCGGTGGACGGGAATCCACACTTGATCCATTTCCGTAAGGGCAAGCCAAAGGGTACGAATTGCTCGGGTAAGCACGGATGTATAAGCGACATCAAACTTAAATCCCTCTGCCTTGAGTAGACGACCCGCTTCCAGGCCCTCGCGCTCACCCTGTTCGGTTAGATTGACATCGTGCCATCCAGTAAAACGATTTTCAAGATTCCACTGGCTTTCACCATGACGAAGTAAAACTAATTTATACATATTTACAGCAAGTTAGAGTATTTTAATTAAGGGAAGGTACTCTAGAGAACTGATAAAAAGAAAGCGAACCAAATTACCTCCATTGATAATCATGGGGGAATCCCTAAGGAATTTATAATTCACCTTTGCTTTAGGTTAAAAGTTCCCTATCTTAGCTACATACGATTTTATGCTGTTTGTTACATTACTTTTTTTGTTCATTGTCATTCCTACAGCGGAACTCGTGCTGTTGATGATGCTCGGGGTTCGTATTGGATGGATGCCGACCCTGGGTTTAATTGTTTTTACGGGAATTTTGGGTGCAACTCTTGCCCGCCAGCAAGGCCTCTCTATTCTTCGGAAAATCCAAGCTGAAATGCAAAATGGTCGACCCCCAGCTTTGGAAATGGTGGAAGGGGCTATGGTTGTAATTGGTGGAATGGTATTACTAACTCCCGGAATTATAACCGATGGCTTGGGCTTTGCTCTTTTGGTTCCCGGAATTAGGAGATCCATTGCCAATAAAATTCAAAAACATTTCACTAAAAGTTTTACAACCGGGAAGGGCTTTGCATCCAGTTCCTTTCGTTCCAGAAAGAAAGACGATGATGTCATTGATGTCTAGAATCGCCTCCCTCTTAATTCTCATTCTCTTGGTTAGTTGTGGAGGAAGTGGCCTCGATGGGATTTACGAAGGCGAAATTGGGTCCAAAAACAGGGTTTCCATTTTCTTTTTTAACGGAAACCAAGCAGAATTAAAAGGATACTGGAGTGAAGTCCTCAAGGGGGCTTATCAGCAATCAACCCTGAAGGGGAAAACGGTGGACTCCATCGTTTTTACTGGTCCAGAGGAAAAGCCATTCAAGTTAAGAATCTGCTATGAAGCAAAGAATGGACATGTGGAAATCTTGGCGATCCATTCAAGGATTTTTGGTCCTGGTGCAAGGTATGTACCGACCGAACCAAATTCCACTTTTACCGGCCGTTCCCCTAAGCTCTACAAATTGGAATAATTCGCCCTACTCCTCAAAATCTTCGGCAAGTACTTTTTCAATCTGCTGAGCAATAGATGCTGCAAATTCCTCTCCCATCCCCTCCCTGCGAGCAACTTCAACATAAAAAGGTATGTAATCGTCACCCTCTAGCGCTTTAAGTGCAATATTATGAAAAGGCTCAGAGACATCGATAAAATAAGTTTTGTCTCCAAAAGAGATCGTAATCCCTGACTCACTCCGGAAGACCGTTAACCGAGGTCTAGGATCTTGTTTTGTCATTTTATCATCCTGCACCGGTTTATTTTATTTGGACAAGAAACTTTTAATCAAGCAAGAATTGAGTATAGTCGTAAGTTGTATACTTGATGATTCTTTTTCCCTACAAAGACGACAACCCAACTCGTAGCTTTTCCCTAGTCAACTGGTGCTTCATAGCAGGAAACCTTTGGGTTTTTTTTGTTTATCAATTTCCCCTAGAAGAAAAGGAACAAATGGCCTACTTTTCGAATTTTGGATTCATCCCGTTTACATTTACCAAACAACTCACTCCCTTTAGTATCGAGGGTGCGGCATGGGAATGGACTACAATTTTCACTTCGATGTTTAGTCACGGAGGAATCTTGCATCTTCTGGGGAATATGCACTTTTTATATCTCTTTGGAGATAATGTGGAAGATGCCATGGGAAAAGTCCGATACTTTTTCTTCTTTTTACTTTGTGGTGTGGCTGCAACTTTTGCCCAATTATATGTGGACCCTGAATCCAAAATTCCCATGGTCGGTGCCTCGGGAGCGATTTCAGGGGTTATAGCGGGTTATTTATTGGTGTATCCGAGAGCAAATATTCGAGTTTTCTATTGGTTTTTGATCCTGATCGGGACGATTCATCTTCCCGCTTATTTAATTTTAGGTTTTTGGGTTTTCGAGCAAATCATCGCCCTGCCCGAATCCATGAGAAGTGTAGGTGGGATCGCCATCGCTGCCCACCTCGGTGGTTTTGCCGCAGGAATTATCCTAACCCCTTTATTTAAGAAGAAGAAAATTAATTTGTTTCAGAAAGCAAATAGTCGTGCTTTTTCTCGCAAAGTAAGGAAGATCTAGTATTGTAATTATTTTCAATCCGACTGACCTATTTAATTACTAGCTCAAAACTCATACCCTAAATTGTTAATAATTTGTTTTCATGGAAAAGGCATATTCACCAAAAGAAGTAGAAGACCGCTTATACAAAAAGTGGCTTAACGATGGCTCTTTTAGTGCAAAAGTAAGACCAGACAAGGAAGCTTATTCGATCGTCATCCCTCCCCCTAATGTAACCGGAGTTTTGACCATGGGGCATGTCCTCAACAATACGGTTCAGGACATTCTGGCCCGCCGTGCGAGGCAAAACGGAAAATCGGTTCTTTGGCTACCCGGAACGGATCATGCCGGAATTGCCACCCAAACCAAAGTTGAAAATGCGATCAAGGAAATGGGCAGAACCCGCGAATCTCTTGGAAGAGAGCAATTTAATATACAAGCTTGTAATTGGAGAGATGAGCACGGGGGAATCATACTGAACCAGTTGAAGAAATTGGGGTGCTCCTGTGACTGGGACAGAAATGTGCATACGCTTGATGAAGATTACTCCGAGTCGGTGCTGGCAGCCTTTGTGAAGCTGTTTAAAAAAGGATATGTTTATCGTGGGCAAAGAATGGTTAATTGGTGCCCGGCAAGCTTGACCGCCTTATCGGACGAAGAGGTAATCATGAAGCCTCAATCAAGTATTTTGTACAAGATTAGATACAATGTGGTTGAATCTCCAGGGGCATATCTCGAGATTTGCACGACTCGGCCCGAAACGATTGTAGGTGATGTGGCACTCGCCATTCATCCTGAAGATCCGAGATGGAAAAACTTACAAGGAAAACATGTGATGAGGCCAATCAATCCCATGGCTATCCCAATTATTGCGGACAGTGCAGTGGATCGAGAATTCGGTACCGGTGTTCTCAAAATCACTCCGGCACATGATAAATTGGATTTCGAAATTTCTCAGCGTCATGATCTTCCTTTGATCGAGATATTAAACGCGGATGGTACTTTAAATGAAACTGCGGGCTTTGATTACGCTGGTCTCGATCGTTTCGCTGCCCGAAAAATGATCAGTGACAAACTGAGGGCGGATGGTTATCTCCTTGAGGAAGAACCTTATCAGAATAATGTTGGGTTTTCAGAAAGAGCGGATGTCCCAATTGAGCCCAGGCTTTCCGAACAATGGTTTTTAAAATACCCGCGGGTGGAAGAGGCCAAAAAAATGGTAAAGGAAGGCCATATCAAATTTTTCCCAGAACGGTGGGAAAAAACCTACCTCCACTGGATGGACAATATTCAGGACTGGTGCATTAGCAGGCAACTTTGGTGGGGGCACAGGATTCCGGTTTGGTATCGAAAGGGTAAGGTTCGAATGGATCCAGAGAATTGGCATATTTCCGTATCCGGACCTTCAGATCCTGAAAACTGGGATCAGGATGAGGATGTACTTGATACTTGGGCATCTTCATGGTTATGGCCCTTAGCGACTTTAGGCTGGCCCGATGCACAGGACATGGAACAGAAGGGATTTAACTACTTTTATCCCACTTCAGTGCTGGTAACCGGACCGGATATTATTTTCTTCTGGGTTGCTCGCATGATTATGGCTGGTATTGAATTTGACGGCAGATCTTACAAGCCAGATCAACAGATTCCCAGCAGTGAATTGCCTGAACGAGTTCCCTTTAAGCATGTTTATTTTACTGGAATCATTCGTGATGGTGAGGGTAAAAAGATGTCAAAGTCTTTGGGTAATTCTCCTGACCCCCTTGATCTCATTACCAAGTACGGTGCAGATGGTCTGAGGCACGGAATTATGAGTATTGCGCCCAAAGGCCAAGATATCCGGTTCTCCGAGGATAGAATTGAGCAAGGTCGGAACTTTTGTAATAAATTATGGAATGTATCCCGCTTCCGGACCCTCTCTGGAAGTACCTCGGGCAATCAATCCGTGACTGAAATTCTCTCTCGTATTCAACCCGGGCAGATAAAAGACGAAGATGCTGCGATTCTAATCCGCTTGAAGGTTACCATCGATGAAGTGGAAACCTTCTACCAGAATTATGAATTTAATTCTGTTTTACATGCCATCTACAAATTCTTCTGGAGTGATTTCTGTGACTGGTATGTTGAGGATTCAAAAAAGAGAATAAAGGTTGAAGCTTCCAAAGAAACCTGCCTTGCCATCCAGGACTTTTGCCTTCGGGAAATCCTGCTTTTACTACACCCATTTACACCGTTTATAACCGAAGAATTATGGACCTTATTGGGCTTTAGTGATGGTGATTCCATCCAAAGTATTGCTCCCATGAGCAGTACTGGTTTCATGGAAACAATCGCTCAAACAAAAATTGTACTTGATCCGAACGCTTTGGCAGAAATTGATTCGGTTCGGGAACTGGTTACTCAACTTAGAGCCTTGAAGGCAGAAAGAAATCTATCCAACAACCGAGAAGTTGAATTCTTTTATGTTTCGGAGGAGGAATGTTCCGCACTTATTTCCAAAATGGAAAAATCTATTTTGGAAGCGGTTGGAGCAAAATCCCTCAAGCGTATTGATGCTCCTAAGTCTGGCCTTCCTGCCATTGTTTCCAATTTGGGCTCTTTTTACTTGGACCTATCCAGCGGGGTAGATGTCGAAGTGGAAATGTCGAGGATGAAGAAAGAAATAGATAACCTTGAGCAGATCATTCTTTCGATTGAATACAAACTGAACAATGAAAAATTTGTTACAAACGCCCCACCAGAAGTGGTTGAAGGTGCTCGAGCTCAGTTGGTTGAAAACCAGTTAAAACTTAAGGAATCTACTGAAATCTTACATTCGCTTTCAAGAATCTCCTAGTTTCGAAAGCGTTCTTTTTGTCGAACCGGCATTTCTGGTAAACTGGGCAACTCCTCAGAGACAGGCTTGTCCCCAAGAATATGTATTGCCTCATCTTGCAAGGCACGCCATCGGAGAAAGGGCAATTCGATTCCATTTGCAATGAGGGATAGTAGACTTCTCCACTCCACTTTTACTCTTTCCCAGTCACCCGTACTGAGTTCGTGGTCTGGATGATTTTGGCTCTTGATGATAGATTCGTCTCGGATGATCTCGGCTGCACCCTCTCCATATTCAAGAGGTAGACCGGCTCGTAAATAACCGGAACAATCCCGAAAACCAAAAGTCTCCCGACAAACGATTGCCAGCCGGGACTCAGACTGGCTGAAAGAAACAAAGCGGTGCCCTGCCCTCAAATTCACCAAATCGAGAACTAATTCTTTTATGGGGTAATTTTGATCTTCTAAAGCCGCGGCAATTGCCAAACCCTCGCCTCTTGAGAAACAACTAAATACCGTACCTCTAATGGTGGGCTTTGCCTTTTCATCAATCAGGCCAAGTTCGAACCATGCCTCTGCAGCGGTAAGGTTTTGAAGACTATCAGCATCTTTGGAATCGGACATATCACGAAAAGGGGAGTCGTACACTCTAGTAGTCTGGCGCAAAGGCGGGTTTAGTAAAATTTTACCGCGGGCATCCCGCCATGCTAAAACAGTTGCACTCTCATAACGCAGACGAGCACCCAAAACTTTTCCGCGATCAATAAAACAATCTAATCCCCCTCCGGTTGAAACTCGGGGGAAGATTTCTCGCAAGATTTCTTCCAGTCCATCACGCCTCCATTTCTTACGGGAAAATTTCTTTCGGACTTTAGGCTCTTCTGCTCTCACCGCCTCCCTCAACTTATTTCGAAACGACTTGATCAAAGTCACCCAAGCTCCATTCGAATCTTGATCATAAACTGCCAGTGGTAATTCCCTTCCATAAGTCGGGTTTTTCCTTTTGCCAAACCTACAAGGATTTCCCGCTTGGACTTTACTAAGGGTATCAGGCAAGGTCAGGGCACTGACCCACTCTCCTTTCTTCAAAACCAGTGCATCGCCTAATTTAGCTTGTAACTTCCCCCCTCTTCTCTCCCACAGACCAATTGAATTCCGCATTTCAATCACATGATCTCGTTCATCACTTTCTTCGACCCCAGCTTTTTCAGATTCTTTTTTTGAATTCTTTAACTTGATGAAATCAGATAAAGAGTTACGAAAACCCAAATGAACTTCTTGGTCTGAGAAAAGTCGTTGGGCCAGCCAACGAGCCGCTTCAACGTGATTCTCTTTGTTAACTACCGCATCGCCCATAATTCGGATTAAAGCAGGCCAGTCCAAAGTAGAGGAGCGCTTCAACTTTAGTGGCCTTGCATCCGCCATCCGGGCTTGTTTCGGGGCCACGATAATATATCCTCGATCATCCAGGCCACGGCGGCCAGCACGACCAAACATCTGGAGCAATTCATCTGGACGAAGGAGAAAAACACCTTCATCGGTTCGATATTCCCGGTCAGTCACGAGCACGGATCTCATGGAGAAATTAATGCCAGCGGCCAATCCAGTTGTGGCAACTACAACTTGGAGCTGCCCTGTTTTCGCAAGGGGTTCAACCAAACCCGCACGCTTGATGTAATCAAGACCACTATGATGATAAGCGACTCGTCGCTTCAGCAAGGAAACTAATTCTTTACCCCCGACTTTTTTTTGTTCCGTTGTCAATTCCAGTGAGTCCACCTCGGGTAATTCTGCGGCCAATTGCCTAGCTAGTTCTTCAGCAGCTTTTCGACGAGGGGCAAAGACTAGTAATGGGCCAAGGTTTGCACTTAGGGCAGCATGAATTAATTTTGGCCAGTGCCCTCTGATCTTCCTTCCCTGAAAAGGCCTTCGTAACAAAGCTTCAGCAAAAACTTCTTCGAGGGGAACTGGACGCTTTCCTTCGGTTACTAACGAGACTTTTCTCCCATGACTTCTTAACCAATCCGCAACTTCTAAGGGATTGGCAACACTTCCACTCATCAGCAGCAAACGTACCCGGTTGGGAGCGACCGCCAAACAAACCTCGTACCCAGGTCCCCTCCTTAAATCACCCAGCATTTGGTATTCATCCACTACAAATAAATCCGGTCCCTTCCCCGAACCTAGAACATTTCTCTGCGTCTCCAGGGTTGCCACTATTATTCGGGCATCGGAACGAAAGCGCAAATCACCAGTAACCAGTCCAACTTCCCAGCCTCGCTCCTTCCATTCTCGGAATTTGTCGTTGGCTAAAGCCCGAGTTGGTACGGTATACACCGCCCTTCCTTTCCAACCACTATCAATTAATTGCTCAAACACATAAGTCTTACCGGCTCCAGTAGGGGCGTGTAGGACCACATCATCTCCTTGACGCAAACAATTCAACGCCTTTCTTTGCCATATGTCCGGTAAAGAAAGCCTTTCTCCAAATTGTGTGCTGTTTGTTTGCATTTTTCCCGCTACCTATTTGCATAACATAGAATAAAGAAAATTTCACCACATCCAATTAACTTTTAAATAATCCAACCTCTTTTTTCATGATCAATATTATCGTAGCTTGTGATCGAAATAAACTGATTGGTCACCAGGGTAAATTACCTTGGAAAATTGAAAAGGATTGGAACTACTTCCTAAATAAAACAAGAGATGGCATCCTGATTATGGGAAGGCTATGCTTCGAAGATTTTGAATCGCATGCGGCCTCACGAGAGGTAATCGTTTTAAGTAAAGCCCGCTCTGGATCTTTTAAAAATGCACATCGATGTCATTCCTTAAGTGAAGCCCTCCATCTTGCTCGGAAATCAAAAAAGGAAATCTGGATTTGCGGGGGTAAAAAAGTTTATCAAGAAGCAATGCCGATCGCAGACCGTTTATATATCACACTCATTGACTCCGTTTTTGAGGGAGATGTATACTTTCCAGATTGGCAAGAAACTTTTCCGCGAGAAATTTCCTGCATTGAATCACAAGAAAATAAAATTAAGCTTAAGTTTTTGATTTTAAGTAAGAAATAAAACTTTTCCATTGGCTTGCTTCTTCTAAACCATTAGCTACGATTAATTTTTTGAATTCGCATATGGAAAAACCACGATTTTTATCTTCAAACGATCTTGAACAAATCAAAATCGAATTTGGAACCCCCTCTTTCGTTTATGATGAAAAAACTTTGAAAGAAAATGCCCGCTCGGTCTTAGCCTTTCCAAACGAGTTTGGCCTTTTTGCCAGATACGCCATGAAAGCAGCTCCTACCGCTGCAATTTTAAGAATTTTCAACATGGCTGGGATCGGTATTGATGCAAGTTCGGTCCACGAGGTTGATAGAGCCATTCGCTCCGGTTATGGAACGGAATCTATTTCCCTTAGTTCTCAAGAATTATCGGAAGAAATCAAATACTTCATCCATGATGGAGTAAAAGTAAACCTTTGCTCCCTAAACCAAATTCACCGTTTTGGGACCTGGCTTCCAAATCAAAGAGTCGGATTACGCTTCAACCCTGGAATGGGGTCTGGTGGAACCAATCGCACCAATGTGGGGGGACCCGCCAGTAGTTTTGGGATTTGGAAAGAAGATTTGGAAGAAGCTAAAAGGCTATGCGGCGAGTATGGTTTGAAAGTAGAAAGGATTCATACTCATATCGGTTCAGGTTCGGACCCCGAAGTTTGGAAAAAGGTTGCTTCGATGAGCTTGGATATCGTGAGGAGATTCCCGAATGTTCAGTCCCTGAACCTGGGAGGTGGTTATAAAGTTGCTCGAATGCCTGATGAAAATGCGACGGACTTACAAGAAATTGGAGAACCGGTAAAAAATCTTTTTATCGATTTCGCTAAAGAAACAGGAAGGAAGTTAAAATTGGAAATCGAGCCGGGCACATTCCTTCTTGCCCATGCCTGTAGTCTGGTAACTCATGTGCAAGATATTACAAGCACCGGGAAGGATGGATACCGTTTTCTTAAACTTAATGCAGGAATGACAGAAATTCTTCGCCCCAGTCTATACGGAGCCCAACATCCTATTTTCATTATTCCTGAAGCAGGGCAGGAAAAATTTCGGGACTATTGCCCTCAAGTGGTGGTAGGACACTGCTGTGAATCTGGAGATTTACTCACTCCCGCCAGTGGCGACCCCGAAGCTTTAGCTCCTCGAAATTTACTTCGGGGTGAAGTAGGTGATTTTTGCGTCATTGAGAGCACTGGGGCATATTGCTCTTCGATGTCCGCAAAAAATTACAACTCCTTTCCAGAAGCTGCAGAAATTTTGAAAAAAGAAGATGGTAGCCTTTCATTTATAAGGAAAAGACAGACTTTTGATCAATTGATTGAAAACGAAGTCGTTCCGTGAAGGTAAGCGGATTATCCCACTTTTCCCTTGGGCAAGCAGTGCCTAAAAGAGATCATGCGGTTTGCGTAAGCCTACCCACGATTAAAGACTTGATTGGATACGAAGAGAAAAACCCTAAAACTTTAGCGGCAATGAGATCGGGCTATCCTCGTTTTGTAAGAAACCATCGAATCAAAGAACTCGACCATCACTACAAACAAATAGATGGCAAAGATGGAAACGAGAGTTTTTTCTTCAGTAATCACTACGATTGGGAACTTTTCAGAAAATTGTACCCCATTACAGATTGGAGCAAAGATGATTGTGATGGTTTGATTCGTGTGTGCATCCCCAAGGATAGTAAAAGTGCCCAACTTTGTAGGCTTTTCCAACAACATAGCGGAACTGGAATCTCATCCCGTCTTGCAGAGGATATTCTTTACCGTAAAGGGATCATTTCCAAGCGTGAATTCATACGCACTTCAAAATCCTCATCTACGGAGGAAATTTGTAAAGTTATTTCCAAAGCCCACGGTCCGGAGATTGATTCCGAAGATGTCTTGTTGGCGAACTCCGGAGCAAATGCCTTTTACTCTCTCTTCCAAGCTGCCATTGAAAATGCTCGAACCCAAAAGAAAAAAATTTGGATACGTCTCGGTTGGCTTTACTTGGATACCATTGAGACAATCGAACTTCTTGTGAAAGAAGATGAAAAGATTGTATCTTTTTACAGGCTTCAAGATTTTAATAAATTGAAGGCATTATTCGCTGATTTTGGGCATCTAATTGCCGGTGTTATCACTGAATTTCCTACCAACCCACTGATGCAATCATTTGATTTGGAAAACTTGCAAGCACTCTGCAGGAAACATCAAGCTTTGCTGGTAGTCGATCCAACCATGGCCTCTCCCAAAAATGCCAAGGTTTCCAAATTTGCGGATATTGTAGTTAACAGCCTTACCAAATACGCCAATTGGGAGGGAGATGTAATGATGGGGAGCTTAGTTTTCCCTAAGCAGTCCTGCTTAGGGCGTTCCTTAATGCAGAGGACTCAGGATCTTATTTCCAGACCATTCAGTAGAGATTTGGATCGTTTGGCAGAACAAATCCCTTTCTATGAGAGCTTCATTGAGCACACGAATGCAAGCACCATCAAGGTAGCTGAATTCTTAATGGGTCATCCAGAGGTTAAAGAAGTGCGCTGGGCTTATCAGTCAAGATGCTCCGAAAATTATCAAAGATTAGCAGGCGATGCAAAGCCAGGCTGTGTTATTAGCTTCGAAATCAAAGGTGATTTTGAGACTTTTTACAACTCATTGGGCATGCTGAAAAGTCCAAGCTTTGGAACCGAATTCTCACTTTGCTGTCCTTATGTTTATTTAGCCCATTACTCCATGATGCATAATGAGGATGGGAAAAAACAACTTAAAGAAGCTGGAATATCCCCACAACTACTTAGGCTATCCGTGGGTTTGGAACCCAGCGATCAGATTATTTCCGTACTGAGAGAATCCCTAGATTTAGTTCATTCGAACTCGTGAGGGTCCAAGACCTTGCGAATTCTTCTCTTGGAAAGTCGAACATAGGAGGGCACCCCGTTTTCGAAGGGAACCTGAACTTCGCCCTGAATAAGAGGTTGGCAATATTTTATGAATTTTGCGTTCATACTTATTCCATCTTCCGAAATCCAATCTTCTGGAATTTCTTTCACTCCATTCGCGATTTCCGACAACGGTGCTAAACTCGTCTCGCATTGGTAATTTTCACCTTCCGCTCGTACTAAAATTACCATTTTATCAGTCTCACCGGAAACCGCAGCTTTTACCGCAGCCTTTCCAGCCATAAAAGCCTCATCATTATCAGTCTGCGAAGAACAATGAGCTGCAGCCCTCTGTCCAATTCCCAATTTTGAAGATCGGGCCTTAACCGCTAGGTTTTGCTCCACGACACTGGCTAAGAAATCTCCAACTCCACCGAGTTGCTGATGACCAAATGCATCCTGTCCGGAGGCTGAATTTGCTATGTAGTTTCCATCTTTATCGATCAAGCCTTCCCCGACCACTACCAGACAATATTTATTTTTCTTTAAGACCGCTTGAACATCTTCAACAAATTTATCTTTAGAAAAAGGAACTTCTGGAAGCAGAATCAAATGAGGTGCATCATTGGCATTATCTTTGGCCTTAGCCAGAGTGGAACCTGCCGCAATCCAACCAGCATTTCTGCCCATAACCTCAATAATCGAAACCAAATCATGTTGCCCCATCGCTTCGTGATCCATCGCTGATTCCCGAACTACTGAGCAGATATATTTCACCACACTGCCATAACCTGGACAGTGATCGGTGGTAACCAAATCGTTGTCGATCGTTTTTGGAACGCCGATGACCCTTAACTCATAGCCCTTACTCTGGGCAAGCTTCGAAATCTTATCCGCTGTATCCTGTGAGTCATTCCCTCCACAATAGAAGAAATAACGAATATTATGAGCTTCAAACACTTCTAAAATACGCTCATATTCCTGGTCTCGCTTCAACTTAAAACGGCAGGTACCTAATGCAGAAGCAGGAGTATACCGAAGTCCTCTAACATTCTGTTGCGATTCCTCGGCAAGATCGATGATCTCCTCATTCAGGATTCCTAGAACTCCATTCATTCCACCGTAAACCTCTTCGATGCATGGGTTATTAAGTGCTTCGGCGACTACTCCTGCGACACTTGCGTTAATAACGGCAGTTGGTCCCCCTGACTGGGCGACCAAACAATTTCCTTCTAGTTCCTCTGACATGACAAAATTTATTGATGAAAAAGGTACATTCTTTCAACGAACAGAGGTAAATTGGCAATCGCAAAAATTTTACAATCCCTGAAAATCTTCTGAAGTTGTGGGTTCTAGAGTATTGCGGGAGGTTGATAATTTTGAGCATTTGGATATCTTCCACCCCAAGATTCCGCTTTTTTCACAAAATATTCCACCTGACCATGGGCCGCCCCCACTCTTTTTTCTCCTTCTTTCATCAGGTTTTCAATTTTTTTCGAACCGAGACCAATGCGAGGATCACTTGCTAAGCGCGTAATTAAATCATTTTCTTTGACTACACCCGTTCTTAATTCCTTCACGGTGGCGACAGCGTGCTCTTTGATCGCGGCATGGGCATCCTCTCTTCCCGCTCCTTCTTTTACTGCTTCCATCATAATTGTGGTTGAAAGTAAAAAAGGCAGGTATTTTTCGGATTCAGATTCAATTACGGAAGGAAAAACTTCCATTTGTTTTAAGACAGTGAGAAAGGTATCAAGCAAGCCATCTATTGCAAAAAAGGCATCAGGTAGCGCCACTCGTCGAACTACAGAGCAGGATACATCCCCCTCATTCCACTGATCGCCCGAAAGTTGAGAAACCATGGTCAGATAGCCATTAAGGATAGTGTGAAAACCATTGATTCTCTCGCAGCTTCGACTGTTCATCTTATGAGGCATTGCAGAAGAACCGGTTTGTCCCTTGGCAAATCCCTCCCCTAGCAATTCATGACCGGCCATGATTCGCAAGGTCTTCGAAAAACTAGATGGGGCGGATGCCATTTTGCTTAGTAGAGAAACCACTTCGAAATCTAAGCTCCTGGGGTAGACTTGCCCTACATTTTCCCAATTCGCAGTGGCACCCAAATGAGTGATTACCTTCTGATCCAGTTCTTGTGCTTTTTCTACGCTACCCAGCAAAGTGACTTGATCCAAGCAAGTCCCCACCGCCCCTTTCACACCCCGGTATGGATAATTCGCACACAACCTGCTCAAGGCCTCCACATTTCTCTCTAATTCTTCTCCCCAAGTAGCAAAACGTTTACCTAAAGTAGTCAGCTGGGCAGGCACATTGTGAGAACGTGCAGTAATTGGAAGATCTTTAAATTCCTCTGCCCTTTGAGCTAATGCCAATAGAGCAGCAATCGATTTCTCCAGAATGATACCAAGTGATCGATGGACCTGCAATTGTTCGACATTCTCGGTTAGATCCCGACTGGTCATTCCCTTGTGAGCGTGTTGATGACCTGCCTTATCTGCAAATTCCTCAAGTCTTGCCTTCACGTCATGCTTTGAAACCTGCTCGCGCTTTCGGATACCTTCAAGATCTACCACCGCTTTTACCTTTTCAGAGCTCTCAATTGCTTCGAGATCAATATCTAAGCCTAATTCCCTTTGAGCACGCATGACGGCAATCCAGAATTCCCTCTCGAGAATAACTTTACCGGTTGCCGACCAGATTGATTTTATTTCGACCGATGCATATCGCTCAGCCAACGCATTGGGTATTTCCACGCTCATTTATTTAAGGTTCAAGTTTTTCAAGTTTTTCACACACTTCTCTGATTATAAATTCCGGGGTAGAAGCACCTGCAGTTACTCCAACCGTCTGAAATTTCTTCAACGAGTCCAAATCCAAATCTTTAAGAGTCTCAATATGAAAGGTTGGCTTTTGTTGCTCCGCTGCAAGCTTCGCAAGCTTTCTGGTATTCGCCGAATGCTTCCCGCCAATGACCACGATTGCTTCCGCTCCTTCTTGGACCAGACCGACCAAATCGGACTGCCTTTCCTTGGTCGCACCGCAGATAGTATCGAAAACGGCAATATTGGGATAGATTTCGGATAATTTCCTAGATACCTCTTTAAATTCATGAGTGAACATGGTGGACTGAGAAACGAGGGCTACTCCACCCTTAAAAGGAGGAAGGCTAGCCAATTCAGTTACATTTCTCACGACATGGCTTTTCCCCTTTGCATATCCCATTAGTCCGATTACTTCCGGATGTTCTGGCTCACCGAAAATTACGATGTCATATCCTCTCTCCGCATGCACTTTCACTTTACCCGCAATGATTCCTACATCTGGACAAGTGCCGTCACGGAATGGCAGTCCTAGTCCCTTTAAATATTGCCTCCTCTCGGGAGAGATCCCATGTGCTCGGACAACCACGACAGATTCCTTATCTTCTTTTTTACTTAGCTCCAATTTCGACTGACTTTGATAATCACCCACTTCACGAATGTCTTCCGAACTTAATGCACTCATCATTTGACGGTTGTGAATCAAGGGACCATCTGTGTAGACGGTTTTCTTTCCTCCTTGTGCTTCATCTCGAGCAACTTGCACTGCTCTTTCAACTCCCCAACAAAACCCTGCACTTTTTGCCCTGATTACTTTCATAGTTTCTTACTACTACTTATCTTTTCGCCTTCAATCGAGCAATATTGATTTGCAAAAGCCTTCATTTCCCGAAAAAAAGATGAATGCCGATATTTTCTGTGCCTCTTACTCATGCCCTTACTTTACTGACACTTGTAAGCATTACCTCTGTTTTTTCGGCAGACGAACAAAAGAAAAAAAAAGAAAGCATTTATCAGCTAAGTACTGCTACACGAGATGGAATTGGTAAGTTTTACATGGGCAGAGAGATTTCCCAAGTCATGGGGCACTTGGGAGCTTCTTGGCTAGAAAGACCTAAAAGGGAACAAGAAGAAAGAACGGATCTTCTCATTAAAAGTATGCAGATCAAACCAGCGGATCGGATTGCCGATATTGGTGCAGGCTCCGGTTACTTCTCTTTCAGAATGTCAGATTTGGTCCCCGATGGAAAAGTATTTGCGGTTGATATTTCTCCTCAAATGCTCGGTATTATTCGGGCCAGAATCAAAGAAAAAAAGGTCTCAAATGTTGTCCCCATTCAAAGCACAATCACTCGAACCATGCTTGAACCGTCTAGCATTGATAAGGCTTTAATCGTAGATGCATACCACGAATTTTCCCACCCTAGAGAAATGGCAAATTCCATTTTCAAGGCTCTTAAAAAAGATGGTCTATTGATTTTGATCGAATATAGAAAAGAAGATAAGAAAGTTCCCATTAAACCCCTTCACAAGATGACTGAAAAGCAGGCAATTAAAGAAATTGAAGTGGTTGGATTCAAATGGGAAAAAACCCTTTCAGTTTTACCTCAACAACACTTTATGATTTTTAAAAAGAAGTAGTTCTTTTTGAAATTTAAAATAACCATTCACTACCTAATCACCCACCAGGAATTCTATCTACTATGAAGAAAATCTTACTCTTTTCCTTGTTAGCCCTCCCCCTTTTGACCCCCTCATTGAGCTATGGCTTGGAGGTGGCAGGCTTTACTTTTAATCCGCCCAGTGAATGGGTTTCTTCCAAACCAACTTCCAACATGCGCAAGGCTCAGTTTGAGGCCCAAAGCAAGTCCAAGGAAAAAGCGGAAATCGCTTTTTTCCACTTTGGCTCTACCGGTGCAGGCGGGATTCAAGCCAATGTGGATCGCTGGATGAAACAGTTCGAGGACCCTCAGGGAAAAGTGGTTAAAACTGAAAAATTTGGGGATAACAGCCTTACCTTTGCACAAGCCTATGGAACTTTTCTAAGTGGAAGGCCTTTTGGACCTAAAACCCCGAAACCAGGCTATGCATTAACTGCTGCCATCATCGACGGCCCTGCTGGTTCCATTTTCATCAAAATGACTGGCCCCAGGGCTGCCGTGGAGGAGCATACGGATGCCCTGAAGAAAATGGCACA
>Ga0213863_10000306_pt1 | contig 38896 bp, 61 predicted proteins | sample PICome_8_FD_160128 | JGI IMG/M metagenome (GOLD analysis project Ga0213863, IMG submission 160128) | Coastal seawater microbial communities near Pivers Island, North Carolina, United States - PICO497 | ecosystem: Environmental > Aquatic > Marine > Coastal | place: USA: North Carolina... | reverse complement strand
CCAGTGCCATATCTCGATAATCTGTCATATTTTCTTCCTTTTTCTCAGTTTGTGCGTACATTATAGCACCTATTGGCCTAAATGTCAAGCATTATTTTCACTTTTAGGCAATATCACCGTGATATTGAGTGCCGATCTGCAGGAATACACTTCCCTCGACTCGGATTTGCTTCTGCTTACCCACGAAACCGACCTCGCACTCAGTTTGAGGGGTCATTCCCGCCTCCTTGAGTACATTCCGGGCGAGGAGATCGAATTTGAGGAGCTTTTGATCGCTCAACACCTTGCCAAGAGTCGAAGGAACCCACTTTTCCACTTCCTTGAGTACTGTTTCCTTGCGGACCAACTGTCCGTCATGGCTTAAAGTGTGGCGATCCATGCCTAGCGCCTGCTCCCGCATGCTGAGGTATGAGCCGTTGACCGAGGTTACTGCGTTTACTGAATAAATTGACATATTTTCTTCCTTTTTTTGAGTTTGTGCGTACATTATAGCACCTTTCGTGCTAAAAGTCAAGCATTAATTTGACTCACTTTGTATCAAAAAAGAACTCATTTTCGATTTTCGCAAGTTTAGACTCTAATGACACGTGGGCCTCTCTCTCTTCGTCACACATGTATTCTTGTCTAAGTGTTTGATAATACTCGAAAAGAATTCCTCGTAACGTACTGATTTCATTGATGTTTAATTTTACGTTTTTCTCAATCATAGTTATTTCCTTTTTCTCAGTTTGTACCGTCATTATACACGAGTTTCACGAAAAGTCTAACGGAAAATAACGATAGTCCTCTCGATATCAATCGGAAAATTCAATAAGAAAATGCTTGACATTCCGGTCATTAGGTGCTATGCGGCAATCGGCCTGTCGGATTAGTTCCGCCTATTTCCGGCATTCCACCCATTCCGATGTTCATGCCTAGTCTTAGTGAAACGCTGTCTCGCTTTTGTCTCTTATAACGAAACGCTGTCTCACCTACAGTACATATACCGTTATAATGTCTCGTTTATAGATCAAACTGTAAAGCTAACTCCGCAACCGCAAGTACCTACGGCATTGGGATTCTCTAATGTAAAGCTACTACCCATGATATCTTCTTTATAATCTAGCGTGCTTCCTACTACATAACTATATGATAAGCTATCTACGAGTACTGCTTCATCTATTACGGTATCATCGTCTGCTTTTGCTTCTATGCTGAATCCGTATTGAAAGCCGCTACATCCTCCTCCATGTACATAGACTCTTAATAGCTTGTCTCCGTCTTTAAGAGAATTTGCTTTTTCTTTTGCTTTTTCCGTTAAGATTAATGCTTTCGGTGTGTATGCTTCTATCATTGCTAATGTGTCTCCGTTGGGAATCTTAACTTATGCTCTTGGAGTCTTTGCTCGTATCTGTCTTGGATCTCATTGTAGTTAATGATATAATCTTTTGCTTTGTGTGTGCTTATCGTAAAAGTGTCTTGATGGTCTGCTTCTGGCGTAAACTGTTGTCCTGCTTTCTGTTGTATTGTCTGCCAATTGTCTTCTAGATAGATTATTGTAGGAAGTTTTCCTGTGAGACGTTTTATGTTATTACAGAAGTTGTTCTCTCGTTTTGCATATTCTTCCATCCATTTGTCCACTCTATCTACTTCTGCGTGAAAGGGTTTGAAGTCCTTATCTATAGCTTCTTGTGGGCTGGTTGATCCTGTTTTTCCTACCATGATTCCGCTGAGTACTGTGTCTATCTTTCTTTTTCTTGTCGATAGTATAAACTTCCAGCCGCTTGGGTCTGTAGGCAATAAGTTGATGTTGTGACTGTGGAGCGTGATAGGTGATGTCCAGTCGTTCATTGTCTGGATCGCTTGCTCGTCAGTGTACATGTCAGACATATCAGAATCAGGAGAAGTGTACAATTTGAATCCTTGATAGACAGGATTGTTTTCATCGTACACGCCTTCAAGAGAGATAAACATTCTTTCTGATGCTTTCAGAGAGTGGTGCAAGCCAAACACGATACGTTTACTGCCGGTTCTTCCTATTGGCGAACAGATATAATATTTCATTATACTTGTTTGTCCTGATAGTCTTTGATTGCTGCCTTGATAGCGTCTTCGGCTAAGACTGAGCAATGAATTTTTACTGGAGGCAATGCTAGTTCTTCTGCTAAGTCTACGTTCTTTATGTCTTTTGCTTCGTCTAAGGACAATCCTTTGACCCATTCTGTTAATAGGCTTGATGATGCGATTGCTGATCCACAGCCGTAGGTTTTGAATTTGGCGTCCGTGATGACGTTGTTTTCGTCTACCTCGATCTGTAAACGCATGACATCACCGCAAGCAGGTGCTCCTACCATGCCTGTGCCTATGTTTTGCTTTGCTGGATCGAATTTGCCTACGTTGCGTGGGTTCTCGTAATGATCAATAACTTTATCTGAGTATGCCATTTGCTTTTCCTTATTGTATGTTAGTCGTAGGTATTACGTTTTTAGTAATCTCTTCCCACCACTCTCGGTATTCTGGGAAGGTATCAGGAAATGATTCGTTTCTTATTTTGTCAGTCGTTGTTATTTCTTTTATAAGGTGAGTTGTCCACAACATCTGCTCGAAATCTGACCAAGTATTGTTGAGATAGTCTGATAAAGTTTGAAATTCGTTTACCGTGGCTTGTGTTCCATTGTTCTCTTCAATCCAAATGATATGGTCTGCTATCTTTGCTTGTATCTCTTTTTTAATGTGATCCGGGAGAATCTTTACTGAATAATAACCAGGTTCATGGAGCAAGTTAAAACGAATTTGATCAATATCTCGAATAATGTTATTTTCAAAAAGATATCGATGCATGTCAGTCATAGTGTATGCGCTCATCATGCTGACCGTTGGTGATATAACAAAGTCTACGTTGGAATAGTCCCTTAGCGTTTTTATGTTTTGCTCTATCTTATTCCATTTTACGTTGCCATGCCTTATGTAGTTTGCTCTTTCTCCGACGTTATCTATGCTTAGGCCGAGGTGAACTGACCTAAATTGTTTCCACAGATCAGGCAAATACTGTTTATTGTAATTTAGCTTAGTCATGTTTGTATTGTACGCAAGCTCAACCTCGCTTGCTCTGCCTGTCTCTATGATCTTTCTGAGCGTGTCATAGTGTTCTGGCATAATCAGAGGTTCGCCGCCTGCAAAGTATGCTCTCTTCACGTTGACATACTGATTGTCAAGAGGATCTTTTTCTGTGTACGCTTTGAGTTCTTTGTAGATTCCTTTGCCGTTGTCGGCGTTTTCTTTTGACCAGGACGTGCTGTATTTATCACCACAAGTGCGGCATTTGAGATTACACAGATTGCTGTAGCGAGTGTCGAGATACTTTAGTTTAGGTTCTAGATAACCGTCTTCTTTTATAGAATTTAACACTGGCTCAACTGAGTCGCTGAATGCTCCATTCAAAGCTCCTCTATATGTCTGGAACCCAGCGGCTTCGTTCTTATAACACGTTTTGCAAAAATCAGGACGAGATACTCCATTAATCATATCAAGTCGCAACTGTTTCATTTTGTCGCTATTAAAAATTTCTTCAATAGTTGAATCTGATACTTTGCCTACATTTTCCGAAATTGTAGGAGATATACAACAAGGCTTAACATTGCCCTGTGTGTTTATATGTAAATGCACAAAAGGCAGTATACAAAAAACGCCGTTATCTTTCATGATTTCCTTACACTGACTGCTGCTGCTCTGCCTCCGAAGCCAAAACTTGTTTTCATAAACCTATGGTATTCTCCGGTTACAGTTTTTTCTTTGAGTGTGAAATATTTATCGTCCGTGAAAGGAGTTTTAAGTCCTGCGTTGCCTGGTATAAAACCTCTTCTCATTGCCTCAGCACCTAGTACTAGTTCTGTGAGACCTGATGCACCCATCATGTGTCCTATCTGACCTTTGTTGCTGTACAAGAAGCCGCCAAGGAATATGTCCTTCAGTACATCGTACTCGATAGGATCACCTGTAGGAGTGCTTGTAGCGTGTGCGTTGAATACTTTGTAATCTCTTGGCTGTGTATCAGCTTGTTTCATTGCTTTTTCAATAGCAATTCTAGCACCTGTGCCGTTCTTGTCTGGCTGTAGTACATGCGCTGCATCGTTTGCAATGCCGATACCGTCAATCACCCAGCGGATATTAGCTCCTCGTGCTTCTGCTAGTTCTAGCGGCTCTACTACAACATACACGCTGCCTTCGCCTATGACAAGTCCATCTCTGTCTTTGTCCCAAGGAGTGCTTTTGTTTGTTTTGCTCGCAGCGCCTAACATTTGAAAATAGATTGCGGTGATTGAGTTAGCCATAAACTCTGTGCCGCCTACGATGGCTGCTGTGTATCCGTCTGTTTGCATATATTTCTTAGCAATGTCTAAGGCTTGTATGGAACTCACACACGCTGCGCTTGTGCCTAGACTAGGCCCTTTGAGTTTGAAATGACTACTAACATGATTACTTACATAGTCCTGAGCACTACTCAATAGAACATTAGGATGAATGCGTGTCTTTCCTTGACACAGTTCGTTGCCCACTCTGCCTAGATTAGCAGAACCGCCTCGTACTGTGCCTACAACAACAGGAGTATCTTCAGGTAAATCTAGTCCTGACATTTTGACTGCTTGATCTGCTGCAATGAGACTTGTAATCACATTAGGATCTAGTGTGCTTCTATCCTTTTCTCTGACTAGTTCGCTAGTGTCTACGCTATCATAATTGCAATGAAATGCTTTTTCAATTTCAAGCATAGGTTCACTGTAGTGTCCAACTTTATTGAAGTCGGAAATATTTACATCAAGGTCTAATAGTCCCCTCATGTTTTCGTCAATGTTATTACCAAGAGGCGAGACGATGCCTACGCCTGTCACTGCTAGTTTCATATTAATCCTTTGCTTTACAAATTGTGTAGTCTGCTATTTCTATACCGTCTTCCGCCATTTTTATACAATGTTGGATTGCGAGCGCAATCACTCTCACATCAAGCTTAGGAACATCCCATTCTTCTATCATTTCGGTGTCTGTGTAACCAGGACAGATTTGTGCTATCCTTACCGTTCTATCTTTTTGTACTAATGCTTTACAGTGCGCTTCATTCAATGACTTTTTAGCATTCGTGTAGTTAGGAAATTTCACAGTGTCTTCTGGGCTATAGTATTTTGAAAGACTGCCTACATTTATAATTTGCTTCTCTGTGTATTTCCATTCTCCATACACTGTCTCAAACAGTAGTTGCTGTGCTGCTGGAGTTGTTTTACTGAAAGCATTGTTGATGAATATATCTGCATCTAAAATGTGCTTAATTATAGACAGGTCGTCTATAGTATATCCGTCTGTAATATCTAGACACACCACTTCATGGTCAGCCTCTAGTAAATTTTTAACGGCTAGTCCTATGCCGCTAGAGGTCCCAGTGATTGCTATTTTCATAATTTGTCTAATCTTTCATTGAGTTCTTCCCACGAGATATGAGGAAAGAATGTTGCAGATATTGTCAAGCGTTCTTCTGTTGCTTTTGTCATATCAACTGAGTGAGGAATGTCTGTCCGTACAAACGCTGACTTTATATTTATATCTTTGGAGTAAACTTTATGCTTTGTGTCTATTACAGAATAACCAGTTGGTGTATTCTTTTCTTTTGAACGGTTGTTGTCAAGTTCAAGCATAACATGTTTTAGCACAGGTCCTACACGCCACCAGTTCAGTATACTATTATCACCTGATGCGTAGTATGCAAGTCTCCATGAATATGATTTGCCTGGCTCGCCGTCGATGTGAGGAGCGGAGTCTTCTCCTGGTTTGCCAGTGAACGCTGTAATAGATGCTACTTCCAAGTCTAACATCTTAGCGAGGCGTATCATATTCTTAGTGAAATCTGTCCGTAGAATTGATTTGTCTTTGATAGCATGATGAGTCAACCTCTCGTTATCAGGATGACTCACTGTTTTACCGAATATTTCAATATCTCGTTGAGTAAGAGGAAAAAGAGTATTCTCTCTTATGTAATTATTCACTGCAATATCTCGAATGTTGTCTCCGTGATTTTAATCTTTAGAGTGCCATCTTTATTTGTCATACTTTCTAAGTATTCAAGAAAGCGCATGACACCTTCCTTTCTTCCTATTTGATAGGACATAAAACCGCACCCTGCCATGAGGAAGAGCGTAACAGCGTAATAAATTTCCATAGTCATTTTTTCTTCCTCTCAGATTGAATGCATTTACCGCAACAAGTTCCTATCAAATGATATTTATCAGTGTCACTAGAACGAACATTGTTACAGACACAAAGGATCATTCTTCTTTGATAAAGATGCCGTCTACCATCTTACCTTTACGGTCTTTGATATCGTCATACGCTTGCTGCAAACACTCAGCAATCGTGATATTGTTGCGTTCTGCAATGTTGATTAGTACTACAATGATGTCACCAATGTCGTCACGGACATCTCGTTGCTTACATACATTGTCAGACAGTTCGCCCACTTCTTGAATCAGTTTACACACCTGATCCTTGTCAGTGGCGCCATCGATTAGATTGCGGTCATGATGCCACTGCCTAATCTTGTAAATAAAATTCTCACACATTCCTTCAGTTGACATCTTTTTTATCCTGTAGCTGTTGAATGAGTTCCATCAAAACACGAAGCTCATCTGCGTCTCGTTCAGTATCAATTTCAATTTGAATATTAATTAGCATAATTTACCCTTTCAAGGCCAGACAGGTCTGCCTCGTAGTATTAGACCATACAGTTCTTGCCAGTTCTTTACCTTTCTGGCTTTACCTTTGTACTTCATGTTGTGAGCATGTTCCATTAAATATGTATCAAAGCCTAGCCTTACACCAACATCAGCATTTTCTGGCTTGTCTTCAATCCAGACTGCACCAGGATACTTTACTGCTGCATGACCGAGTGCATCGTCTTTATCAGCACCACATTCTAAACAGATAACATCTTTGAATGTGTTTGGACCAAAAATCTTTTTGAGATTGCGTTCTCGTAGCAGTTTAGCATAAGGATCTAAACTTAAGCTAGTGATTGCCACGAAACGATACTGCTTCTTCTCGTGGAGCTTTTTGATATAGTACTGTGCATCACGCAACGGTGGCAAGAAGCCAATCGCTGCTGATTCGTTGAAGGTCTTGATTAGACGCTTCACTTTATCTGGCGCCATTTGATACGCCATTGCCATTGAATAGACATCTTTCTCGCCTAGTTCATGGCCTTGCACTTCCATCCATTGATGAAATGCATATTCCCAATCGAGACATACACCGTCTATGTCAGTTAGGATTATTTTTTCTTTAAACATCATTTTCTTTTTTTCTCCTTCTTTACTTGGGCTTCACACACTTTGTGTAGAAACAAAGCCTCTGCGTTCCAGTCCATTTGTTTCATTGTTCTTGGACTCAGGTCTTTCGCTTCTTTGAGTGTTATACCCATTTCGTTTTTAATAAAATCTTTTGCTAATTCGTGTTGATTGCCCCATGCTTCAACTTCCCATGGTTGCTTTTTGTATGGCACATCAGTGAAGTCCTCACCGTGCCACAGTTCTCTTCTGTTGACAGTTTTCAATTCACCAGTCACAAACTGTTTCATGTGAATTGATTCGTGTGCTAGAAAACTGATATAATCATAGAGAGTGCCACGACTGTGAGATTCGATGAGGACTTCATTACGTCCCATCTGCTCACACAATCCAGCAACATCATCTTTGATTAAATTCTTAATCTGTAAATCAATTGTTAGACTGCGTTTGCGAGGCATCAGTTTCTTAACAAAGAATCTGATAGCAGACTCACCGAGATTGCGCTGCGTCTTTGTGCCGCCTTCTATACTAATTGATATCATTTCATTTCCTTTTCTCATTTTGTACAACCATTATAGCACACAAATACGGCAATGTCAAATCCGTAAGTCATTGATATCCTTGGAGATTTAAAATTAATTTCTGTAATGAAATCAATCACTTAGAGAGGCGAGCTGTCTTTCTAGGTCAGCACACTGCTTTTCGGCAGCTTCTATGTCATAATTACTGCCGGAGGTGTAGTAGTTTTCGAGTGCCTGTTCGGCTGAAAATAGCATTTCAATTAGTGTATCTTTTGTCATTGCTTGACTCCTTTATTAATTTGTAATACCATTATGGCACAAATTAGAGTCAGTGTCAAGTTATAAATAGTATACAGTTTAAAGGAGCGTTAAATGAGTGCAAAGTCAGATAAGTATGAAAAAGACGTAGCAGATGCAATAGATGCTACACCTGGCGTCACTGCTGAAAGACCGAAAGTAAGCGTAAAGTTTGCAGATGTTCTGATTACAGAGCACAATAACAAAAAAGTAACTAAACCTGTTTGGGTTGAAGTTAAGATGAGCCACACTGACAATTTAGGAAATCCACGAGTGGCATGGGACGGCAAGAAATGGACTGCATCATATGCTCCTGGAGAACAGTCGCCCATAAAAGATTTTGCAATAAAATACCTATCAGAGTCAAGAGAAGTGAAGAAGTTTATTGCAGACCTTGCTAAATTTTCTGGAATAAAAAATCCCAAAATACCAACCACTAAAGGCGGACTAAAAGATCCAGATGCTGTGCCATTAGATGTTATGAAAAAGTTTTTTAAAAATAAAACTCAGTACATACTTGATATAAAAAATGTTGATTTGGGTAAAATGGTGACTCAACACTACTTAGTTGGAAAAGCAGAGCCAGCATACTACATGCAAGCAGGCGATGATTTCTACCGAATAGGAAATCAAAATCCTTTAAAACTACCAGCAAATATTCCTTTATTGTCCGGTAGAGGCGATTTTAAAATGAGAATAGGTTTGAGATCAGACTTTTATGAAGTACAGCCTGAAATAAAAATCGTAAAAATGCCATACAGTAATTATTCAATAAAGCCTGGTACATCAAAAAATAACCCATTTGAAAAATGAACAAGTCATACTTTTTATTCAAGACCAAGGAAGGTCATTACATAGTCGAGAATAAAGACGTTCACAAGGTACCTAAGCCTCGTGAGATGCTCACTCGTGCTGCCACTGTAGAGGCAGTGCGTGACTATGCCGCTAAGAATAAAATAGAAGTTGACATTGACAAAGCACGAGCAAAGTCTAAGCACACTGAAGAGACTAAGCTAAAGATAGGCGCAGGCGTGAAGGCTAATCACGGACACAAAGACGGTCTAACAGAATCTCATAAGTCTAAGATTAAAAAGACTATGACAGGCACACGCCAAGACTACATGAATCCTATGTACGGTAGAAAGCACAAAGACTCTACCCGACAAAAGATGCATGATGCTTGGAAGAAACGTGTACGTAAGCGTTGGATATGTGGCCCAGAAGGAGCTTTCCTAGTTCCTAAACATGAGCCACTACCCGAAGGCTATCAACTTGGAATGAAGTACGACAAGTATCGTCCTGAAGACTAGAGAATATACTCAAAGTTATTTGAATTTTCGTTGTCTCCGATCATCTTCGCTCCATTCTTCAAATGAAAATTTTCTGCCATCTCTGTCTTAGGCGACAGTGTAACAACTCTAGGCCAATAGCTTCTTGAAATTTCTTGATGCTCTTGCTGTACAAAGCGAAGCAGACATTCAATAATCTGTCTGCCTGCTCCCTTCTTGTAAGACCAAACAGTATAAGGTGACAAAATCATCTCTTTTCCTTCTTTTGATGTTAAGTCTTTCTCTTCAGTAGGTACACCGAATGTCAATGCACAACATACTATGGCAAGAACTTCGTTGTCTTCGACTAGTGCAAATGCTTTATTTCTGCCACTTGTTCTAAACTCAGCAGAAAGATGCGGTCGAACAGGATCATCCTTAATATAAGGTGCGATTTGTTCTTCTGTTAAATGCACGAAATTTCTCATCAGATAACCACTTCGTCTGGGGCTGATTTGCCTTTCCTAGCTCTAGGAGTTTTTGTAACAGGCTTTTTCTTGGCACTTTTTCGAGGCGGTTTATTATACTCCTCGATTCCGAGGATTGGCAGACACTTCTCTAGTTTAGGATAGAGTTTCAATAACTCTCCATCTTTAACTGCGGTGAGAATCTTAGCTTCTTCGTGTTGTACTGCTTCGAGAATATTGACCCACTGTTGTTCACGCTTCCATGGCGGTAGATTGCTCATATTGCTAGTAGGATCAATAAACTGCTTCACTCTGCGCCATTCAAGCATTAATGTAGTCTCGCCCATGCCTGCAGGAATATCATCTTGAATCTTTGCTGTCTCTGGCAAACCTTCTGGCAATTGCCAGTCTACTTTCTCAGCACCTACACCCAGACGAACCATTGGCACAACTGTCTGATTCTTAGAAGCCCATGTCTTGAGTCGTTCTACTTGTTCCTCTGGCTTGTCGGCATCGAACACCCACTTAAAGCCTTCGTCTACTTGTCTAAAATTATTATTCATCTTCATCTCCAAAAGATTCTAACTCATCTTGTTCTATGAGCATAGCAAACTCAGCTTTGATTTCTGCGAGTTCTCTTGCCTTTCGCTGCTCATCTGTTTCTTTCAATGTGTCAACTTCAATTAACACTTCTCTATTGCTCATAATTTCTCCTAGAAGTCGGCCATCACCTCAAGCATGTTCTTCATTTTGTGCTTGATAAAATAATTTAATAGTTGAGACTTATCGCCTCCCTGTTGCCGTTCGTAACTACTTATAATCTCATCTTTGATGTCTTGTGGAGTCTTAGTTAAGTCTACAAGCATTTGATTACGATTGTAACCGTGAGACATATCAGCAGTGATCCACTTCTCAGGAGGAGTTTTCTTCCACTCTGCTAGTAGATTCTTACGAATAGACTTTTGCCTAACGCCTTCAACAAAACAATTGTCTGCCGAAAGCATGTTAGGCACACCGTCACCTTTATCTCCTGTGATGATGTGTTCCATCAATACTTGTTCAGCAGGCTCTTTGATTTTGATCCACTTCTTCTGTGCAGGCGAGTACTGTTTCACATTGCTCCACTTCTGTAACTGATTGAAGTCATGGTCACCTGACAACACTAGAAAAGGAATCTGTGTGCCTTCATCAAACAAACCACCGCCTTCGCCTGCTGTCTGTGAATACTCAGCGAGTGTACCGATAACATCATCAGCCTCAGCGCCGTCAACATCGATTACAGGATAAGGAAAGTACTCATCTAATTCCTGACGAATAGTATTGAGTGCCTCGAATATAGCAGACCAATCATGGGCGCTGTCATCTCGTGCTTTCTTTCGGTGTGCCTTGTAGTAAGGGAATATATCTCTACGCCAATAGCGTTTGTTGTCGCAGGCAATTACTACCTCATCACCAAATTCATCTGAGAATTTGTTTTTGTATGAGCGTATTGTGTTGAGTATCATGTGACGCATCAATGGCAAATTGACCTCGATGTCTGAACCGCCACGATGACCCATCTCACCCATGAATGTAGCAATTGCTACTTGATTAAAGTCCACTACCATCATGTTATATAACCCTCACAATAACCATCGAAGGAAGTAATCGCTTGCGAGGTGCGAGTTTCTTGCCACGAATCGTGTCAACATATTTGTGCAGTCCGTTCTTGCGAGCTGCCATAAATTCAGGCATCTGTGTCTCAGGCTTTCGCATTGTCTTCTCATAAGACTTTGCTTCTGAATAGTTATCTATACTGGTGCCTTTCACACTTAGCGTACCTTCATACTCTGACGCATACACACCGATCTTTTTACGAGCAGTGTCATACACCCACACTTCACTTGCACCAATGATGGCTACAGGATCAACTGACTTGAGGTTAAGTTCGGCAAACTCCTTGAGATACTTGAGACGGCGAACAATCTTTGTTTTGTCTGTAGGCTTCTTACGGCGAATACGGACAATCTTCTTTGACTGTTTAGTCTCAAGTAGACCTGTTTGTAATTGAGAATAAAACTCTACGAGCTTTTTAACCAGTGACAGTTTAAGATGACTGTAGCCTTCTACTAACTGCTTGTCCCACTCACTAAGTTCGCCTTTGAGATTGCGAAGAGCCAACAGTTCACGCCACTCAAATGCCATTTCATCTAGCTTTGTGTAGGCTGTTGTAAGTTCTGCTGCGTTGAGTTTGTAGCCTTCAACAAATGATTCTATATTGACTTTGCCGTTCTGTGCAATCGTAGCCTGTGCATCTTCTACACCATCGAGAAAGTTATCAAGATTTTTTCTGATAGGCACGACTTTAGGTGCTTCTTCTTTGTCGGCAACATAAGCATTGCCTTTTGCTACCAAATCATCTTTGATAGAGTGAAGGTAGTTTTCATGTGCCTGTGTCATGTAGCCGAGCTTAGACCAAATGTAACCATACTTTGCGATAGAATAGAAAGTAGAATCAGGCGACTTCAGAATGCTTGTTACATCATCTGCTGAAAAGTTCGCCTTCATCCACTTCTTGATGTGAGGCACACCAGACTTGTCGGCAACTTCGTAGTGAGTGAAATACTCACAGTCACGAAATGCTGCCTCACGGTCTGCCTCGTCTGTGTACTCTTTGAATTCTCGCCATTTAGGTTCTGGGAGAACGTAAGTACTGCGTTGTCGTTTTGCCATTATAGGACTCCTTATTTTCATTACATCCGTAATTATAACACCTAGGAGTCACTATGTCAAGCATTAATCTGCTGATCTAACATACTCATTTTGAATAGAAAAATCAATGACCTTATCAAATTTGATAGTTCTCCAGCCTTGCTTCTCTGTGTCGAACACGGTAAGAATGCCGGTAGCCTTTGCCTTTCCGGTGCCTTTTGTTTCCGGCACAATAGACTCTTGTAGAGTACACTTCATATCACGCACTGTGCCATCAGCTTTTTCAAACTGGACATTGCACTCGTAGCGATTCAGATAATCTAATACCTTGCCTTGCCATGCTGCTTCATTTCTTTCACGGTGGTAGTTCATACTTTAGTTCCTTTCTTATCAATTAACCATTCAAGTTTTCTGCGGACTCGTCTATCAAGTCGCTGTACATGTTGCATATCGTCTTCGGTGATTTCCATATCATTTTCTGGTTCAGTCTCAGATTCAGGCTCTTCGATGCCGAACTCTTCTACATCTGGCTCTAAGTCTTTCTCTGATATAAACGTGATACTTTCACCTTTACGCTCTTTCATGCTCATATTAGCCGCTACAACAAGCAAGATAGCCAACGGGTCAAATACAAGTATTAATAGTATTATAACAAACCTGACAGTTTTGTCAAGTGTTTCTTTATCTGTGTCGCCATATACCATTTCGGCAACATATAATAGAGGCCCGACCTCAACCTCAATTAGCAATTGCTCTGTCTCCAGTACTAGTTTTTCTTCCGACAAGGCGTCAATGGCTGCTACTGCTGCGTCAATTGAGGCGTTCAATTCCTCCCTTTCTGCTGCTTGGCTCTCTCTTGTAGCTATCGCACCATCATCACCACGAATTCTGTCGTAGTCTATGAGTGTTTGTACTGTGTCGTCTAACTGTGCTAGTACCGTCTCTGCGTCTGCTATACGTCTCTGCTCAGTTTCTATGCGTCTATCAAGCCTAGCGACTTGTAGTGTGTTATCGCCTGTAGAGACGCTGTGCTCGAGGTGTGCTTTACTGAGAAAGCCAAAGATGCCCATCGATGTGATGACGGACAGAATGATGACAGCAACCGTAAAGTATGACTTCATGGCGAGTGCTGTTTTGTTCCAGTATCGATACAGCCACGATGCCGTGACAAGTTTCGCTACCTCTAATACAACACCCATTGCGAGAATAGGTTCTGCTGCTGCAGGAAAGATTGCCATGAGACCGACAATCGAAAAATAACCTGCTACTGTAGATACTGCCAATGCCGAAAATAGTAAAAGTGCTATGAATAACATTTTGGTGTCCACTCTATGGGCTCGAAATCAGCCAGAGGTTCTTTGTTCAGGCGAATGTTGAGCATGGAATTTAAACACTTAGGATCGTGTCGTTGTTGCCACTGTAGGAGAAACTCTTGCATTTTAGCCCACGACTTCTTGTCGAACTCTGCAATAGTTTCCTTCTCAAGTTGTCCTTCGTACTCTAAGACATACTTTGAAGACCCATAATATTTTTCATACAGGCGTTGTGTTTTGCCTGAATAACCTATGTAGTATGTGCCGTCTGGAAAATAAGTACAATAAACTCTATGTACCTGTTTCTCCTTCGGCTTCCTTTTCTTCACTGTCATCTAGTGTTCCTTCATCATCAGAAACACTATTTATAAAGTCTTCAGCAGTCGTAAACTTCAGGTCAGTATCGTTCTTCTTGCTGAAGATTTTGTCCCAGTTATCGGCGAACTTTTTATCGTCAGCACCCTTGCGGCGTGCTGAACCCTTGCCCCCATGCCATTTTGTCATTACCAATCTTCCTCTATATCTTCTTCATCTATGAAGTCATCGAGCGATGCTTCAATCTCTAACTCTGCACCACAAAAAGAACAAAAACTTACTACATAATGCCTGTCTGACATGTCGTGGCGTACTTTATATTCTGCCTCACACTCTTCGCATTCTACAGTTTTATTGATTATGATACTATCTGACATCTTATTCCCGCCTTTTCTAAAAACTCCTGTCCACAACCTTTTGTTGCGTTATACTCATTTATATAGTACACTTGCGAGATGCCAGCTTGATAGATAAGTTTAGCACACTCAATACATGGAGTATGAGTGACAAACAATGTAGCACGTAGGCTTGACTCTGTTGAGCTACATAACTTCATTAGCGCATTTGCTTCTGCGTGAAGGACTTCAGGTTTTGTTTTACCATTCTCTTCACAACAATTGTCCCAACCAGAGGGAGTACCATTGTATCCTATTGACAGTATTCTGTTGTCTCGTACAATGACACACCCTACTTGTAGTTTTTTAGCAGAAGATAACAATGCGGTATCTTTTGCTACCTTAACATAATATTGTATCCATCTATCTTTCAATACTTCCCATTCGGTCATGCCCAAACGTCTCCCCAATTACCTGAAAGTGCTCCACGAGCATAATCAGTTGCTCTATTCTCAAAAAAGTTTGTGTGAGTAGGAGCATTAATCATTTCTTCTACCCACGGCAATGGATTCTTCTTAACTTTAAAGATGCCCTTGAGTCCAAGACTAATCAATCTTCTGTCACAGATGTAACGAATGTACTTCTTCACATCTTCTGAGGTTAGATTCTCCATAGCACCCATCGCAAACGCTAGATCAATGAACTGATCTTCTAATTCTACCATCTTCTCTGCGATAGTATAAATCTTACCTTTGAGGCTATCGTTCCACAGGTCAATGTTCTCGTTTACATATTCACGGAATAATTTAATCATGTTCTCGGCGTGTAAAGTTTCGTCTACGATTGACCAAGTAACAATCTGACCCATGCCTTTCATCTTACCATGGCGTGGAAAGTTCAACAACATAATGAAAGACGAGAACAACTGCATACCTTCAGTAAATGCTGAAAACGCCGCAATGTTAGTAGCGATTGTTGTCTTGTCTTGTGTCTCCATCGAAAGTTCTTGAAGATAATCGTGTTTCTCTTTCATCGCTTCGTATTCAAGAAACTCATTGTAAGTAGACTCAGGCATGCCCAATGTCTCAATGAGGTGGGAATATGCTGCTACATGAAGAGCCTCACGAGCAGCAAACCCTGCGAGCATCATTCTAACTTCAGGCTGTGGGAAGTTAGGCAAGTAGTTATTTACATAACCACCCGCCACATCGATATCACCTTGAGTAAAGAAACGGAAGATGTTAGTAAGAAATCCTTTTTCTGCATCAGACAGTTTTGATTTCCAATCTTTTACATCTTCGTTCATTGGTACTTCTGTGTGTAACCAATGAGACTGTTCGTGCTTTAGCCAAGCATCGTATGCCCAAGCGTAGTTGAAAGGCTTGAAATAGCTCCTTTCATCTGTCAACTTCAATTTTGTAGCCATTTTTTTACCGGATTATGTTAGTAGGGATAGGTGTTTTCTTAATCGTTGGAAACTTGAAGTTTTCATCTTTGTGATGCATTCTTCTGTTTCTTGTTTCATCAGGGTAACCAACACCCATTAGCAACAATGGCTCTTTTTCTAAGCCTAAAACTTCTTGCATCTTTTGTGGCTGAAAACAACCGCAACAACCAGTAGAATAACCAAGAAGAGAACCAGTGAGGTTTAGATAACCTGCTGCAATACCTACCGCTGTGTCTCTATCTGAATTTTCTACTTGTTCTGTGTCGAATTCAAATTCTGGATTAGGGTGCTGTTGTACCTTATCTTCGTCATACTTTTCAAAAACTACGAGAAGATTGGCAAGAACTTGTGAATTAGTTTGCGGTTCGAACTTTGCAGTGTTTTCATTGATTGTTAGATAATTACCGAAACCAACTGTGTTTGCGTGTGCTTTTTCGATGACATCTCGGTTAGTGATGAAGTGTACTTTGTAGAAGGCTTTGTTCTGCTTGCTAGGACACTGTGTTACAGCCTCTAGCATAATATCTAAATCTTCTTGTGGAATTTCTTTCGACAAGTCCCAATTTCGTTGGCAGTGTTGGCTCTTATGAATTACTTTTTTCATGTCTTGCATTATATTTTTACTCCTGTTAGTTTTTTGATTAATTCATTTTCATAGGATTCATCAAACAAGTGATATACGACTATCTGTTCGGTGTATCTAATCATACATCTTCCGAACATTGTCATCGGTTGGGTCCTTAGATCACCTTCTTTGTAGTGTCTAGGTTTAAAAATTCTTCCGTCTTTTATCTCTGTGTCGAAATGATAATTTGGATGTCTTTTAGGGTCTGTTATTTTTACAAGTTTTTCTGCTAGTTTTTCGTTATGTTTTTCAAACGTGTCTATTAAGCCTAGATATCCTTCTTTGTATGCTCTGTCAGCAATTACAGAACCTAAAAGATTCATATGAATAAGAGTTTTTTTTCCTAGTTTAGGTTTATATGACGGTATAGAATATCCTCTACACAACACATATATGTTAGGATCTTCATCAAAAGGGTAATATCCGTGCCCAGATATTATCTGACCATCCTCTCGATAAATATAATAACCAGCCCTATTATCAAACCTCTTTTCTATATATATACAATGCAATAAACTACCAGGGCGATTTTCCCAGTCATGTGTCTTGAATACATCAGTACTGGGACGTTCGTCATTGTCTGCTACTTGACAAAAAGGCAGAATCTTTTCAATTGGGTAACGACTTGTTACCCTTTCAATCATTCTTTCTAACATTATCCTTCACATGCCAAGCATTCGTCATTGTTTACAAGTGCTGTCATGTCAATCTCTTTGATAATTTGACGTTCAATGCGATTAGATACTTTATCTGCTTTGCCTAGTTTCTCTGAACGACAATAGTAAAGTGTCTTCAAGCCTTGCTTCCATGCCATGTAGTGAATAGCATGTAGATACTTGATGTTAGAGTCAGGACGGAAGAATGTGTTGAGTGACTGCGCCTGATCGATAAACTCTTGTCTATCAGCGGCGTGTTCAATCACCCATCGCTGGTCAATCTCCATTGAGGTCTTGAATACATCTTTCTCCCACTGGTCTAAGAAAGTTAAGTGTTGGACTGATCCGTCGTTTGAGATGATCGATGACCAGATTTCGTCTTCTGCCTGTTTTGTTTCGCCAGCTTCAATCTTACTCTGAATGAGTTGTACCAGATACTTATTTTTGTTGAGAAAAGCTCCAGAAAGAGTGTCTTGCCTGTAAGCGTTCGCCCTAAAAGGTTCAATGGAAGGCGAAGTGTTGCCCATAATAATACTGCTACTAGCATTGGGAGCAATAGCCATAACATGACTAAATCTAAGACCTCGTCCCTTAGCGTCTGGGGCTTCACCTCTGGCTTCCCCCAGTTCTTTGTTTGCGTCATCGAGTTTTCCTCTTATGTGCTTGAACATTCTTAGGTTAGCGCCTTTAGCCATTGCGCTTTCCCACGGCAGATTCTTCTGCTGCAAGTAAGCGTGAAAGCCTAATGCGCCTACACCAATACTTCTTTCACGGCTTGCTGAGAACTTAGCTCGTGCGACTTGATCAGGTGCGTTGTCGATAAAATACTGTAGTACATTGTCTAGCATCTCTGCGATATCTTTGAGGAACAAACCGTTCTTGCTCCAAGCATCGTAATGCTCAAGATTCACAGATGACAAACAACATACTGCTGTTCTGTCTTTGTTTGTAGGCAGAATAATTTCTGAACATAAGTTAGATTGATGTACCTTAAGTCCTAATTCTTTCTGCCATTCAGGCAAGTGACGATTGCTTGTGTCAATGAAGTGAACATACGGTTCGCCTGTTTCCATACGAAGCTCAAGAATCTTCTGCCACAAATGCTTTGCTGACACTGTGTCTCTGATTTCACCTGAGTGTGGATCACATAGATTCCAACCATCGTCAGCATCAGAATCAGTCATACATCGTTCAATGATTTCCATGAAACGATCTGAGATGTTGATGCCGTGGTGAAGATTCAAACAGCGAACATTCGGATCACCTGTCGGCTTTCGCATCTCAAGATACATCATCACATCTGGGTGAGATATATCAAGATAAGTAGCGTAAGAGCCCCGTCTAGTGCGGCCTTGGCGATATGCGAGGCACGATGCATCGTAAGTCTTGAGATGAGGCATAACACCAACAGACTTATCATCAGAGGAACGGATACCAAAACCAATCCCAACGCCACCCCCAAGCATAGAAAGCCAATTTGTTTCAGAAAGGTTTTCAACGAGTCCCTCCGCTGTATCATTAATGTAGTTTAGAAAACATGAGATAGGCATGCCTTTCTTTGAACGACCAAAAGAGAGAATAGGAGTAGAATAGGAAAGCCAATGCTTGCTACTGTAATCATATAAACGCTGTGCGTGTTCTGGATTGCTACCAAACTTTGCGCTTACATGTGCGAATCGTTCTTGAGGAGACTCTTCGTCTTCTCGCATGTAGCTTTCTTTGAGTCTAGCTAGTCCTAACTTATCAAATAGCGCATCTCTGCTATAATCTATTTGAATTCCCATGTACTCTTTTTTTGCCATTATAGTTCCTCTACTGCCTTCGCTACATCTGGGAAATGCTGGCTGATAACATCCCAACATTTTTCTGCGATTTCAATATGTTCTTTTTGTGTGCCGTTAGCCATTCTCAATTTGCAGTAATGTACCCACGATCTGAGAGTGCCTGACATGTATAGTGTTGTTTCAGTATTACCTTCTGGTAGTACTGCCCTTGCTTGCTCTTTTGCTATTCCGTTCTCTAGCGCCCACTGGTAGGCATCGTTCGCTGCGTTGATGACTGCCTTTTGGGCCATGTTCCAACTTTCTGCCAACTCACGGTCTTCTGTTTCGATGCTGTTTTGACGATTCTTCTCGTCTTGTAATCGACATTCTCTCGTCTCGAAGTTGGTTGATTTTGCATATCTTTGTGAAAACTCCTGGAAACTGAAACTACGATGCCTTATAATCTGTCTAGAGATGTCACGAGTAGTGGTAATCTCCATTGTAACGGAAACCATCTCAAATGGGCTCCAATGTTCATGTTTTATGAGATATCCTAACAGTTTTGATGCAGTTTTTGGGTTGTTTTGATTGTCCGGGTTACTTACTCTTGCTGCGTATGCGATTAACTCATTTGCCGTGTAGCAACCTGTAGCTGCTGATGGCTGTGTCATACCAACTAGACTAACACTCATTAACATTTTCTCCATGCTGTAAATTCAAGTTCTGCTTCAAGTCCTTCATAAGTATTATTATCTATAATATACTGAATGTCTTCCTTTGTCAAGCCCGATAGTATCATATCGTTAATATCTTTTTCTTCAATGTCACTAGGCCACAAACAAACTCGATTGCCGGCTTTTATCTGCTTATGTATCAACGAACAGATTTCTTTGTTTCTGGGTTGATTGTCGAAGATTACCGTGAAATGAGTCAAGCCTATCTTGTCAATCTTATGAAACGATGAACCGGCGGCTGCGATTGCGTTGTCTAGAAAAAGACTGTCAATAGGACCTTCAACGATATAAACTTCCTTCTCTCTATCTATAACATCTAGACCAAAGATAGTAGGATCTTCTTCTTTTATTTTGAGATTTATGTATCGAAGTGTTTCTCCACGGATACCTCTCAATGCCATGCCTGAAAGTTGTCCGTCTTCTCGAATGAAAGGCAGACAAATTCTCGGCTGCTTTATATTTAGTGCTTTTGTATATTTAGGATTTAGTTGTGATAGATTGCGAATATCATCTACATAATACAAACGATTGAACTGCGACTCTGGGATCATTCTATTCTTTACATACTGAACTGCCTCGTGATCTTTAGGCAACGTGTCTAGTCTGTCCATCAGACCGTCAATAATGCTCAGCGGCTTATCGAATGTAGGCTTGAAATTAAATGCGTATGATGGATCAGGTTCTTTCTTAGGCTCAGGCTTTTCGTCTTGCTTGACAAACTTCTCTAGTACATATTCTTTGTACAGCATAGGATCCAACTGCTCGATAAACTTACCGACAGTTGTGCCATAGTCACAGTTATGACAGCGATAGAACATGTTGGCTTCTTTCTTGTAGAAATAGCCACGAGCTTTGTTCTTCTTTTCTGAGGAGTCACCACATATGATGCAGCGACAATTGAACAGATAATCGTCCTTGCGTGTAAACAGAGGCAAGCGATTTGATATCATGTTAATGTATTTCAGATCAATATAAAGGGACATAAAAAAACCTACACGTTTAGTATAGGTTTAGTATAGTATACTAAAGATGTAATGTCAAGTGTTATTTAAAAAAACCTGAAAGGCTTGGAAGTTCTGGTACAATCATAGAGAAAACAATCATAGCGCCTACAAGTATCCATCTCCAGCGCTCAAGAGCAACTAATCTATTTTCTATCTTATCGTTCTTGTCAATAAGATGTTCTTTGAGGTCCTTGATTGAATCTAGGACTTTATCTATTTCTTTGGACATTTTATTTTCGATCTCTCTAGTGTTTGATGTTAACCTCGAATGGAGGTCTTTTACCTCATGATCAAACTTGTCTTCAGCGGTGTTCATATCGGATCTCAAAGTTTCGAATTCTTTCTCGCCTTCATGCAATCGTTGTTCATGAACAGCAAGAATTTGACTGATATTATTTGAAACATCTGTAATCTTATCGAGTGCTGTTTCTAGTTTTGAAAACAACTGCCCGATTTGACTAACATCCTGTTTGACTAACGCCACTTCTGTTTCTAGAGTTTTAACTGTTGGCATCTTTCTTCTTCTTTTTTCTACGAACCATTGGCATCATGACTGGATCTCTTCCAGGCTCGCCTTTAGGTCCTACACCAATACCATCGATGCCGCCTGCGCCAACTGCATTTGCGACAACACCTTCCTCTTTCAAGAAAGAGCTAAAAGGTATCAGATTGTGTTCTAATAGTTTTGCTTGTTGCTCGACATCTTCAAAGGCAGAATACATTTCTAACAATGGTTCTACCTCTAATGAGTCTAAGTCTTGTTCTTTATGATCTTTAAGTATACTAAGTGCTGCGGCTACTGTCAAGAGTCTTTTTGCATTTCTGTCTGGAGACTTGACTAATGCTCGTTGAACTTTGAATACGAATCGTTGTAGTAAGGAATATGCGTCTTTTTCAGATGAGGTGGTAGGATTCTTAATTTTCTTACCTTCAGCATCCACAATGCCTAATTTGTAGGCATCAGAATTTTCAATAGGAGTGGCAAGCATCCTAATGATTCTGTATGTTACGTAGGCATCTGTTAATCTTGACACTATAGTTTCCTTAAGACTTGTATAAGTTCTTGGTTTAAAGGTATATCTGTTTCTTTAATACCAGGAGAAACTACAGTCTCTAACGGCATTCTATGTAAGTAAACAAGATAAGTTTTTAAATCAGACCAATATTCTGGATCTAACTTGTAAAACAACATATCTGTTGCTGCATCACCGAAAACATTGTATATAACAACTAGATGATTCAATACTAGTCGTTCGCTGACTTCACCTGTTTTTTTATACCTACTTAAAAGACGTTTAACATATTTGAATCGTTTTAAGTCGTCTTCCAAATCTTTCATTCCAAGTGAACCTGGGCTGTGATAATTTTTTATAGCATAAATCAAAAAATTATCTTCATTCAATTGTAGCATTATGTAATCCTATGATACTGTAGCGGTACCTCCAATGAAATACCATTTGCTATTAGTATATAGTAGGGTTGCAGTTTCGCCTGCTGCATCAAATACTACATCTCTTGCCATAGTAGAACCTTGCAAGGTGCAAATATGGCCGCCAGTATTCGAAGTCATAATTATAATTTTTAGTTGGCCTTCGGTGCCGTTTCCTATAGTGAAGTTACCTCCAACATCAACATTGTTAATAAGCGTGATATTAGTAGTAGTGATAATTTCGCCCACGGCGGTCATAGTGTTAGTATCAGTAATAGCAATTGTATCACTAAACTTTACAGGTGTTGCTACGTCAGAAAACAAAGTAGCAACAGTTGTCTTTTTACTGTTACTACCTTGTACTGTATAAAGGATATCAGTTCCAGCGGCCGCAGTGGCCGCTGTTAGTTCTGATAGTTTCGCATCTGCCATATTAAATACTCCTTAAATAAAAAGTATTTATACGGTTTCTGTTAATGTTGCTGCTGTTGAAGTAACGTCTGCTGCGCCAGTGTCAGCGGCAGAAACTACTACACGATACTGATAAGTATCAAGACCAGTGTTGTCAGAAACAGCTAGTGTATCAAGCGTAAAGTCACTGTACACACCGCCGTCGATAACACCGTCTACTGTTACCCAGTTAGCACCTGAGTCAAGCGATCTTTCCCAAGCGTATGAGATAGTTGCTGTTGGTGTTGCAGTAGCAACAACACTAAATGTTACCGCTGAACCAGTTGCATCACTGCGACTTGCTGGTTGTGTGCCAATCGCAAGTACTGTATCAGGAAATACTGAATCGTCTGCGTTATCTTCTGTAGGGGGAGTCTTCATAGCTACGAGGACTTCGTGCTTAACACGACTGCCAACAGTAGTACGCTTTACCCAACCAGTTTGTGCAATGCCTTCTGTCACTGCAATTTCGTTACGGTCTACACCGTAGATGTCACCTGCTGAAATAGTTGTATCAGCACTTGGTTTTGTAGTTCTTGACCATCCGGACATTATAGTTCTCCCGTTGTTTTAAATTGTTCTATAATTGTGTTGAGTTCTTTGTAGGCTTCAATTTTTTCTTTTGCTGAGCCTTCTTTAATTATTTTTCTGATTGAAGCTACTTGTTCATTTACATCATACTCGATGTGAGCAGTGCTTCTTTTCTTCGTAGGAGCCATGCCCTTTTGAGCACCTTTCTGCTTCATGTCTGCTTTAGCTATTTTTTTAACATCTTTAGCAGCTTGTCCGCTTTGTACTCTGTCAGCCGCTCTTCTAATCATAGCAAGTCTGTCAGGAGTAGCAGCAGGGTTGCCATATTCATCAAGTCTTTCAGTCTCTTCGTTTTGTCGCTTGAGAACTGCCTTGACTTGAGGATGATCTGACAAGCCTTTACGCATTTTTTCAATAGCATTAACGGCTCCAGTCATGTTGCCGCCTTTGTACCGCTTATCAGAAGCAATACCGATAGCTTGCTTAACTTGCATATCTTCTTCAAGTTCTACTTCTTCTTTTTTCATCAAAGAAGCTCTAGCTGCTGGATTGCTCATGTTGCTTTTACCAGCGTCTGGACCAAAGCCTTTAAGTTTGATTGCTTTCTTGATAGCTTTGTCTTTAGAACCCATGTACTCTGCTGTAGAAGTCTCAATCTTGCCGTCGCCGTCGTGGTCTTTCTTGGCCATCTTAGCTTCTTCAAGTGCTACGTCTACAACTTTAAAGAATTCTGCTTTCTTCTCTTCTGGAAGATCACGGATGTTATCAACACCGTAGTACTCTAGAGCAGCTTCAAACTGTTCTTTGTACATAGCGTTGAAGTTGATAACTTCTTCTTCTACGCCTGCTTTCATCTTCTCTTTTTTGAGTTCAGTTGGAAGCATACGGAACTTATCTCTTTTGCGAATAGAGAGGCGTCTAGCCCTGTTCTCTTCTTTCTTTCTCATTTTCTCTTCTTCGTCACCTTCTCTAGACTCTTTCATGTCTTTTTCTTTCTTCTTCATTTTCATTTTCTTGTTTTCGTCTTCGGGACCGTCTAGTATCTCAACCCCATCAACCATCTTTTCATCCAAGTCCACGGTAGTCTCCTCCGTTTGATATTTTGTTCGTTGCGTATGTAATTTTGTACGATTAAAGACAGTATCATCCTTCAACATGATATCAGTCATGTTGTGCATGTATTTTGCTAGGATATCTCTCTCAGTAGGCGTGAGTTGCTTGCCCATGTAAAGACTGCTCATGGCTTGCATGAGCATGGGGAGTTTTCGGCTAGGCACAAGACCTTGACGTACTAGCTGTTCTAATCGTTGTTTGTTTTGTTTTTCCATACTTGTATTTATAACAAAACAAACCTAGACCAGCTATCTTTTTATCTTAAATTTCTTTGCTGTTTGCTTCTTAGCAGTAGGACGTGCTGCTTTATACTTCTTAGCTTTTTGTGCGCCGCCCTTTCTGTTCTTCATGCGATTGATTTCTAGTTTACGCATTCCAGGAAGCATTCTTTGCGCTAGTCTTGATACTAAAGGAGCGTACATACCAATCAGCTTCTCAAGACGACCTTTCTCTGCTGGTGGTAACTTTGACCTGTCTCGTCCTTTCAATAGTCGCTTGTATATCATACCTTTTGCGCCACGTTGTGCTCGTTTCTTCAAACGATCTGGTGATGATCCTCGTCTAAGAGCAATACCACGAGCAACTTTTAGTCTTTGTCTATTCTTTCTAGCGGTAAACTTACGCTTGAGTCTTCCTTGTATTGACAATACTTCAGTGATGTTTACTTCATCATGTGGATCTGCTGAATTTAAATCATCTTCGAGTTCGTCTGGGTCATACATACCAAGTTCTATAGCTTGTTCCCAAGTAATAGCATCTGCTTCGTGTTCAAGTTCTTTGATGTCTTGCTTTGTGAGAGCGTAATCACCTAACTCAGGCGCTTCGTCAGCGTTGTCTTTACGATACTCTGCTTTAGTTTCGCCAGCCTCAGTTTCTTCTCTAACATACTCGTCTTTTACATTGAGTTTTTTGAGAGTAGACTGTTCTAAAGGCTTAACAGGATCTTCTTTAGGATTCTTTTGACCCGGAGTTACATCTTTCATGTAATCTGTGCCAGCAGGTGTTCCCCAATCCATAGCACCCATAGTTGAATTGTATTTAATTTCTTCGCCTAGTTTTCTCTCGCCAGCTCTTCGCTTAGAACCTAAGTAAGCAGCGATAGCCATTTGACGACGCTTAGAAGAATTTTTGCCCTTGAATTGAGGAGCGTCTGATTTGCTAAAATCTTTTACATAGTCACCGATGCTGTTTTTAGATGCATCAAGTTTTTCTAAGAGCGGACAACCTTTTGTATAGTCTGTGTCATCATCCCAATAATCCTTTTCAGCTTTTCTAGCTTGATGTTTTTCAATAGCTTTGCGTCTTTTAGCTGCTTCTGGATCAGGAGCTCCTGGGTGATACTTCGTAGCTTTAATTTTTTTACCAGAAGCTGTCGAATATTTCTGAGAAGCTGTCCTGCCTATAGTATTACTGAGTCTCAAAGGAGAGCTGCCAAATCCTGGCTTATCTTTAGACTTTTTTAACTTCGCTTTCTGCTCTGCTTTTTTCAGGTCATTTCTGTTTACGGTTTTTTGGTAATTATTAAGTGATTTGCCTTCTTCTTCTTTTATCTCATGCTTCTTTTCTACTTTGTCTTGTGCTTCTTTGGATAATTCTTTGTAGTGATACAAGTTTTGACTATCGGCAGTATGCTTCTCGCCTGTCATTACTTGGCCGTTGTGTGCGTGTTGAGGACCCGTCCACTCTTTACCGTCTTTTGTGTAGTGACCCTCAGACTTCCAAGAATGTTGTTTACCTTCGTTTTGAGAATTTCTGAAGTCTTGTGCTGTTGGGGCACCTTTAGAACCAGGCTTACGCATACGCTCTTTTGAGCCAGCTTTGATACGCTTTCTCTTTGCGTGGATATTATCCCAGAGGCCGCCTTCGTTTAAATGATCTTTAAAGCTCTTCATCTGTCTCTTCTACCTTTGGCTTTGGATTAGCATTCTCTTCGTAATATAGAATGACTGCGCTTTGAGATTCAATGAATCTTCTCAACTCGCCCATGTTTAGTGCTATATTTTCGTAATCAGGCACACTGATAGCAAAGAAAACTAAACTACCTTCTGCCTTTTCAAATCTTTCTATAAATTCGTCTATATTTTCTTTTGTAACAGCATAAAACTCTATGTCATATAGAGTAACAGGTTTAGGTCTAGGCTGAATAGGAATAGTCCTTTCAACATACTCTACCTGAGTTACTACTACTTTTTCTGGCTTACTAAAAAGAGAACAGGCTGTTAGACTACTCAGCAGGAGCAGGAACAGGCTTGCCCGTAATAGTTTCCATTTCATCGAATAACTTTGCTGTTGCATTATTAACTCTCGTTTCAATTAGTCCTGGCTTTTGTAAAGTCAAAACTGTAAGATTATGTCTTCTTAATTTACCTGCCAGATCATCTGAATATGCTTCTGCTGCGACTAACTGTGATCTAAGTTCATTGTTCGCTTGTTCAAACTGTGCCGCATCTGCTTGTAATCTACCAATAGTCTCTTGGCTAGTTTTAGCTGCGAGTTCTAGTCTGACGGCATTCTCTCTGAGCTGAGTCAGTCTAGCCTGTGTGTCATCGTAGTACATTTTACCTACAACACCCATGCTTATCATCATTAGAAGCATTACTAGGGCAAGTTTCATTCCCATTAGCAGTTCCACCTTCTACGGGCTGCCTTGCCTCGTTCGCCTGTCCAGCTACGTGATCTTGCACAGAATGATTTGCGTCTCTTAGCTGCTTTACTATCAGGGTCTAGTTTACTAGGAGGTGTAGTGACAGCGGTTTGTAGTTTACTACCTGGATTCTGTCTACGATATTTCTCAACACCTTTTTTAGTAAGACCGGCACCTTTATCAGTAGGGCGTTTGTGTCCGCCTTTCTGCGTCATGCCTTCCATGCCTTTTTCTTCTTCTAGAAACTCTCTGAAACTTTTCATCACTCACCTTTAAATGCAGTGAATAGTCCATAGGCGAGTCCTGCCCATGCCACTATTTTTACAATTCCGCCTAGAACAATGACACTGCCGCAGATAACAATTAAGGCAACACCGTCAAGTGTAGTTCTTTCTTTGAGCCTGTCTTTAATCCAGTTCATTTATTTTTTATTCCTAGATCGAGTTCTTTCTTTTGGCTTGAGTGCGTCTATTTCTTTTTGAAGTTTAGCAATCTCTTCCATAAGTTCTGTCGCACCACCAGGAGCAATAGGAGGATGTGACCATGCCTCTAATTGTTCGATTTTATTAGCTAGTCCGGGATACTCTGATGCCCACTTAGCTTCTTTCTTTGCTATATTTATATCGTATTTTTTAGCGAGATATTCCATGAAGTTATCTAACTTCGTTTGAAACCATCTGCCCATGCGAGTAGACAGAAACCATTTTCCGAAAGCAGAACCAAATATACCTGTTAAAGCTGCTCTAACTAATAGAATCCACATTAGTCGTTATCCTCTAGGTGTTTACAGTATTGATCCATGCTGTGGTCACGAACGCCGTCGAAGATTTCTTTCTTTCTCCAAGCTGCTCTACGACCACGCCAACCATCTTTAAATCTCTGCCACCAAGTCATCTTACGAACATTGCCGTAGAAGTTGATGTAGTGTAGTTCACCGTGATGCTTGAATCCAAGAAACACAGGTGGTACTTTAGGTACAATGTCGTTGTTGTTCACACAGCGGAAGTGAGGAACTTTCAGTTCTTTTGCCTTTGACCATGCTGCGTTTCGTGGACAACCGTATGTGTAGAGTGCTTCTGCTGTTGGATAGTGAAAACAGAAGATAGAAGCAATCGCTGCTCCGAGACTGTGACCTGTTACATACACTGGGCGCTTCTTGCGTCCCATGAGTTTCGCTACTTCGGCATGTACTTTGAGTTGTAGTTTTTCGTACTCTTCATAGAAACCTTCGTGAAAGCCTCTTTCGTGAGTTGCTTCCAAGTCAGCAAAGACATCACTCTTTTCAGTTGGCTCAGTGCCACGAAATGCTACAGTGATTCGGTCTTTGTTACCAACGACATACGCTTGTGCGCCTTCGATGTCAAAAAACTTAACACTAGTAAAGCCAAGTGCTTTCCATTCTTTGCGTACTTCTTTGTCTAGGTCTTTATATGCCAGTCTTGCAATACATGCGTGATGATGAAACTCAGTCGATAACATTATACTTCCTCCAATCTTTCCATTAATCTCTCAGCACGATTGGTGACTTGATTGTACCATCGTGAATCTCTACCTTCTTTTGCTGCCTCTTTCCAATCGCCTTCTGCAATTGCGGCATTGAATTTTTTAAATCCGCTGAGACGAGGACGTCCCATGTTAAACATCATGTTAACCAGGATCTGCTGGACTTCATCTGGTAGGTCTCCAAATGTCCCTTCTCCGTATAGAGTTCCACACTCTCCGATTGCAATATCGAGATCTCGCTCGAAACATGACCGGACTCTTTCTTCATTAACTGGAGTTCCAACTGGTTGTCCGAATTCCTCGTCACTCTCGAGGACAAGATGACCGACTCCAAAGGTAGGGAGCCCGAGATGGTCGAGATAGATGTCATACACTACTCCTTCATCTTCTTTTAATTGATTAAATACTGCTTCTCTGTTCATTTAAAAATGCTCCAAAAGATAATCTAGTTTGGCTTTCTTGTAATCCCATGCCACTTCTTGTAGCATTAAATAATTTCTTAGCATGTTCGTCTGATGCGTTTGGGTGTAGGCCTGACTTGAATGATTTATAATCGTTATTTCCTGCGTGTGCTCGCATCTTTGTACCACTCACACCTTCTGTGCCTTCAGAATCAGGATCTCTGTGTCCTGCTGAGACTACTTTGAGATGCTTGAAATGATACTGACCGTTAGGGCCGTTGTATTTATCAGCGAGTTTTTGAAACTCTTCTACTCTGTCTGAACCTGCAACCATTGTTACATGTGAATATCCATCTTTATGCATCTTGGCTAAATGTGCCATGAAATGAGGATGCTCTTTTGTTGATGCTTCCACGTTTGCGTCTGGGTGAATATGTTTTACATAGTCAACCTTGTGCTGTCCTGACAAAGGATTCTTGTGCTTGTCTTGTGAGTGACTGACAATAACTTTATGGTCAGCACCGTGCTTTTCAGCGGTTTTCATAACGTGGTCAACTACTTTACTGTGACCAGCAGTCGGAGGATTAAATCGTCCGAAACTGAATACCATATGCTTATCAGCCATTAGTCACCTGCCCTCGCAAAATTAGCAGCACTGAATTCGTGTCTGTGTACAAACTTAGACGGCTTGCCGTTGTGATGAACAACATAGCCTTCTGGATTTGTAGGAGCGCCTGCTATTTCGTGTCCTATTGTGTTATGTGAGTTGAGAGCGTTTGTTAGCACACCTTTTGCTTTTTGTAGGTGTTGCTGCATCGCAATGACGCTTTCAATATGTTCTTTGTTCTTATTTACATGACTCATCGTGTCATCGTGAGTCTTAGTATGTTTTGCTTTTGCTGCGTCTGTCTTGACACCAGCGACTTTCTTTTTCATTGCGGTAGAGTAATGTTTAGCAAAGCCTTCATGTGAAGGAGTAGAGCCGTCTCTTACTGTAGCGTTCATGTAAGTTTTAAGAGGAATTACATGCTTTGACACTGCTTCATGAGCCTCTTTCGGTGTCTTCTTAAATGCTTCAACTGCTGCGTCTAAATGCTTTTTGTATTCAGATTGGTCAGCCTGTGTGTACACTGCCTTAGACACATCGTGATGAATAGGTAACTGGTGTACATCTTCGTGATCTTTAAGTTCAGGAACATGACCTTGTTTGACTTTCATGTCCTCAAACTTCTTGCCTTCGTAGGCAGTGTGTACAGCAACACCTATCTTAGAATTCACTGCTTTCTGTGCGTGTTCTGAATCAGCAGGATGATGATAGGTGATAGTATTTGTCTTATATGACACACGATGTCCTTCGTGCTTGACATCACCAGCATGCATAATATCTGCTTGATAGACACCCTTGCCGTCATGTACTTTAGGCAGATGCTCAAGTGCTGCTTTTAGTTTACTAACAAGACCAGGAGCGTGTCCGTGATTCTTTTCAATGTCTTCGGGTGTGTAGTTTAGCTTAGGATTTTTGTTGAATACAGATTTAGAACCAACAAAGAATTTACCAGTTTCTGGGTGTGTGCCAAAGACAACAGAAGGACTACCATCGTATTTCATAGTAATCTTTGTGCTGCTCTTTCCGCCTCTGAGTTGCTCGTGAACACCATTCAGGGCGTGAAAGGCATGTGCAAACCCTTCTGAACCACCGTGAACAACATGATCTTCTACATGCTCTAGGTGTTTCAGCTTGTCGTCTGAACCCGCTTCTTCTTTTAAAAACTTGCTAAATTTCATCATAACTGTATTTATAATAATCGAGAATACGAGAAGTTAATTTTTTCTTTAACTGTGCCTTTTAATTCTGATTCTGGAGGCATACTTGTGGGTATTTTTATGACCATATGAACATCATCATAAGTAGTTTTATCTACTCTAGCATCTACCTCACACTTTCTGGCGCCTCGTACTACTGTGAAGCCTAGGTGATCTGATATTTTTGATAGCTCTGTCACAATCTGTAATCTTTCTATAAACTCTCTGTCGCCATGATGCCAACCAGTGAACGATTCGTCATAGCCACCTGCTTCCCAAAACTTGTCTTTATTGATAATAAAGACGTTAGGATGTCCTGGCCAAGGATGATACTCAAATGAGGCAGAAGAGTAAAAAGAAAAATAGTACAGTCTTTTTGGATTGAAGGTCACTCGCTTTAGAAACGCAATTGTTTCAGGTGAGAAGTTACAATCAATATCGGAGAATAATATGTTATCGCAAGTTGCTATGTCAGCAATTAAATTGCGACAACCATGACTATTAAATCCCAAATCTTCATCTACCCGCCATAATTGAAAGTTTGGATAGTCGAAATCTTTTACAATATCGTATGCAGGAAATTCTTTGGAACCATCATCCACAAGTATTATTTCAACTTGATGTGGATAATGCTTCCAAAGATTTAGTTGTTGTCGAAGTAGTTCAGGTTCATTGTAGTAAGTGTACCCGATTGTAAATCTACAGTCCTTTGATGCCATCCATTGCTTCCGTTACATCAATCTTGGTGACATCTTCTGCTGGAAAGTCAATTGTTCCGCCCTCTTGAAGCTGAAAATTTTCTCCGTGTGTCAGTGAATTGTTATCATACAGTTCAAAGCCAGCATATATTTCTTTTACATCTACTTCTAGCTTGCCTTCGAGGATATGTTGAAACTTAGTAATTGCTTCTCCAACTTGTTTCCACTTAGGCTCTTTCTTAAATCGCTCGATGATATATTCACCGCCATCTACGCACCGCCACATTGGCACTTCCATGCTACCAATGTTTTTGTAAACTCTAGTGCATGCTACTAACTTTAGGTTCATAATAAAACTCCGGGCATTTTTCTATTTCTGATAGGTTCACATCATATTTAGTCGCCAAAGTTTTAGCAGTATTTTTCCAATACATTTTGAAAGAAGGATCTAACGACTTACGACCAGCGATAACTACCTTTGCGATCTTTCTTTTCACATCTGATTCATTCATATTAAATTCCCAATCCTCAAGGAACAGCTTTAACACTGATTGGTTTAGCGGCATAGATTCGTTTTCTCAGTTCAGTTGAGCTTCATTTTCACATGACTCCATTAGATCGAGTTCTATTGCATGGACTCTATCATTAACAAAATCATGCCAACCGTCATCTTCCCATGGATCATACTCATCAGAATCTTCTGGTACTTCTTCTCCGTTGGCAGAAAGATATGCCATACGAGCCTCGACTAAATCTTCATAGTACTCTTCGTCTGCTATGATGTAGCCATCATGATATAAAGCTGAGCCAACAAAGTTGTAACCTTCATCTGTAAATTGACAAGTAATTCGAACCTTCTCGTCAATTTCTAACAGGTGGTCACCTAGAAACTCAACAAAAGGTAATACAGCAGACCATGCTGAAGTAACGCAAGCATAATCATCGGCAGCATCTTCGACAAATGCCCATTTTGCGCCTACTGAATCTATGTCTACCTTACCATCTTCGTTTCTTGGAAGGAACTCGGCATCAAACAATGACTTGTCATCACCAATAAGTCCTCCAAAGATTCGCTCAAATTCGGCTTCTGCTTCTGCACTGCCTTGAACTTGAATGTAGTTATCAACATGATTTGCCATATTACCTCCTAATGAATTTGAGTGGGCAGTTTCGCATCATGCCCAGGACATTACTACTAGCTGAATACTTTTGATCCAGCTGCTGCATAAGCTGCAGCAATCATTGCACGGCTAGGACGACCTAGACGATAAGCAGTTTTGCCTGACTTGTTTACATTAGCGTAAACAGGGTAGCCTGCTGCACGAAGTTCTGCTACTCGTGCGCTTACACGCTTAACACCGAACATGGAAGCTGCTTGTGCTTCAGTAAGTGTCTGACCTGAACGGAGGAAAGTAAGGATCTTCTCGTTCTGGTTCTTAGCAGGAGCTGCCTTAGCAGTTTTAGTTGTAGTAGTTGTAGCCATAATATAATCACCTTTGATTATTAACATTAAAATTAAACGACTTTGCGGTCGCTATTTGAGATCACTCTCAAATTCTTTAAACATGCTGACATTATACACATTAGGAAGCACAATGTCAAGCATTAAAATTTCTCAATTTCGCCTGTTTTTACGTTACGCATCTCGAGGACGACATACGAAACCTTAGGGCTTTGAGTCACTGAACCTGCCCATGTACAGGCATCGTTCCAGTTTAGAAATCCCATTTTCTCACAGGTATGCATACCTTCTTTCATACCGCCGAGATGATACTTCACCAATTCGACCTGACAAGGATAATTAGTATATTTCATTACACAAACTCCTTTGCCCATCGTTGGGCAGTTTCGAAATCTGGAGCATACTCCAGCATGGCGCCAAGAGCCGCCTCCATTTCGAGGCGATCACGATGGATCTCGTACTCGATCTGAGCACTGAGGCTATCACACTCTGCCTCAAGCTCCTCGGTGCTCCATTCGTCCCAATTAAAGCGAGGACGAATGCCATTCAGTTCCTTGTATCGGTCTGAGATATAACCAACAAGATCGTCACGGTTCCAAGTAGTTGTCATAATATTAGCCCTCACAGCTTGTTTTTTCATTCTATGCTTACATTATAGCACCTATTGAGGCAAATGTCAAGCATTATTTTCAATTATTTTCGTTTTTTTCGCCTAATAGAATCAATGACTTAGAAGCCTATATTATAGCAAGGAAAGGGTCTATTGTCAAGAACTAAAAGTCCAATGAAATCAATGACTTAGGAATCGTCTGAGACGCTTGCTAAGCGCCTGTGAGAGATAGTAGATTTACTGGTCTATTATTACAAATGAAGCGAAACTGCCTCTTGGACGCTCGATCCTAGCGTGGAACCCTTCGGTTCTTAATCGCCCCACGAGCCAGTCTGGGTCGTATATAGTGATAATATGCCTAGAATCATATTCTTGTAAAGCCGTATGCCCAGTGACCACGAGATTGTTGTCAAATAAAGAGAAGGTAGAGGTACAGTTTGCTATGTCGGGCCTGAAGTCTACGCATTCTCCATACTCCTGAACTCGTCTCTGCCAGAACCAGTTTGTTAATACTTTGTCTTCGGTTGTGATAATACTGATGGCGATTTTCTTAGGACCTAATGTCTTCATCCATTGTAGGGTGATAATAAGGTCTAGAAAATCTGAGTGACTGAAAACGCTATATGAAAAAATGTAATCAACGCTTCCGTTTCTTAGGATGGGATAGTCGGCATGATAGTCACCGTCGTGATTATATGCCCAGTTATATCTATTGAACTTTAGAAATTCTGCATTAGGAAAATCTTCCTTTCCTATCCTCAATGCTTCTTTGTCTAGATCGATACAGGTGTAGTTTTCTTCTTTTATTTTTCCTTCAGAAAAGAAAAGGAGATTCGCAGTATTACCACCGTAGTCTAATACCGTCGAATCTCCAACTTCTCCGAAAATATTTTCGAACATCGGATATCTGTTGTGTTGCTCTTCTCTCGTATACAAATTGTTCCACATAATATAAACTCAATTTTATCTAGATATTTCTTCCCAATCCATTCCGCCAAAGACTTGTTCTGAGTCTGTGGCGGCAGTAACTTCTAATACAAGAGGTTCACCTGTTCCTGTGAATGAGTTTCTTTCTAATTGAAACTTGAACAAGTCTGCTTTAGGTATAGTGATAGTAGGAGTACTTTGATTAGAAGAGTTAAAGAATCCACAAAACACGACATGTCCACCAGACGTTGCTGTTCCTATAAGTGTATATTCAACAGAAGAATCTGTCCCTGCGCTTGTCCAAGAAGCAGTTGTTACAGTTCCACCCTGTCTTAGTCTCCAGTGAAAGTTAATCCCGTTGCCTACGCCGATCAAAGAAATATTGCTTAGAATAACTATAGCATCTAATCTGTCAGGCGAGGCTTTCAGTCTTATAGCAGCTACAGGATAATAAACACCTTTATCAGCTAGTGCTTTAGCAGCAGTAATAGGAGTATTTATGGCAGACTGTTCTCCAGATAGTTGATATCCACCTTCTGATATAACAGTCGAACAGATTTGCTTTGCTGTGCTCGCTGATACAGTTATGCCCGTGTTGGTGAGTTCCTGTCTCAAAGGAAGCGAGGCAGTTGTCATGTAAGTTCCTGTCACTTCATTTGCGTGATGGAATACATGTGCAACGACAAACTTGCCATCAATAACAAAGCCTGATCTCACTGAACCTACGCCAAGCCATTCTAGATCCATCCAAAAGATTTGAGCCTTAGAAATGTCTAATGTCTCACCAGAAGGACCAGTGCCGTCAAGACTATCATAACTCCAACTGTCTTGGGCGATTTGTGTGTCTACCACTGAACCTGAGATAGAACTACGCTTGACAATGCTTAGTGTGCTATCAGTTTGCTCTAAGAATATACCGTTCTCTGTACCAAAATATCCTACTCTCTGTCTTAGATTTTCTTGAGCAGGAGCAAAAACAAAAGTTGTCATAATCAACAACGACTTGCCTGGTTGATATGCCATCACTCTTTTAGATTCACGAATGATTTCATCGCCGCTTGCAGTATCGATTGTTAAATCAATTAGACCCTCATCTGCATTGTGCGCTGAAGAGGCAGTACCACTAGTAGATTCATGCCATTTGTCGTTATCAACATAACGATGGCTAGACTCAAATAAAGTTAATGGATTAGAAGTTCTAGTTCTACCGAACGCATCAGATCCAGTGCTTGTAGCAGATGCGGACATTGTAACTGGAAATGGATTTTCATGTGTAACAACTTGACCATCCTTGGTCGCAATCATTGGAACTTCAAAGATTGTTTTGTCATGTCCGTGAGGACCAAATGTTTGTGTGTTCTTATTGAAGTTCGCCATTATATTGCCTTATTGTGTTTTTTTACTAATAGCATCAGCACCAAAGAAAGCGGATACCAATACTGCAATTGAAGCAAAGTATGTAGGAGCAATATCAGCAATCAATTGTGCTGCTTGTTCCATGCCCAACAATGAAGTAAGAGCAATACCAATAGGATATACTAAAAGTCCACATAGAGAGAACCAAGCCATCTTACGAATAGCATCTCTCTGAGCATCTTTATCTTCGAGTTCTTTGCGTCTGAACTCCATGTACATTTCGTGTTCTTTTTCACTGACTTGACCATCGCCGTTTGTATCGGCAGGATGAAATTGTGGTTTTTCTTCTTCAGCCATAGTGAGACCTCCCTTTCTCACTATTTATAAAGTTTAGAATTTGATTCCATCGAAGTCAGTTTTTATATTTTTCCTGTCGAACACTGGTGTATCATCGTACTTAGATGCGCCTGAATCAGTTAGACCTGCTTGCGAATCTTCTAAGTCAAACAGTTTCATTCTTGCTCTGTCAACACCAATCATGAATCGCTTGTTAGTTGTAGGATCAGCGTAACGATTCTTCAATTGCTTCACCATGATTTGACCTAACTGTTCTAACTCTTCTGTACTGATAAGAGCGAGCATCAAGTCGGCAGTCGCAGGAAGACCGAAAGACTCTGAAGTATCTGTCAACTCAACATCTGAATTGTTGTAACCGCCACGAGTAGTCTGTGTTGCTGTGACAATAGGAACGTCAAACTCTACTGCGAGGCCTCGAAGTTCTTCTGCAATGGACTTAATAATAGTGTAAGAATTTGCGCTAGACCCAGCACGAAAGCGACTACTAGTACAAATATTGAGATAATCAACGAATATAATGTCAGGCCTAAAATTTCTCTTGAGCTTAAGTTCATTGAGAAGGGACTTAAAATGGCCTGCGTGAGCCGATGCTGTCGGATACTCTTTAACAATGAGCCTACCTTGAATTTTTTCATTTAGTTTACTAATCCTATCATCAAACATACTTTTAGATAAATCTTTCAACTGACCAATAGGCAAGTTCATCAGATTCGCATCGATTCTTTCTGCAATTCGTTCTTCAGACATCTCTAATGTTATATATAACGCATTCTTACCTGCTGCGATATTCGCTGCTGCCATGTGACACATGAACAACGATTTACCAACACCAGTACCTGCGAGTGCTACATTGAGTGTCTTATTTGACAAACCACCGTTTGTAATCTTGTTGAACATTTCAAGATCAAAAGGCAGTTTCTCTTCTAGTCGATGATAGAAATCAAATCGCTCATCAGCATTTTCGATGTAGTCATGACCTACATTGTTATCAAAGCCTACACTCAATGCTTCTGATAGAATACTAGGCATCGCATCTTTGCTGAGAGTCTTGTTTCTGCCATCGAGAATACTAATGCTTTCCATCACGGCATTGTACAGTGCTTTGTCTTTACAAAACTTTTCAGTCTCGTCCAGAAGCCATTGGCTGTCTGCATCTTCTGTGTCTAGCGTTTCAATGATAGCCTGTATTTCACTGAATTCACTTTCAGTAACAGCTTTATCGTCTGTCACTGCAATGATAAGAGCTTGCTTCGAAGGCGCAGCGTTATAATTTTCAGTGTGTGTTGCTATCTTGTTGAAGACTATTCTGTCCTCGTTTCTAGAAAAATATTCAGGCTTGAGAAAAGGAATAACTTTCCTCAAATACTCTTCATTGTAACAAAGATTAGATAAAATAATTTGTTCTATTGATTGTTGCAAAGGTCTTCCTTAATAAATTCTTCACGGATTATTTCTACACATGCCTCACACAGATACAATTCTTCCGTATCTGTGTGAAAGCATACTGCTGTATCGTTTTCGTAAATCGTTGTTTGACAACGATCACATGCGCCTTTAGTCTTCAATCGCTTCGTAAACATCTGCAATATCTTCCTCTGTGATTTCTTCTTTCATGATACCATCTGAACTTGAGATTGTATATCGCTTTGAAATCCAGTCAATGAATGTTTGATCTGACAGAATAGGCAACCAGAAATCTTTCTTGTATGTATCAGTCTTTCGTGCTTTAGGTTCTACTGCTTCGCCAGTAGACATATCAACTCGCTGATACCAACCGTTGCTTGGCTTGATAACATGTCCTGATTCCATTGCCATGTCAAGAAGTCCTGACCACTTGCTGATACCACCTTCGAATGATACTTCAACAGGAATCTTAGACTTCTCACGAACGAAACGAGACTTCTCAACATTGATAATGAAGTTATAGCCTGTCAAGTCTTGACCAGTCTTTTCTTGCTGACGACCAATGATGTAGATGTTATCTGCTGAGTAGTAGATGCCTGTACCACCTGATACGACTGCCTTACTGAACATTTCCATAGTCTGATAAGTGTGATTCACAACTACCATAGGAATGTCTTTGATTGTCAAATGAGGAGTAACCATTCGGAACAACGACTTCATCTGCTTTGCTCGTGTCATGTCTGCTACTGACTTGCCGTCAAGTGCGTCTTCAACTTCTTTCTTCGATGCCAAGTTACCTACAGAATCTACAATCACAATCACATGATCGCCACGTTCAATGCCATTCATCTGAGACATTACATCGTGCTTCAACTGCTCAATGTCTGTGATAGGAGTATGAATCACTCGGCTAGTGTCAATAGCAAAAGTATCGAAGTATGCCTGAGGAGTACCAAACTCTGAATCGTAGAACAAAACAACCGCATCGTCATACTTGTCCAGATAAGACTTCGCAAGTAAAAGAGAGAACGCTGTCTTGAAGTGCTTCGAAGGACCTGCGAATACTGTAAGTCCAGGAGTAAGACCACCGTCTAGGCGACCACTGAGTGCTACATTCAAGGCAGGTACTGATGTTTGAATCAAATCTTTTGTAGTGAAGAATTTTGATTCGGTTAGAATAGCTGTATCTTTAATCGTGCTATTCTTTTTCAATCTTTCCATTAAGCTCATTTACTTTCTCCGTTCATCATTAATTTTTAAAGCTGTGTCAAAAATATTTAAATCATTATAACACAGAGTTTTCATGTGTGTCAAGTCTTTAGGAAAACAACTACCTCCGAAACCTAATTTTCCGTCTGGACCAGGAACGTCCCAATGAGTTCCTCCTGTCCACGAATCATGTGATAGAAGATTAGACACAAAGGAATAGTCTACGTTTTCTCTCTGACATATTTCATAGAATTCG
>Ga0213863_10000303_pt1 | contig 39003 bp, 42 predicted proteins | sample PICome_8_FD_160128 | JGI IMG/M metagenome (GOLD analysis project Ga0213863, IMG submission 160128) | Coastal seawater microbial communities near Pivers Island, North Carolina, United States - PICO497 | ecosystem: Environmental > Aquatic > Marine > Coastal | place: USA: North Carolina... | reverse complement strand
AAAGTCAATATGGAATGGGTTATTGATGCAAAGTATTACGATGCAAATAACGTAGACGAAATTGATTATGACGACTGGGAATATGAAACAGTCACAATCTACAACTGGAAGACTGGAAGTGTTCCTTTAGAAGAGTATGATTGGCACGTAGGTGGTAAATCTCTCTATGCAACTGATGTGGTTGACATGATACTTGACAACTACAATAAGAACGGAGTTAATCACAATGGAGAGAGATATGCAGCCTAGTAAATGGGGAAAAGCAATTGACGAAGAAGTCAAGTATAACGGTTCACTAGTGTTCAAATCATTTCTCGCAGGAATGGGATTTGGTGCCTTACTTATGTTTATTTTACTGATACCAAGTAAGGTTGAAGCCTCTGATGCAAACGGTGATACTGTTTGTCTTGCAAAGAATATTTATTTCGAAGCTGGTAATCAACCACTTGCTGGTAAAGTTGCAGTTGCACAAGTTGTAATCAATCGTATGGAACACTCTTCATACCCCAAAGATATTTGTGGTGTAGTGTACCAAGCAAAGTGGAGAACAAACTGGAAAGGTATAGAAGTTCCAGTGAGAAACATGTGTCAGTTTAGTTGGTTCTGTGATGGTAAGTCAGACGAACCTCTAGACACTGATACATTCTATGAGTCTTATGTAATTGCACAAGACGTAATCATGGGTAAGTATCCCGACATTACAGAAGGTGCAACACATTATCATTCAATCATGGTGGAACCATACTGGGCAGAAACACTTAACGAAACTGTTCAGATTCAACACCATATATTTTACAAATAATTATGTTAGAGATTATAGGATTATTAACTTGCATTTACTTGGGGATTAAAATCTTCCCTAGTGTTGTAAAGTTTACAGTTAAGGTTGCAGTTGCAATATTGTTATTCATATTTGCAATTATGGTTTACACATATTTCTTTCCACCAATGATACAAATTTTAATAGCATGAGAAAAGAAGAATTAGTAAAACTATTTGAAGGACTTCACCACGAAGACAAAGACGGAAAGATTGAAGCAGTTGTTCATGATGTCAATGGTGGTATGTTCACTACAGATAGTATCAGATTAGATATGGACGGCGGAAGACTTATCATATGTCAAATCAATAGTCCATGTTATGAATCAAACAAAAAGAATTGGAAACAAGAATTGGAGTTTATAAAATGAACAAAGAAACTGAACGTTGTGTAGTGTGCAAGTGTGACACTGAAGTCCCAGTTGAGACTCATGTTGAGAAGAGAAACAATTATGTTTGTGGGGTAGGACAAGCTTGTTCTACATGTTTTAATAAGTTATATTATATTGAGGAGAAAGAAGAGTATGTATGATAACGTAGAAAACTTTAGAGAGTATCTTAAGGATACTAATTATGTAAATGGTGGAGTGCAACACAAGTATTCATTTCCAAATGGTTATGGTGCAAGTGTAGTGAGACACGATTTCTCATATGGTGGTCAACAAGGTTTATGGGAATTAGCGGTTCTCAATGGAGAAGAGTTGTGTTATAATAGTGGTATCACTGAAGATGTTATTGGACATCTTGCATGGAAGAACGTTGAAGAGTTCTTATCAAAGATTAAACAACTATGAATTTATTTTACTTACACAAAGACCCAGTGCAATCTGCAGAGATGCATTGTGACAAACACGTAGTCAAAATGATTATCGAGTATGCACAAATGTTATCCACTGCACATAGAATGTTAGACGGAACTCAATACACCGATTCTTCTAGTGGACGTAGAATACAAAGGTGGAGATTAGACAATTCAAATATGGACGGTGTCTTATATAAAGCTTCACATATCAATCACCCTTCCACACGTTGGGTCAGAGAAAATGCAATTCAATATCAGTATGCATATGATATGTTTACTGCACTATGTGATGAATACACATATCGTTATGAAAAGACACACTTAACTGATACTAAGCTTAGGGGTCTCCTCAATGAATTACCACGTAATATACCACTTGGGGATTGGTCAGAACCACCCCAGTGTATGCCTGAAGATGTTAAGTCAGAATCAACACTTGATGCATACCATAAATACTATGCAAACTACAAAAAAGATTTTGCAGTGTGGACAGACAGACCAGTCCCACAATTTATGAGTATGGTATGAGAATGTTAGTTGAGAGTTATGGTGATGTTAAAATCTTTTCAGATAGACCATTCGGTTATAAAAGATATCACGTTCAATGGGAAGACGGAACTGAATCAATGTTCAGTGGTCTTTGGTATTCCAAATCACAAGTTATTGAGACTGTAGAAAAACATATACAGTCAAGAGAAATATAATGCCTACTTACACATTTCAAAATTTAGAAACAGATTGTATCGAAGAAAGAATTATGTCATACACTAAATTAGACCAATTCAAAGAAGACAATCCACACCTTAAACAAGTTATCCTCACTGCACCCACTACAGTTGGTGGACATGGAGACAGAGTTAAAACTGATGGTGGGTTTCAAGAAGTAATGTCCAAGATTGCTTCTAACAATATCGACACACCATTAGGTGAAAAGTATCACCGAAAGTCTGCAAAAGAAGTGAAGACAAGAGATACTATACAAAAGCATATTGACATACAGTCAAGAAAGAAGTAAAATAAATTATGACACAATTAAAAACCACCCTACTAGATTTGTATGAATTAGAAAATCTAGATTTAAAAACAACAAACAAAGACGGGAAAAGATATTACACGGATACAGATGAAACTTTTTATTATCCAAGTGTCACGAGTGTAACTGGTCTACTATCACGTGACCATATCAAACTATGGAGAAAACGTGTAGGTGAAGAGACTGCAAACAAGATTACTGCACAAGCAACTAAACGTGGAACTACCTTCCATAACTTAGTAGAAGATTATTTAAGAAAAGACAAAGAGTTTATAGAGTTTGATAACGTATTACAAGAAGGAATGTTTAAAGCCATGCAACCAGTATTAGACGAGATAATACCGATTGCAATTGAAGCACCTCTCTATTCAAACGTATTACAAATGGCTGGTCGTGTCGATTGTGTTGGAATATTCGATGACCAGTTAAGTATAATAGATTTTAAAACCAGTGCAAAGTATAAAGAAGAGTACATGGCAAAACCATGGTACATTCAAATGACTGCATATGCAATTATGGTAGAAGAACTTACGGGTCAGGCAATCGAAGAGATTACTGCATTAGTAGCTGTGGAAGGACACAATGCCTTTCAAATTTTCTCTGCAAATCCTATGGATTATGTTGATGAATTAAATGACCTTAGAGTAAGGTATAAAAATGTTTATGGAGTATAACAATGAGTGAAGAAGTAAAAGAGTTTAATTTAGAAGGAGATTGGAATTGGAATAAGATAATCTCTAAAGGTGATGAGTGGGTTGAGTCCCAAGCATACGATAGTGCATATGATAATCTACTAGAGTATCTTGGAATTGACAGTGACGAAGACATAACAGAAGAAGTGCTAGACAAAGCAGACCACCTCATAGATTACCTAACAACACCTTATGCAGAAGGTGGTCTTGGTGTTCATGACACTAGTCCAACTTTCTATGCTTACTATAGTATAGTTAGGGATTGGAGAGACAACTTAGAGTATGGAGATTAACAATGGAAATTGAAGTCGGAAAGGAATATACGATATATCCTAAATTCAAAAAATCGTATACAGAACGTGAAGTGTTTAAGAACAATGACAACGAAGATAGAGTTGTCATTGAAGCACTTTGGAGAAGTGGTGCATATATCATCAAGGTAACTAACGAAGAAGAGAAGGAAACCTTAGAAGCATATATGTCAGAAGATGCAACTGGTGATATGGAACCATGTGAATTCGAAGAGAATGAATTTGTGGAGTCTTTTGATGAGTGTGGACGTGATTATTATATCCACCTTGCAGAAGGAAGTGATGCAGACGAAGACGAAATGCAAGAACTACTTGAAGAAGAAGGACATGACTGGTTATTTGAAAACAACTATGACTCATGGGATTGTGAACACTTCTTTGGTTTACCATTACAAGTAGACCCTGTTGACCCCGAAAACAGATATAACTTGAGGTTTTAAAATGATATCAAGAAAAGAGTTTTCTGAACAAGTTGAAAAACTAATAGTCAAAGGACGAGGTGCAGATATCATGTCTGCAATCGTAAAGGTTTGTGAGTTAAACAATATCGAACCCGAAAGTGCAAAGAGATTGTTAACACAACCTCTCAAAGATAAACTGGAAGCAGAAGCAGCTGGTTTAAATTTAATTAACCGAGGTAATAATTCTAAAGGAACCGTTACTTCATTCTTTTCAGATTAGGAGTAATTATGAAAAAAGGTGATATAGTAGCAGTCGTTGCTACAAGTGGTGAGTATGTTGGTGAGTTGGTTTCTAGTAAACCAGTAACACTTGCAAACCCCAAAATGATTGTCAACACACCCGAAGGAGGAATGGGTTTCTCTAAAGGTGTTGCAGTGACAGGTGAAGTGAATCCAACTGAAATGATTTTCGGTTCATACGTCTTTATTGCTAAGTGTAATAAAGAAGTGGCAGAAGCACATAGAACTGCAGTAAGTGGTATCGAAGTTCCAAAAGAGAAAAAGATAATCACTTAATGACTAGTCGTGAAGGATATGATGCATACACTCTTTATCTTGGAATAAAGTTACACTTTCATTCTAAGGACTATGACTTTATAAAGTACAATGGTAAAGTAAAGAGTGATATCAATTCATTTCTGAAACGAAAGGACAAATACCACTTTGGTAAATTGTTCAAAACCCACAAACAAGAATTGCAAGACTTTTACATTGCAAACTTGTCTCTGAAAGACCAATGGGCTGGTGACTTACTTGATAACGAGTGTGTTAAAGTCTATAAGGACTGGAAGAATAGAAATCAGAAACTATCGTATCTTTTTGAAACGGAAGTATCTGATTTGTTACGTAAGAAGAATATCAATCAAGTGTTAGAAGTGAAGAACGGACAACACCCTATATTACTCAAAGAGTTTTTAGGTAAGAAGATATCCCTCGAGACGATGTGTATCTTAGATGAAATCATTGGTTTCACCAAAGATTGGGAACGACTCATTTCGGAAAATTTGGTCTACCCCGATGTACAGAATAGGATAAACAAGTACAAAAGTTTTGTATCTGTAGATATCAAGAAGTACAAAAAGGTGTTGGTTGAATTATGCTTATAGAAGCGTTTCAAAGGACATACACTAGTATGTATAAAAACTTAAAGTTTAAGAAACACTAAATACAGGGTATGTTTCAAAAACCCTCTTGTAGGATTAGTAGAAATGTACTATAATAGGAGTATAGGAACTACGGTTCTTATACATGATATAATGCGATATAATTGTAATACAATAGGAGAATACAATGTCAACATCATTAGATAAACTAAGAGCAGCCATGGAAACGGCTTCACCTACAGAAGGTGCTAAAAAATCCTACTCAGACGACACTATGTGGAAACCCGAACTAGATAAAACTGGTAATGGTTATGCCGTGGTTCGTTTTTTACCTACTCCCGAAGGAGAAGAGATGCCTTGGGTATCCTACTTCGACCACGGGTTCCAAGGGCCAGGCGGTTGGTACATTGAGAAGTCTTTGACTACCCTCAATAAACAAGACCCTGTCTCAGAATATAATTCTCAGTTGTGGAATACTGGAATTGAAGCAAACAAAGAAATTGCACGTAAACAGAAAAGACGTTTACATTATGTGTCAAATGTCTATGTTGTTTCAGACCCAAAAAATCCCGACAACGAGGGTAAAGTTTTCAAATACAGATTTGGTAAAAAAATCTTTGAAGCACTCAAAGAAGCCATTTCACCAGCATTTGAAGATGAAAATGCAATCAATCCTTTTGATTTGAGAGGAGAGGGTGCTAACTTCAAAATCAAAATCAGAAAAGTAGACGGATACTGGAACTATGATAAATCAGAGTTCGAATCACCTGCTCCACTTTTTGATGACGAAGATAGGTTAAATGAGATAAATAACTCTACCTATTCATTAAATGAAGTGATTGCACCAAGTGAGTTCAAGTCTTATGACGAACTAAAAGAGAAACTCGATAGAGTTCTCGGACTCACTGGAAGTGTATCTACTGCTACTGCAGAATCAGTTGCTGAAGACCTAGACGAAGTGCCTTGGTCAAATGTAAACACTGAGACTGTTGCAGAGGAACCTGTAATCGCATCAGCAGAATCTACTCCACAAGTTGAAGAAGATGACGCGATGGATTACTTTAAGAAACTAGCTTCTGATAGTTAGTTTCTAAATTGGGGTAGTCGTCACTATTCATTATGAATTATTGTGAACCAAGGACGACTACAACACTAAGACCGTGGAAATGGGGGTACTTAGTAAGGGAAAGGTCAATAGCAAATCTATTGCGGATTGATTGGTGAAGAACGGGTTGCTGTAAGGCGTGGGGTGACTTCACACTTTTAAGATTATTATGAAAAGTGAATATTATAAAAACATTCTACCATGGAATGAAAACGAAAGGGTTATTGACCAGTTTGGTTGGAACCCTCAATCGGTTATAACACCAACTAAATCATCTAAGAACAATTGGGACGATGCATACTTAACTGCATATGAAGAAAAGAGAGGAGTGTGTCCTCGTCTTCCTAATGGTTTAATGATGTCAGAGTTTCATGCTGGTTTATGTGAGAACATTATTCACTATTGGTCTATGGTTGGTGATACAATCGTTGACCCTTTTGCTGGAAGAATGACACGTGCATTTATATCTGCAAGTTTAGGAAGAGAATATGTTGGTTATGACGTTTCACCAACAACAGTACATAACGTAAAAGAAGAAATGTCAAGACACTCGTTTGACGGTTGGTATGATATAATAGAAGGTGACGGGTGTGAAATGAAACATACTGAAGATGAATCTGCAAACTTAGTTATGACTTGTCCACCTTATGGTGACATAGAGAGATACGAAAGTGCAGACGGACAGTTATCCGACTTAAGAAAGTATAATGACTTTTGTGAAAGGATTCAAGTATGTGGAGATAACATAGAGAGAGTTTTAAAACCAGGCGGGTTTTGTGTTTGGGTTTGTGGTGATTGGAGAAAGGACGGAAAATACATTCCGTTTCATTCCGACACTATAAATATGTTCACTAAATCGGGACTGAATCTACATGACATAATAGTCATGAAGAACGACACTATATTTGCAGCTTTACAAGCAGGTAAGTGTGCAAGTAAAAGATACACTGCGAAAGTACATGAGTTCATTCTAGTGTTTCGAAAAGAAGGAGAACTAGAGTATAGTTCAGATAAAATAAAAAACAGAGAGGAATCTTTAGAACAATTTTTCAAATAATATGACAGCAGTAACACCAAGAATAAACCCAAAGACTAGACAGGAAGAACCTTTTGACAGAATGTTAAGAAGGTTTAAAAAGAATTGTGAACGTAAGGGTATTGTACAAGAGTGTAGAGATAGGAAGTATTACGAGAAACCAAACACTAAAAGGAATCAAAAGAACCAAGAGTTAAAACGTAGAAGGAAGTTGGAAGCAAAACGTGCTAACCAACCAAGAAGACACCCCTTCTATGGTGTATTAAGATGAGAACAAAAAGAGAAAAGAGAATTATTAAACAATTTATTATCTCTGCATTGATAGGGATACTAGGTGTAATAGCTGCAGTATACATTTACTGGAATTATCAACCACCACTACTGTAATGAATTATGACACAATGGCATGGAGGAAAGGGTTCCAAAAGACGGAACTCAAACGAAGAACTTTACTCAGATAACTGGGAGAAAATCTTTGGCAAACCAAAACCCGATGTCAGTGTTCGTAAAGAAACACCTACCCACGGACTAACTCAAGTTCATAAAGATAAGACGAAGGTTATCCCTCGTAAAGAAAAATATAAAACGATTTAGAAGTCGTCATCTCCGATACCCATTGCACCACCAAACTTATAGACTGAAGCATCGTCATTGTTTACTATGGGTGCATTGATATCATTATAAGTTGTTCCACTTACATTAGTACTAACTGAATTTAACATTTGCATTGATTGACCTGTTGATGCAGCTGCACCTACTTCTTGTCTTGCACTTGCGATTTCACCACCTTGGTTTTGAACTCCAGCAGCTGTAATTTCTTCGGGTGAATACAAGTGTGGTATTCCAAACTTCTGTCTTGCAACAATATTGTGTTCTATCATTTGTTGTTGTAATCTAGATAATCTAATCTCTTCTGATTGCATTTCTTTATCACTTTGAGCCTTTTTATTATACCACTCTTGACGCATTTTTTCATCTTCGGGGAATGCTTGAGCTCTTGCTTCAAGAAGTTTTTGTTTGTTTTCCCACATTTTCCATGACATTGCACTATCTGATGCAGGGCCGTTCCTACCAGTTGGGTCTACTTGGACTTGTTTTTGTTGAAGTCTATCTTCAGATTGTGTAATTTGTTCTTCTACCTTTTCTGTTTCACTTCTTCCGATAACCTTACTTGCAAATTTGGTCATGTTATCCCACCAACTTTGTTTCTTAGGAGTACCGTCTTCTAATCTAATAAGTGCAGCTGTTAGGTTGTCTACACCTTCTACAAATCTTTCTAAACCTTTTGCACTTCCGTCTAGGTTATTGAATAACATTATTGCAGATTCGGCACCCGATAGTCTTTCGAATGCTTTTCCTAGGTCAGATATCTTTGTCATGTCTACGTCTTGTAAACCTTTTGCAAAGTCAGTGACCTTCTCCATAGGAGATTTTGCACCGAACAGACTTCCGATACCTTCCATTAGACTTCCTAATAGACCACCACCAGTCATTGCAACTAGACCAGCACCAATAGCTGCTAATCCAGCACCAACTAAGATTAAGTTTGCACCGTCAACTAAACTAATCTTTATAACGTCACCAATAAACATACTGAATGCACCAGCAGCCATTTCAGCTGCATATGCAAATGGAATCAGAGCTGCACCTAAGGCTGCAATTGCAACGGCACCTAATAACATTACTGGAAGCATACCACCCAATATTGCAGCTGCAACACCTAGTGCAGTAAGTCCAACTGCAATGGCTAGTATAGTTCCTAAACCTGCGTCCTTCATTAAGTTAAGTGCAAATGCAAATGGGATTAATGATGCACCCAATACAAAGATTGCAGCTGCACCTTTTACGATACCCATTGTTGCTTTACCAATAAGTCTTGCAAATAATATTAAACCACCAAGTGCAGTGAAACCCATTAATAGAGTTTTAAAATCTAAACCTTGGAATGCTTTAAGTCCGACTGCAAGAACACCAATTGTTCCACCAAGTATTGCAAGTGTCAATGCACCTTTTAATACTTTAGAGTCACCAAATTTCTTAACACCTCTTGCAATAGAACCTAAGAAACCACCACTCTTTCCTGCTTTCTTTGTGATACCAGTTGACTTATCTGCAGCTTCAGTAGACATTCCTTTTGCCATACCAGCTGCTTTATCTTTGACTGCACCACCGACAGGAGAATCTTTAACGTCTGCAATAGGTGATTTCTTTCCGAACATGTCTTTCATTCCACCAAAGAAATTTCCAACCTTATCCTTCATTCCTTTGAATCCACTACCAAGTGCATCACCAATAGAACCCATAATGTCACCGATTGCATTTACTTTCTTAGTGACTGTATCTGCAAAACCAAGTATATCGACACCAAATAGTTCATCGACACCACTACTAAACTTTTCTAGTTTCTCACTCTTGGTTGCTTCTTCTAAACCTTTTTTGTATGCGTCTGTTGTTTCAGAAAGTGCTTCATTTCTTTCTTCTAAGATTTTTCTTTCGGCTGCAATTTCTCTATCAAAGGCTGCAGTCATTTTATCTGCTGCGTCTTCTCTTTCTCTTTGCAAATCTTCAACAAGTTTGGTGTTTGCTTCTAAGGCTGCACCTTGTAATCCAAATGACTTGGAACGTGCTTCTTCAATATCTCTATCAAACTTAGCAAGAACATTATTACTTTTCAATGACTTTTCTAGTCTTGCTTGTTTCCCGTCTTCAAGTTCTTGTATCTTGTCTTGGGTTTCGTTAAATTCTAATTGTGCCTGTCTCATACCTTCAAAGTCGAAGGCATTAGTCACACCATTAACTTCTTGTGAGAAGTTTTTCTCGAGTAGTTTTAATTCTTTGGGGTTAAGTGCTTCTGCACCGTCTTTCATATATTTGTCGACAAGACCAGTGAGGTTTTTTAATTTCTTAGTTGCTAAAGCACCCGTAAAGGTATCCTTACTAGATTCCCTAAAGTCTGCTGTTATTTTGGCAACTTGTGGAGAGACTTCTTCTAAGTCTTTAATGATTTTCTGAAATCCAGGCTTCAGTTTTGCATTAACCTCTTGGATTTCTTTTGCAAATTCTTGTCGTTGTTCTCTAATTAACTTGTCGTCAGTTGCCATTTATACGTTCCTATTTTCCGCCGAATGCCTTTCCTGCTTCACTTATACCGAAAGCACCTAATGTCACAACAACAAATGAAGTGTAAATAGTGTCTGAGATTACAAGGTCTTTACCTGCGAATGCAGTGACCAAATCACAAATACCAAATACAGTCATTAATGCAAATGAGATAAAACCAATAATTGATTTCTCATTTATGTCATTGTCATCTAGGAACAAATCCATGAATTTTCTTTTAGGTGGTGCAAGTTGTGACCTAGCTTTCTTAGCCTCTTCTTGCATTTCCTTAATCTTATCTTCCTGTTCATCTAACTGGTCGATAAGTTTCATGTATTTGTCAAGGGAAATTTCGACTTCGTTAGTCGTATTGTTTTCCTTTATTACTGTGTCACCCATAATTGTATCCTTATTATGTTGTTAATTTACCGTCTTTTCAATCTAGCATTCTCTGCCTCTTGTCTAGACTTCTCTTCTTTGAGATGTTGCATTAACAGTTTAATGTAAACTTCTCTTTCCCAAGGTATCATATTGTCTAACTCAGTTAATGAATACTTGTGGTGTTGCATTAATTGAAAGTTAGTGTTATAATGATTAAACACGCTTTCATGAGAAAGAGCTATTAAAAAAAACTTTGAATTCCTTCTAACTTCTGTTCATTCCTCGTTGCACATTCATCACAATCCCATTCCAGTGTAGTTGTTAATTTAGGAAGTTGGTCAAACCATTTTCCTAAAATCTCTAACTGAGGGAAAGTTAATGAGTCCACAAATTCGTCTCGTTCTAATTTAGTCAAATCTGCACCTTCATAAACATTCTCTTCGTCAAAAATGTTTACTATAGATTGTTTAATAAGTTCTACTGTTTGATTTTCTTCTTGAAAGTCTGCAACTTTCTCAACATTTTCAACAGTAGGAACACTTAGTGTCAAACCTACTTTGTCAGTAATCATGACTGTATAGTCTTCAGGAAGTTCACCTTCAGGTTGAATATCGTCTAAGACAAGTGTCACGTCTTTTGTATTTGGACACTCTCTGTTCACGCATGGGAACAGTAATTTAGACGTATCCCCTACAGATACTTTTCTTACTTGAATGAATAACCATTCTAAGTCTGTAGTAGGTAAATCCTCAATAACTACTTTATCACTAGTCACTGCTTGTAGCAATTTTTTAACAGATTGCATAGTCTGTTTTGCGTCTGTACCTTCTTTAGCTTGAACTAGAATGTTCTGTTCTTTTACTAGAAATGGACGATACTCTATATCTTGTCCACTCACTGGTAAAACTGTTCTATAAGTCGGTGTCGACTGTATTGGTAATGCCATTATATTATCCTCACTTAATTAATTTATTCTTAATCACCACCACCACTGATGTTAAGACCACCAATTTTTCTACTGATGTTCTTACCACGATTAAGTTGGCCTTCAAGACCACTTAGTTTATTTAGGTATTCTCCAGCCTTTGGATTAAACCTAGACAACACATTGAGAGTATCAAGTGTTGCATCTAAAATACTTCCTTTTCCTGATGGGTCTTGTTTTGCACCATTATCTTTTGGTTCAATTTTTCTTATTTCATCAGGTTCATTCGGATATGAAACCATAAAATCTTTGTATTCAAATGTCACTTCGAACTCCATAATCCCACCCGATTCATTTGCACTGGATAGAGATTGTTCTGAATATGACACTGGATATACGTCTTGGAATTCGTATAACATTCTAGGTTTACCACCTTGACTTAATTGTTCAATGTTTATTTGTCCTACGTATCCACCGTCAAAACTACCACCGTTTAATGTTTTACCGTCACCATACATGTATCTCATGACTGGTTGAAATTTTGTTCCTTTTTGTCTATCGTATGCACTATCTTTAGGTTTACCTTCAAAGATAAATCGTTGCCATGCATCAATAAGAATCCTATCGTAGAAGTGTGTATCACATAAGAATGTTAATGCAAGTCCACCGTCATAACTAACAGTTCCGTCAGGTATTTGACGAGCAGCTCCAAATGTTGCTTCCTCATTAGTTCCTAGTTCAACGCCTGGGAGAGCTGCACTTATACAACGAAAGTTATGTCCGTCATTATTATCAAACTTAAATCCACCTTGTGAATCGCCACCTATAATTTGAACATTATAAAAATTAGGTCTTGCACCTGTATCAAAATATGATAAGAAATCATTAATACCTATACTCATACTACTTTCCTTCTACTGTCTGCATATACAGTGTTTGCATTTACGTTAAATTGTTGTGACGGTAACATTGCAACTATTTCCCAATATTGAGACGGGACTAAGCTGAATTGACTTGCAATGTGACCATAGAGATATTCTTTTAAACATGGTTTATAGTATTTCAATCTTGATACCCCTTTCAGTAATTCATATGTTAATCTAAATCTAGTTGTCTCGTTATACTCTGTATTGTTTGTATACTCAAATAATTCTTCTAAGAATATAACTCTATAACGAGGTGCAATGTAATGTAAATTGATTCCTAGAAATCCAGTTGCATACTTTCTAATTGGTATGACTAAAGGAAATCTATCAAAATAAGGTAATGTATCTTTATGTTTTGCATCATAGAAATACATATACATTTTACCTATTTCAAGTGTAGTGACCACTTCACCTTCTCTTAGTGTTTGGTCGGGTCTCACCCTTACATATCTCAGGTTGTCTTTGAACCATTCCAATGATTCGAAACTCCTTTGTTCTAATTCTGAAGGAGATTCGTTTTGTAATTTTTCAAATAGACTTGCCATTGTCTATTATTTATGCTTTTAGAAAGTTTTTATAACTTTAAATGTCTCACATTCCCATTCTTTTTCTTCATAGGGTATATGCATGATTTGTTCTAAATCAATATCGTCAAATAACTTGTTGTCTTTCATGTGTATTTCTAAAGAATGATTACTATCTTTGAATAGGTCTAGGTATTTTGGTGTGGTTTCACCAATTAGTGTTGGTAGTTTGAAGTTAAAGATTTCGGATTGAATACGATATGCAGTTACATAGTATTGTGGTCTATCCTCGTCAACATGCCATTCTAGTAAAGGTTTTCTTGCAAGACTTGGCCCACCTTCTCTAAATCCTTTTGTATCTACCCATTGTTGTTTATCAACACTAAAGATATCTTTCCACGTCTTGAAATCTATAACACCATTTTCAGTAAAGAATTCTTCTTCTTGACAATCCCAAAAAACGATACCTTGTTTTTCCATTTTACCCAAGTACATTGCATATTGTCTACAAGAGCCTGGGTGAAACCACACGTCTGTATTACTAGGTCTCATACTACCTTGTGGATATGAATACCACCCTTCTTTTTTCCAAGTGTCTATAAGATATCTACACTTACTTGCATGAAAGTAGTTATTGTCCTCAGAAGATTCTTCTATTCTTTTGTTATAGAGTTTTGCTGGTTGAAGACCCTTCTTCAATGTCTCAGTATAAAATTCATTGTTTTGTATACCGTCTGTTTCCAACCATGGGTCACGACTATTGTATTTCATTAATGCTTCACAATACCTCAATGCACCAGCTTTAAGATTTTGGATAAGAACCTCGTTTTTTAAAATGTCTCCAAACAATAACAGTTTAGGTCTAGAACCGTCTTTAATCTCATTAAAGAGTTCTTCCACTGTATCATAATCTGATTGTTCATTTAAAAATATTAACATAACTTTTTCCTCAAAATGTCTTCTACTATCACCAAATCGTGGGGTGTGTCTACCGAGTATCCCTCGTCTTCTACTTCAACCATTTTAACTTTAAACCCATTCTCTACAAACCGTAACATTTCCACTGATTCACTTTTCTCTAATTCACCTATTGGAAGGTGTGGAAACATTTCTAAGAACTCTCTATTGAATGCATATAAACCCAATTGTTGTTTGACAATGGTTTCTTCTTTTTGATAATATGGTATACTTAGTCGTGAATAGTATAATGCATTATTATATGAATCAGTTACAACCTTCACCACATTGTTATCATGTCGTTTATCTGAACTCGTATCTATATTAATGTATGCATTAGTAACACTTCCTAGTGTATGAGACTCTACTAATTGGTCAATGGCCTCAGGATTAATCAGAGGTTCATCTCCTTGTATGTTTACAAAGACATCTCCTTCAATATCTTTAATTCCTTTTGCACAACGGTCTGTTCCAGTTACACATTCTTCGTCTACAATTAAACAGTTCATGCGCATGGAAACACAGAAGTCATAAATATCTTTATTATCAGTTAACACTATAACACTAGCTAGTGATTTTGACTGTATAGTTTGATTGTACACTCGTTGAATCATGGGAATTCCTGATATCAAGGCCAGTGGTTTTCCTTCAAACCTAGTTGAATGATATCTTGCTGGAATTAATCCAACAACTTTAGTAGGTCTATCGGACTTTCTATACTCATCTTGCATACCACACCTCCTTCAACATCACCATAACCATAACTTGCATGGACAAAATCTATTCCTGCTCTCTCAGCAGCCTGTCTATCAACGTCCATATCCCCAACATAAAGTGTATCACTTGGGTCAACATTACAGAATGCACAAGTGTTAAGTAACTGGTCAGGTGCTGGTTTACCTCTCAGTCCTTGTTTAGGAGAACATACATAATCAAATGTTGCAATTCTTTCTAGTATTTTCTTTGTTCTATCGATATCTTTAGAAGTACAGATTGCAATCTTACGTCTTTTTATAACTGTAAGTGCAACAAGTAGTTCATGGACACCTTCAAATATCTCAATTTGGTCTAATAGTTCGAGAGAAGATTTATCATAGGTGTCTTTAATCGTAGAAGTGTATTCTATACCCAAATCTTCTATGATATTTCTAAAGGGACGACCAATTCTCTTTTCATATTCTTTAAATGGGACACTTATATCATGTACTTCACAAGTTTTTTCCCAAGACTTTTTCATATTTGATATAGAATCTATCAAAACTCCGTCTAAGTCAAACATTATTAACTTTTTCATTTTACTAAGTGGTCTTCCGTAAGGATTCTGAATCCATATTTCCTATCTTTACAGTATTCATTTGCAGCCTTGAACTTTGCTTGATTGACAACGTAGGTTGCAACCTCGTTTAAGTATCTTTTGGTTCTTCTTATGGGTTCCTTTGGGGGTTTAAGTTGTTTTTTAGGTTTCACTTCTATGATTTCCCGTATAACTTGTCCTTTTCCATTGACATACTTGATATAAAAGTCAGGAAAGTACCTATGAACGCGTTTGTCTATTGGACTTCTGTATGGTATAATGATTTCTTCACTTCCCCATTCGATTATGCTCGGGTTATTATCACAATAGACCATGAATCTTCTTTCCCAAAGTGAACGATAGATGATTTTGGTAGGGTCACCCTTATATTTTTTGTAGTTCTTTGGTTTAAACTTGCCAGAATAACTTTTTCTAGACATAAATAACACTAGTAATCATAATTTTTAATATTTAGGTTCAAAAAATATGCCAAGTATAGATAAGCTATTAAACAAAGTTAACCAAGCAGCCAGTGCAGTCAAATCCTTTAAAGGAATCAAATCAAAGTTTGAAGGTCAGACGTATAAAGGAACATACGATAAAGACATGCTTAAATCACAAAAGGCAAAGGCAGAGAAATTATTAGACGATAGACGTGCTAGTCTACAAGCAAACCAAAATGCCTCGAACTTAGCAAAGGCAGTAGGTAAACGAGTTCCTGCCGCGGCAACATATGAATTACAATATCCTTTAAATGAAGATTTAGACTCGTTTTTATTATTCACCACTAGAAACAGAAAAAAACGTAGTGGTGCAAATGCAGCCAATCTATTTAGTGAAGGTTCAGCTCAAATTGCATTATATGTGCCTGACGAGTTATCCTTTGATACTAAAGTGACATATGAACAAGAAGGTATCGGTGCAAACAAAAGAAATTTCATTGGTGGTAATGACAAGGGTGGTGAGAGGTCAAACTTTAATAAGGTTGGTACTTTCATACAAGAAGGTGTGATTGGTGCGATTGATTCAGGTGCAAATGCATTGTCAGGTGGTCTAAAAAACCAACTCGGGGGTAAAGCTAAAAACCCTATGGAAGAACAACTGTTTTCAGGTGTTGAATTTCGTGACCATTCATTTAGTTACGAGTTCTATCCAAAAAGTAGTGCAGAAGCACAAGTAGTCGAAGACATTATATGGACTTTTAAGACTGCAATGTTACCCGATACTTTTGGTAATGCAAAATCAGCTGGAGCTGCAGAAGGATACTTTAACTATCCGAATATTTTTGAGATAGAATATGAAGGACTTGCGAAGCTTCATATGGAAGGTTTTCTACCTTGTGTTTTAACAGATTGCACTGTATCACATTCAACAAAACTATACGAAGACGGATATCCAGTATCAACAACAATGGATTTATCGTTTAGTGAAATTAAAATTATCACTCAAGAAACATATCAAACAATATCTAAATCTACGAAAGCTAAGGAAACAGATATCGGAGTTGGTAATACTTCAATTCATGAAAGACCAAGAGGTTAATAATGGCTACACAACTATTTAAAAATTTTCCCGATATTCAATACACTTTAGATAGTGGTAAAGTTATTACTATTAAAGATTTCTTCAGGAAATCTAAAATAGAACAATCTGCAGTAAATGATATTATTGATTATGAATATGTGGAGTTACAGGAAGGAGATAGACCTGATGTTGTTGCAACAAAACTTTATGGTGACTCTGATTTACATTGGACTTTCTTCTTAGTAAATAACTGGAATAACTATTATGAATGGTGGAAAAATAATTCAGAGTTTGAACAATATCTTAACAGGTATTATTCGGGTCAGTATCTAACTGCACATAGTAAAACAGATATCGTAGGTGCAACCAATAAGTTTTTGTTAGGGGAAACCGTTTCATGTATAAGAAATAATGTCAAAATCGAAGGTGTAGTAAATGAAGTGCAACCTAACTTTGCAAGAATAGGAGTTGAGAGTGGTTCATTCCTAGGTGGTGAAGTAGTCACTGGTGATGTAAGTGGACACTCACTAACTATTAAAGACGGAATTAAGAAATTAGACGGAACTGCATATTACTATAACGGAAATCATAAATCAAATGTCTTTGTAAATGGTATGTACGAAAAAACTATTTACGACCATGAGTGGGAACTTAACGAAGCAAAAAGAAATATTAAAGCTATTAGACCCGAATACGTAAGAATAGTTGTTCGAGAGTTTAATAGAGTAATGAGTGCATAATGACACAACAAGGTAATTTTAAAGCTGGTGAGTTCAGTATTGAATCACTTGCAATCGTAAATCAAGATAGTGAATCCGTTGACATAACCAACCTTGCAGTAGGGGTTAGGTTATTCGAATCAATCTATAATAAATTTAACACGGGTTATATAACTATTGAAGACGGATTAAACATACTAGGAAACTATAGACTTACTGGTCAAGAGTACATTCGTATTTCAATTGCACAAAAAGAGGGTCTTGGTCAAGAACCCGAAAAGAAATTCACAATCGATAAGACTTTTAGAATCTATAAAGTTGACAATGTCAAAAGACCCAAAGAGTCTATGCAACTGTATAAAATGAGATTTTGTGACCCAAGAATGTTCTTCTGTAGAAAGAAACGTTTGAGTAAAATGTTCAGAGGTTCATATGAAGAAATGTTGCAATCTGCATTAATCAAAGAAGCAAACATTAGACCACAAGAGTTTGACTGGTTTGAAGAAACAGAACCAAAGAATATACAATTCATATGTCCTAACTGGAGTGTTTCAAAGTTTATTGATTACGTAGTTAATGAAGCAAACATTGGTGAAAGTGCAGAATGGAAGAATGGTATGTTCTTCTTTCAAACACTTAATGGTGGATTTAGATTCAGTTCAATTGACACTATGTTAAAACGTGAGTTCCCAGTTCCATTTTCATTCAGACCAAGAAGTGGAGAAGAAACTGAACTATTAGATTTGAATGCAGCTGGTGGTTTAAACTCTATGATAAAAAAGTATTATATACCACAACAATTTGATACACTTAGAGGAACAGCTAAAGGTGCATATTCTTCTATGCAAAAAACATACGACCCAATTAGAAAACAAGAAGTTGATTTTATATATGATTTAGAAGAAACTATGAGTCGTGGAAAACACTTATCAGGATTTCCATTAATAAGAACAGGTGAAATGGAAAGGTCATTAACAGTTGAAAATCAAATTGACCCCGAAGTATCACCAGCAGTCACCGAAGTTGATATTGACTTTGCACCTAATAAATCATACGACAGTAGTGTTAATTATGATTCTACAAGTTCTCACATATTTGATAATGAAACTTCACTAGATACAGACGAAGTGTTTCAAGGATATAAGTCAATTGATAATGCAAAATTAGAAAGACGTGCATTATTAGAAATACTACAACAAAATAAAATTGTAGTGACTATACCTTTAAGAACAGACTTAACAGTGGGTAATGTCATTCAATTAGAAATACCACAACCCGAAGTGTCAAACAAAGAAGATAAACTAAATGACGGAAGATATCTCATAACTGATTTGTCTATCGGTATGGACATTCAGTCTAAAGAAGGTGAAATGAATTTAGAATGTGTTAAAGAAAGTTTTGCAGCTAAGATTGCAGACGTAAGACCAATAGAAGAAGCTGAACCAGCAGAGAGTATGGATTAATGAAACATTTTTTTGGAATCGTAGAAGATAGAAACGACCCTCTAAAGATAGGAAGGGTTCGTGTTCGTATACATGGAATTCATACTGATAATAAATTAGAATTATCAACACCCGATTTACCATGGGCTCAAGTGTTACTTCCAACAACTTCTGCTGGTTTGTCAGGTATAGGAATGCAACATGGTCTAGTAGAAGGAACAACAGTGTTCGGATATTTTAGAGACAGTGCAAGTCAAGACCCAATTGTATTTGGTGTTGCAACTGGTATTCCTCAGTCAGGATATAAAGTTGATGCATTTGGAAATGAATTAACAAGAAGTGTAGAGAAAGGATTCAATGACCCACGTAGATTAACAGTTGCAGATTATGAAGGAACACCTGATGCACCAAACCCCGAACAAGACTCAAGACGACCACATGGTCTAACAAGTGCAATTGATACACAACCTAAGTCACCGAAAGAAATAACAATTAATTATGATGCAACAGGTTCAACTATTACAGAGGGAGAGATAACTGAAGATTTACTTCCCTACTACCCATTATACACTGGAGAGTCAGATGTGTCAAGTCTTGCACGTGGTGATTCTGTATTAGATAAGAAAATTGAAATAGAAGGACACACTTTCCCCGACTCACTTGCAGAACCAGTATATCCATATAACAAAGTGTATCAATCAGAGTCAGGTCATGTTATCGAAGTTGACGATACAGTTGGTAAAGAAAGACTTTCAACTTATCATAGGTCAGGAACGTTTCAGGAAGTTCACCCCGATGGAAGTGTAGTGCAACGAATCGTAAATGATAATTATCAGATAGTTGCAAAGGACGACAAGATTTATATAGCTGGTAATGCAGACTTAACAGTAGAGAAAGGAAACGTGACAATCAATGTTAACACTGGTAATGTAGATATGAAAGTGTTAAAGGGTAATGTCACTTCAGAGATTACAGAAGGAAATCTAAAAGCAGATATCCTCAAAGGAACAACAGACGTATTATCAGAAGGTAAGATTACAATCACTGGTAATAACAAAACAGAAATTATATCAGACACAACGATTACAGGGACACTTCATGTCACTGGAAAACAAACAAATGAAAGTTCTATAGTTGCAGACGGAGAGATTCAAACTAAGAAAGGTAACTCACCTAAACTTTCAACACATACACATATAATTACTTCAGGTTCTTCTGCTGGTAAAACGAAGAAACCTGATTAGTTTGTATAAATAGATATATGGTAGACTTAGTAAATAACGGAAAGACAGTTGCAACGAAAGATATCTTTTCAGATTTAGATATCTTTTTTCGTAAACACCCAATAACTGGTGACATAGTCACAAAGACTGATACAGATGCAATCAAAAGGTCTGTTAGAAATATAGTCCTAACCAACAAATACGAAAGACCTTTTAAACCAAACTTTGGTGGTTCAATCAGAAACAAATTATTCGAATTAACTACTGATAGACAGCTAAACAGAATGAAGAAGACTCTTGCGAAAGAAATAGAACAATTAGAACCTCGAGTGGAAAACGTTGACATAATATATGGTGACACTGATTCAAATTCATTGCATATCACTATCTTTTATAATATCAAAAATGGTAATCCAAATCAAGAGGTTGATATAACAGTTTCAAGGACACGATAATGGCAGTAAAAAGTTCAAACCTACAGATAACCGATTTAGATTTCGATAACATTGCAGATAACCTTAAGAATTATCTTAAAGGTCAAGAACAATTCAAGGATTATAACTTTGAAGGTTCTAGTATGTCAGTTCTTATTGACTTACTTGCATATGCATCTCATATTGGTGCAGTAAACACTAACATTGCAGCCTCAGAATTGTTCTTAGATTCTGCACAAATAAGAAAGAACGTTGTATCCCGTGCAAAGGATTTAGGATTTGTTCCTGCGTCAGAATCATGTTCAAGTGCATTCATAAATTTAGAAATGAAGAACGTAAGGAATGCAGACGGAACTTCACCAACAACTACAGAAATGCAACTTCCACGTGGAACAAACTTTGTAACTGTATTTGACGGAAGTTCATATAACTTTGTAGTGACTTCTACTAAAAGACCAACACAAAACGGAACTTCATACAACTATAATAACGTAGAGATTGTTCAAGGAACATATGCACAAGATTCATTTATCTTTGACAATCAAATTGCAAATCCAAAGTTTGTATTGTCTAACGAAAGAGTAGACAAAGGACGAATGATAGTAAGTGTAACTTCAAATGGAGTAACAGAAACTTATACACTTTCAACAGGTATATCAAATATCACAACTGAATCAAAGGTCTATTATGCACAAGAGAACGAAGAAGGATATGTAGAGATTTACTTTGGTGACGGAACACTAGGTAAATCATTATCAGACGGAGATATTATAGACGTAACTTATATCATAGTTGACGCAGTTCATGCGAATGGTGCAAGTCAATATGTTCTAAGTGGAACAGTCAATGGTTTCTCAAACTCATTAGTTACAAATGTAACAAAAGCAAGTGGTGGTGCAGAAAAAGAATCAATCGAATCAATCAAGTTTAAAGCCACGAAGTTTTACACTTCACAAAACAGACTTGTAACACTTAACGACTATAAAGCAAAAGTACAAGAGTATTATCCGAATGCTGATGCTGTTGCAGTGTGGGGTGGTGAAGATAATGACCCACCCGAATATGGTAAAGTGTTTGTTGCACTTAAACCACAAAACTCAGACTATCTATCAGATACAGAAAAGACATTGGTCACCAAAAAGTTAAACGATTTAAATATGTTAACTGTTAGACCTAAGATAATAGATGCAGAGATTGTTAAGATTCTAATCACATGTGTATTCAAATACAATGAGAATGCAACAGATTTATCAATCGGTGAGTTAGAAGCAATCGTAAACACTGCAATTCAAAATTTTGATACAACTAACCTCAACAACTTTGATGCAATCTTTAGACATTCAAATCTATTAAAGGCAGTTGACGATAGTAACACTGCAATACTATCCAACACATGTAATATCAGATTAAGAAAAAGAGGGAATGTTAAAATAGGAGAGACTAAAGGTTATTCAGTAACTTTTGGTAATGCATTATACAATCCACATACAGGTCATAACATGGACAGTGGTGGTATAACAACCTCAACAGGTTTCTATGTTCAAGGTGATTCAACTAACATACAGTATTTTGACGATGACGGAAAAGGTAATTTAAGAAGATATTACCTATCAGGGTCAACAAGAATTTATCAGAGTAGTACAGCTGGAACAGTTGACTATTCTACAGGAAAGATTACAATCAATGCCATCAATATTACCTCAACGGTTAATACTGATTCATCGATTGACTTCACAGTTATCCCTTCGGGAAATGATGTCGTTGCAACTAGAGGTAATCTAGTAGACATTTCTTCTGAAGATATTAAGGTAACTGGTGAAGTAGACACCATTAGTAGTGGTGAAAGCAGTGCTGGTGTAGGGTATACTTCTACCTCAACCAGTTCATATTAATAACACATGAAACAAGTGGTCGGGAGTCCCCCGAGTAGTTTCCCATTTAATTGGATTATAGGAGGAAAATTAAAATGGCAGATAAAAAAATAAGTGCATTAACACAAGTATCAGATACAGATATAGGTGCTGATGATTTACTACACATAGTAGATAACCCAGGCGGAACACCCGTCAACAAAAAAATGACCATAGGTCAGTTATTCGAAAATATCCCAACTCATTTAGCAGTTGACGATATAACAGTATTAACTGCAACTGCGTCTAACCTTGCATCATCTTTTGCAAGTGAAATCACACTGACTGGTTCTTCAGCAGTTGAGTTTACTTTAGATGACGGAACAGACGTTGGTCAGATTAAAGTAATCTACAAGACAGATAATTCTACTGCAAATGCAGAAGTGACAGTATCATCTTGGGGTTATTCTTCAGATACAACAGACCAAATCATTCTTGATGCACAAGGTGAAGCAGTTATTTGTATTTGGAACGGTTCAAATTGGTTCCCAATTTCAAGCCTAGGTGCTACATTAAGTTAAGATTATGTCTAATAACGATTTTAAAATAGAAAGACTTACTGATAGATTAAAGGGACTTCTGCCTGATTACATTCAGTCTGAAGCTCCAGTCTTTGAACTATTTTTAAAATCATACTTTGAATATCTAGAAAGTGAAATTATTACACTTTCTGCTCAAGGTGACTTAGACGGAATTCTTTTGGAAGATAGTTTGGGGTCTGTTCTTGCAGAACCCCAAACTGTTCGACCTTCACCTGATGAAGACACTTCAAAATTAATATACGAATCAACGGGTGCAAACCCTACTGCAACTGCCGACCCATGGATAGTGGGTGAGTATGTAGTTGGTTCAGTATCAAAGTCAGTTGCAAAGATTACTTCTATAAATGGATTACAGATTTATGTAAATTCAATTTCAGGTTTTGGTTTCTCAGAGGGAGAAACTATTACAGGAAGGAAGTCAAAACAAACAGGAACAGTTAGTGGATACAAAGAAAATACTATTATTGCAAATAATAAGATTTTAAGTTATTCTGATATCGATAAAACTTCAGAAGACTTTCTACAACATTTCCAAGCAGATTTTTTACCTTCGTTAGACCTTAAACAAACACAAAACAAAAGGTTAACGATTAAAGGTATATCAGATTTATACAAAGAAAAGGGAACTGCAGAATCATTAAAATTCTTAATGAGGATTCTTTACAACGAAGATGCAGAAATTAGATATCCCGACAACGAAACAATTTATGCATCAGAATCAGATTACTCTCAGAAGAGAAGAGTAAACATTTTGATGTCAGACTTAAGAGTTGCACCAAGTGCTACAGATAAGATAACACAATACACTGCAAGTAATCGAATACAAGCAGAGTCAATCATAGAAAATGTATTCCCAATCAATGCAGCAACAGGGGAATACTCTTTAGAGATTACTGATAACCATCAAGGAACTTTCTTAAGAGACCAACAGGTCACATTAAAAGATAGAGACGGAGTTACTACAACAACAGGAACATTAAAAGGTATCGTATCAGATATCACTAACACTTCTTCTTCTACTTACATTCAACATGACGATGACGGAGACTTGTTATTTGAAGACGAAAGTGGTATACTATTAGAACAAACAAGTGTAGGTTCTCTATACTCATTAAACGATTCAATAGATTTCTCAGGTTCAAAAACAAATACTAATGCAACTGTTTCAAAATCAGTAGTCAATGGTCTATTAGAAGGACAAGTTGATGAAATTTTTATCGAAGACGGTGGAACAGGATATAAAGGTGGAGACCTTGTAGTATTTGAATCTAGTAATAGAGGAAGTGGTGCAGAAGCCATACTCGGTTCCGTAGGGGACGAAATCATATTAGAAGGTGCAACTGTTTGGGGTCAGTATGAAATTACTGCAACTGCTGGACAAACACTTTTTACTGGTGCAGATAACAATAGTAATCAAATCATTTTCAATGACGAAAGTGTTGAAGTGTATGTAGACGGAATAGAGAAAATATCAGTCACCGATTATACACATAAAAACGACAGAGTTATTTTTACAACTCCACTAAGTGGTGGTGAGTTGGTTGAAATCTACACTAAGAAAATGAGATTACTTAGTGAAGACGGACAACCAGTTCAAATGGAAACTACTAATTCAGAAATTAGAAGTGTCTTTATCAAGTCAGGTGGTGTTGGTTATACAGAAGTTCCTAAAGTATATCCAGGCGGATATTTGTACTTTACAGATACAACAGGATACATAGAAGGTGAAGTTGTTACTGGTACAAACTCAAATGCAACAGGTACAGTTGTAAAGAATGATTCAAAAAACAAACGATTAATTATTAAAAGATTATCCAGTGATACTGGTGCATTCCAAAGTGGTGAAGAAATAACTGGTGGAACTTCTACTACTGTAAAACTAAACACTCAATCAACAGTATCAAGTGGTGAAGGTGCAAAACTATTTGCATATTCCGATACGATTGGTGGTGTTGGTTCGATTAACATTCAAGAACAAGGACATGAATTTACGGAAGACGCTGTTCTAAGTGGAACATCATCTTTCCCTATGTTGATTACTACACCTAGTGCAAACTTAACAAAGGATTTAGTATTAACAGGAAGAGTGTCAGGTACGACTGCAAAAGTTGTTTCATATGATGCAGATAGACACATATTGACATACACTTCATTAGACGGATTATTCCTATCTAATGAAACAGTAGATTTCAATTCAGTTGATACATTTAAGATTTTAAAATCAAATCCATATCAAGCTAGAGGTTTGGTTTCAGGTGAAGGTGTAATACAAGAACAATTACTTGGAGATAAATCTACACTTGATGCAAGTGCATCTAATATACAAGATAGTTTATACTACCAAACACATTCATATGTTATTAAGGTTGGAGAAAGTATAAACAAATATAGGTCAGTTGTCAAGGATTTATTACACCCTGCTGGACACGTATTCTTTGGTGAAGTTGCAATTAAACAAACAGTTGATACAACTGTAGAAGAACAAGTTAAATTTAGACCCACAATTGTTATTAATGAAGCACCAGTCTTAACCAATCCACAAGCATTTGCAAATTCAATGAGACAAATACTTCTTTGGACTACTGATGCAGAAATGAATGACCCATTGGTTGTTCTACAAACCGAAAGTATACCTTCACCCGATACAGACCCAAGAACAGGTGGTGCAATAACAGACCCGAGTACTGAATACGGTGATTCGGAAATGAGAAGTAGACACTTAAACATTTTCAGAATTAAATCAGTTGCACTTGCAAGTTCATATCAAACAAGAAGAACAGAAGTAAGAGGTGGTGCAGAAACATTCGTAGTGAGTGTTGTAAATAATGGTTCACAAAACGTATATCAAATAAACGGAGTGAACAATGCACCTCTAAATCTAAAAGTAGGTCACACTTATCAATTTGTATATCCAACTGCACACCCATTTAGATTGTCTACAACTGCAGACGGGACACACGGTAGTGGTTCAGAGTATAGATTAGGTGTAAGAGATATTGGTGAAACACTTGAAGTTAAAATAGAGAGTGGACATGAAGGTACATTCTATTACTATTGTGGAAATCATAGTGGTATGGGTGGAACAATAACAAAAGACGCTTCAGATACTATGCCTACTGTTATATCAATAGACACTGCAGATAATGGTTACTTAGTAAGAAGTAACGAGAGAAGACCTTCCGATAAAGGTAAAGTAGTATCAGTAGGAAGTCAACAAGACGAAGTTTTCTTATTAGAAAACGGAAATAGATTCTTATATGAAGAAGAAGTTTATCATTTTGGTTTAGAACCAAGTATTTCAGAACAAGCAGCTGGTGAAATCGTAGGTGATAAGATAATCATGGAAGACAACGATTTGATTATAATGGAAGATGCAACTTTTGATGATGTTCAAGATAATTACATATCCACTGAAAGAACTTCAATCATAAGTCATGCACCATTAGGTAGTTCATTAAGGAGTCTAAATACCATTACAGGACAACAAGTTTATAATATATCGTATTATCTAAAAGACGAAACAGATGATGACGGTTTAATTTTAGAAAATGGAACAGGTAATATCATGACAGAGGAATCTAAACCCGAAGGTTTAAGAATCTCAGACCTTGAAACCTACTTCCCACAACATACAGTTAACTATTATTCAGACATTCCAAATTTAAGGACTAATATTGCATTTAGTTCTTACATTAAGTCTGCATAGTGTTATAAATAGTATATAAATAGTCTGAGGAGATTAAAAAAATGGCAGCAATAATAACGGAAAAGTTTCGAATCCACAATGCGAAACAATTTAAGGAAGACTTTGGTGAGAGTGCCTCATCGAGTTACATATTCATAGGACGTTCATTCGATTGGACTGATGAGAATAACCCGCCTGCACCTGCGAATGCAGTTGGAGAGGAGATAGATTCATATGCAGACATGATTGCAATGAAAAAGGTTTCTACATCAGACGTATCACATGGACTAACAAGACATGACTGGACTTCAGGTACTTCATATGACGAGTATGCACATGATTATAGTGCAACTAATCTAAGTCCTGCTTCGAGTTCAAACAATTTATACGATTCAAGATTCTTTGTAATCACTGATGAATACAATGTGTATAAGTGTATCAGAACTGGAAGAGATAGTTCAGGTGCAGTGGTAGTATCAGACGTAAAACCAACAGGAACAAGTGCAACTACTTTAGTAGAAACTGCCGACTCGAACGCTGCCTCAGGTCGTGGTTATCTATGGAAGTACATGTACACTATTTCTGCCTCAGAAACAATCAAATTCGTAACTAATGACTTCATTCCAGTTAAGACTATTGGTGCAATTGCCTCAGTAGACGGAACAGGTTCAGGTGGTGCAATAGGTTCAACTGCAACAGACGATGGTTCTGCTCAGTGGGACGTAGAAAACTCCTCAGTAGACGGAGGTATTCACCACGTATCAGTAAGTAATGGTGGTGCTGGTTATACAGACGGAACATATACAAGTGTACCAATCGTTGGAGACGGTTCGGGTGCAACATGTACAGTTATCGTATCCTCATCATCAATTGTACATGTTAATGTAACTGCAGTTGGTTCAGGATACAAACGTGCTTCAATTGACGTTGCTGGTATCTCAGGTATCGGTGGTGGTTCAAATGGTGCATTAAAACCAATCATATCACCATTATTAGGACACGGTGCAGACCCAGTTCAAGAACTTGGTGGAAACTTTGTTTGTGTTAATGCAAGATTAGAGTTTGCAGAAGGTAGTGGTGATTTCCCAATCGATAACGATTTCAGAAGAATTGGTTTAATTCAAGACCCATTCAATGTTGGAACAACAACAGTTGCAACTTCAACTTCATTAGCTGCATATTCACAAATGACACTTTCAAGTGTTAGTGGTCTTTCAGTAGACAGTACTATAACTTCTGCTTCAGCAGATGGAAATGGTGTTGCAGTATCAAAAGTTGTATCAATTAGTGGTTTAGTTGTTTCACATGTCCCAGTTGCAAATAGTGCTGGTGGATATGTAGACTTTGCATCTTCAGATTCAGTTTACGTAGGTGGTTCGTCCATAGGAACTGTAAACTCAGTTAACTCTGCATTCCCCGAAGTTGAAAGATACTCAGGTCAAATAATGTATGTTGAAAACAGAGGTGCAGTAACAAGAGCTGCAGACCAAATCGAAGATATCAAACTGATAATCGAAATGTAATTAATGGGGACACAATGTCCCCTACAAGAGAGAAAACATGGCAGAGAAAACTGATTTAAATATATCACCCTATTATGACGACTACAGTCAGGATAAAAATTTCCATAAGGTCTTATTTCGTGCAAGTCGACCTTTACAAGCAAGGGAATTAACTCAGTCTCAATCAATCCTACAAAACCAAATTGAAAGATTTGGTAATCATATATTTGAAGAGGGTTCGATTGTTACTGGTGCTCAGACTGATGTCGATATGGAACTTTACTATGTTAAAGTAAAGTCTTCCAACCCAAACGTTAACGGTGACTCTTCAGTTGAAACATATAGACAATCTTTTCACGGAAAAATAATACAAGGTAAAACTACAGGTGTTGTAGGTAAGGTTGTTACTTCTACTGCAGAAACAACAGACGATAAAATTACAATCTTTGTTAGATATCAATCACAAGGAACAGACACATCAAACTCATTCACATTCTCTGCTGGTGAAGAACTACAAGAAGTTACAGTAGATGAAAATGGTGCAATTACAACAGTAAGTTCAAACAATAATGAATTTACAGTAGATGCATTATCAGTAGATTCAACTCCAACAGGAAGAGCTTCAATTGCAAACATATCAGAAGGTGTTCTATTCTTAAGAGGATTCTTTGTAAAGGTTCCAGCACAAGAACTTATCTTAGAAAAATACTCAGGAGCTCCTTCATATAGAGTTGGTTTAACTATTACAGAAAAGTTAATCTCCTCTGCAGAAGACAATTCTTTATTAGATAACTCACAAGGAACAACAAACGAAAACGCTGCTGGTGCAGATAGACTTAAGTTTGATGTGGTATTAAGTAAGTACACACTTACTACAACCACTGATACAGATTTCGTAGAATTAGTTAGAGTTAACAAAGGTTTAATCGAACTCAAAGTAGATAAACCAATATACAATGAAATCGAACATACAATGGCACGAAGAACTTTCGATGCAAATGGTGATTTCGTTGTAAGACAATTTGTTCCAAATTTAAAAGAACACTTAGACACTACAATTAATGGTGGTGTATATACAAAAGCAAATGGTGGTGACGAATCTAAATTTGTCATGCAAGTATCGCCTGGTAAAGCATATGTTAAAGGATATGAAATTGATAAGATTGGAACAACAACAGTTCCATTAAACAAAGCAAGGTCAGTAGTTTCTTTAGATAATGCAAACACACCTATCAGATTAGGTAACAAATTAAGAGTTACTAATGTTCATTCATTACCCGAATTTGGTAATGACTCAGGTAATACTGCACTAGACCCATTCCAAGTTACAAAATTAGTAGACTACACACCAAGTGCTGGTGCAGCTTTGGTTGGAAGTCCAATCGGTTTATGTAGAGTTAGAAATGTTGATGAACATACTACAGGTGTATACAACTTATACTTGTTTGATATTAAAATGTTCACGAAGGTTACTTTCAGTAGTATATCTGCTTCTAACGAATTCAGTGTTGGAGATAAAGTAACAGAAGACACAACAGGTGCAACAGGTATTGTTGCAGAAGTAGATGCAACAAACAATTTTATTTTATTGCATGATGTTGTTGGTACATTTACAGTAGGAAATGGTTTATCTTCAAAAGGTTTAACAAGTACAGTTAAAGGTAGTGGTTCAATCACTGCTGTTAGAACATATAATATTGACAGAGTTAGAGGTGTAATACAAGAATCAAATGACTCTAACAATGAAAGATTTACTGCAAGTGCAGTTTTAGATAGTGTATTTAACTTAACTGGAACAGTAATATTCGGTAGTACTACAAGTCTTACAGGTTTCGGAACTAAATTTACTGCAGAACTTAAAGAAGGAGACGTTGTTCACAACCCTACTTCAGGTCAAGATTTAATTGTTGCTTCAGTTACAAGTGATATACTTGCAACACTTACAGTTGCTTCAACTGGTGAGTATCAAGGTGGTTGTTCAAGATTACGTGCAACACTATACGACCAAAACCAAACTGCAAGTGTATTTGCGTGGCCGAGAAACTGGGTTAAAACACATACAGGTGAATCAGTCCAAATAAGAAGACAGTTCACAACTGAACTTACCAATACAGGTGCATTTTCCATAGACACTGGTTCTAATGGTACATTCGGTACAGTAAACAAAGACAACTTTACAATTGCAGTGGTGCAAGGTGCTGGTGGTTCACTTTCAGCAGGAGACTTAATTGACCCCGATACACTTACTGCAAACAATACACCTTCAGGTTCAGGACAACAACTTACATTCAGTGGTATCAATGCAAATAATAGTGGTGCAACTGTAAAGGTTTCATATACTGTAACAATAACAGACCCAGTTAACAGAACTAAGACATTAAGAGAAGGAAGAATGTTAAAAGTCGGAACTAGTTCTGCTGGAAATACAGTATTCTATGGAACTGCATACGACAATAAAGAAATTACACTAGGTGTTCCCGATGTATATAAAGTTCGTGGAATATACGAAGGTGTTTCAGGAGATGCATTACCACCTTCAGGAGTTATTACTATTACAACTGGAACCTTTGTTGTTAACGAAGAGATTGTAGGACAAACTTCAGATGCACGTGCTAAAATAGTCACGTTAGGTTCAGACCCAACAGTTTCATACTTCTATTACACTAATGATAAAACGTTTACAAATTCAGAAAGTATCATTGGTCAGACTTCAGGTGCAGTAGGAACAATTGCATCAGTTACAGTAGGGTCACCAAATATTACAAGTAGATACTTCTTTGACAATGGTCAAAGAGACGGATACTATGACTTATCAAAAATAGTATTGAAGCCTGGTGAACCATCACCAAACAATAAACTTTTAATAATCTTTGATTACTTCCAATCATCAGGTGGTGGTGATTTCTTTGATGTAAATTCATATAATTCAATACCATATTCAGAGATTCCAGTTTACTCACCAAACAAAGTAGACTTGGGTGGATTAGAACCCGATGGAACTTTTGAGTTATCAGATTCAGTCGATTTCAGACCACAAGTTGGTCAGATACTAGGGTCTTCAACTTTTGCAACAAACACTTCACAAGACCCAACAGACTCCACAAGTATTGTTGACTTATCAGATACAAGTGGAGAGGGTGCAAGATACGCTCCATTTGGATATGAGAGTGGACGTTCATTCTTAGGTACAAGAACAAATATTGCATCAACCAGTGCAAGTGCAGTTGATACCCCAGTAAGTGGTTCAAGTGTTGTTGGTGATATAGAGTTTTATGTTGGAAGAATAGATAAAGTATTCTTACATAAATCAGGAATGTTCCAAGTATCAACTGGAAATCCTTCAATATCACCAACTAAACCTAAAGCTGTTGACGAAGCAATCGAAATGTTTGAATTGTCAATACCACCTTATACTAATAAGTTAAACCAAATCAGAGTAAGGTCACAAGACCATAGACGATATACTATGAAGGATATCGGAAAGATTAACAACAGGGTCACTAACTTAGAAAGAATCACTTCACTATCATTACTTGAGAAAGATACTCAGTCAAAACAGATTTTAGATGCAGACGGATTCGACAGATATAAGTCAGGTTTCTTAGTAGATAACTTTAGAGGTCATAAGATTGGTGACGTAAATCACCCCGACTATAAGTGTTCTATCGATACTAAAATGGGTATGTTAAGACCTCAGTCTTATCAACAGTTCTTTGACATATCTCTAAACAGTGGTGCATCATCAAATTACACAAAAACTGGTGACTTAATAACACTACCATTTACAGAACTTGCATATGTAGACCAAAATAAAGCTTCTCGTTCAATCAATGTTAACCCATACCATGTGTTTGCATTCGTAGGTAATGTCAAGTTGACACCCGAAACAGATATATGGCAAGATACAGAACAACTACCCGAAGTTAGAATCAACAGAGAGGGTAATTTTGATGCAGTATTATCAGATAACACAAATGCACTTGGAACAGTGTGGAACTCATGGCAGACCACATGGGCAGGAGAACCTAGTGTAGTGTCTTCAGAAGTTCAAGCAACTTCAAATGGTTCATGGTCAGGAGACCCAGCACAAGGTGGTGAATGGGTTGCTGGTTTAGAAATTACTAGAGAAATTACAGAGACACCCGAAATTCAAACAAGAACAGGTGTAACAACAAGTGTCGTAGAAGACTTTGTAGAAACAAGAAACGATAGAGTCGTATCAGTATCAATTGTTCCTTTCATGCGTGCAAGGACTATTGAGATAGATGCAACCAACTTAAAGCCTGGTTCGAATCATTACTTCTTCTTTGACAACATGGACGTAAATAGATTCGTAAGACCTTACAGTGGAACTTATTCACAAGACGGAGGAACAACAGTTTCTTCAGGTTGTAAAACAGACGGAAACGGAAGATTACGTGCATACTTTGAATTACCAAATAATTCAATTGATAAGTTTGCAACAGGACAAAGAGAATTAAGAATAACATCTTCTGCAAACAATTTAAGTAATCCTGCCTCAAACGGTAGTGCAGTATATCAAGCACAAGGATTACTACAATCTTCACAAACAGAAATCGTAGCTACAAGAAATGGTAGAGTGATTATGGAAAGATTGCAAGGTTCAAGGTCAATGTCAAGAAGGGGTGAGAATCTAAACTCTGCACCTATAGACACAAATGCACCACCACGTCCCGAAGCTCCTACTGAACTAGTAAGAGTAAATGAGATACCAGTGGATACAACACCGCCAGTAACTCCCGAACCAACGCCAGAGGTACCAAAACCCGAACCAGTTATAGTAGATGAATCACCGATGCAATTCACACCACCAGTAGTATCGTGGCCAGACCCACCGATAGAGATTCCAATAATCATTGACGATATGAGAGATAGGTTTGGAGATGACAGATTTGGAAGAGGTTCAAGATTAGATAGAGGTTGGGGAGACCCACTTGCACAATCATTCTTATGTGAAGCAAGTGGTGGTATGTTCCTATCTTCAGTTGATGTGTTCTTTGAAACTAAAGACACTTCAATGCCTGTTTCAGTAGAAGTTAGAACTATGGTAAATGGATATCCAGGCCAGACTGTTCTTCCTTTCTCTACTGTAACACATAATCCTTCTGCCGTCAATACGTCTGCAGACGGGTCAGTTGCAACGACATTTACTTTCGATTCACCAGTATACGTAGAAGAAAACGTAGAGTATGCATTGGTTGTATACTCAAACTCAAATGAATACAACATGTTCATATCAAGAATGGGTGAGAAAGACCTTGCAACAGGACAAACAATCGCAGGTCAACCATATGCTGGTTCACTCTTCTTATCTCAGAATGCATCTACATGGACTGCAGAACAAACTGATGATATGAAAATCAAAATCAAAACTTGTAGATTTGACACTTCAAAAATCTCAAACTTAAAATTTGAGAATGATGCATTACCGTCAACTAAACTACAAAACAATCCAATAGAAACTTTTGTTGGTCAGAACTATGTTAAAGTATATAACTACTTACATGGAATGTATGATGCTGTAGGAAATAAAGATAATGTAATTATGTCAGGTCTTACAGGAGATAAGACAGGTTCAGTATTAACCTTGGGTAGTAACTCAGTTAACCAAACACCTACAGACGGAACTTATACGAATAAAGCAATTAGTTCAGGTTCAACTTCAGGAACAGATGCAACACTTGACATAGTAGTTTCAAGTGGTGCAGTGTCTAGTGTGTTAATTAGTAATCCAGGCGGTGGATATCTAGATACAGAAACCTTAGTCATAAACAATTTCGATGCAAATGGAACAACTCTATCAGTAGAGGTTGGTACAGTTGGGGAAACATTGGGTTCAATTCCAGTCGGTGCCTTAAATGCAACATTTACACAAATCAGTAATAGAGGAATTGATTCATATACAGTGATACCCGATTTATCTGCATATGATTTAGTGTCAGGATATACTGCATTAGTATCAACAGTTAGTGGTGGAAGTAATGGATTATCAACAAGAAACTATTACTTTGATGCAATCCATACAATGATTCCTTCTACTGCAGTTAAGAATACACAAATTCTTGCAAGTATACAGGGAACTGGAATGAGTTCACCCGAAGGTGCAATCAGTGGAACTGCATATACTAAGAGAACAACAAGTGAGTTCATTACACTAAACGATAATGCATTCTTTGATTCACCAAGTATTGTTGCTTCAACAGTTAACGAACAGAATGAAATGTCTAGTACAAAATCATTTAATGTTAACTTACAGCTTGCATCATTCAACTCCAACATTTCTCCAGTCATAGACGTGGGAACAGTTGGTTGTATAGGTATTGCAAACAGATTAAATAACATAGACAGTAGTTCAGATGTACCTACAGGAACCACATATATCCCTTCTACAGACCCCGAGGGTGATTCTAATGCAATGGTGTATGTGACACGTAAAGTAAACCTTAAAACACCTGCTACAAGTCTTAAAGTTATTGGAGATTTCTTCAGACCACCAACTACAGATATCAAAGTCATGTATAAGATAATTAAAAATGACGAAGATACCCCATTAGATGATATTGGATTTGAATTCTTCAATACTGAAGGAACTCCCGATGTCTCAGTTGAGAATGACGGAAGAAACTTTAAAGAATACGAATTCACTGCAAATGACTTACCCGAATTCAGTGCATTTGCAATTAAAATAGTAGGACAAGGAACAAATACATCAGTAGTACCATTAGTTACTGCACTTAGGTGTATGGCACTTGCATAATGAAAGATATTGAGTATGTAAAAGTTGAAGGTCACTCACACTTAGTGAGAGACGAAAGTTCTCACGGAATTGTTAATACAGATGTAGAACAATATAAATTAACAATGAAGAGAAGAGAACTTATGAGAAACACACGTGAGGAGATAAATAATTTAAAGAGTGACATGGACGATATTAAAAACATGTTATCACAACTTATAGAGAAAGCATAATGGCAAAAACAGTAGACCAATTTTCAACGATAGAAAATTTTAGAACCAAGTATAACGAACTTGCTGTTGACGTTGGTGAGTTATCGGGTTTAAGAACAGAATCAACTTCAAATGTTGTTGATGCACTTAATAGCCTTGAAGATAAATCATTTTATTTTCAAGAGTTTAAGTATAGTGCAACTAGTGGTCAAACTGTATTCTCAGGTAATGATTCTGCAAGTAACTCTTTAGTGTTCAGAAGTGGAAGAATCCAAGTATTTAAAAATGCAACTCATTTACTTTTAGGAACAGATTATACAATCGGTGGTATAGACGGAAACAAACATACAGAAATTACACTTAACTCGGGTGCAACTGCTGGTGACGTTATTACTATCTATGCATATACAGGTTCATACTTAGGAAGTGCAATTGGTGCTGGTGGTGGAACAGACGGACAGTTTACTGAAACTGCTGCAAATACTATTTACAATAAAAACACAAATGGTGTAATATTAAATGGTTCTTCAACTGGAAGAACAACTACACTTTCAACAAGTGCAAAAATAGAATTTGATTCTAACGGAACAGGTATCTATTCACAAGAAAGTTTAACACTTGCAACTGGTAAAAGTATCACTGCAGATTCATTCGTTGGTGATTTAACTGGAGATGTCACAGGAAGCCTAACTGGAAATGTCACTGGAAATGTTTCAGGTAGTTCAGGAACAGTTACAAGTATATCTACACATTCTGCAGCTGGATTATCAGACATTAATTATACCACAACTCCAACAGCAGGTCAAATCCTTACATGGGATAATGCAAATGGATATTGGGAACCAACAGATAGTCAAGACTTATCTTCATTAAGTGGTAATACAGACGACCTTTCAGAAGGTTCAACAAATTTATTTTCTACTACAGAAAGAATTCAAGACGCAGCTGCAAGTATGATTACAAGTGCTTCACATAGTAATATATCAGTTGCATATGATGACGGATTGGGTACACTTACATTTACTGCTGGTGCAACATATGCCGATTCAGACGCAAGAGGTGCCGTGTCAGGTGGAGACGGACTTGCATACAATAGTTCAACAGGTGTCTTTAGTGCAAATACTTCTAATGGAATTGAAATAAATAGTGATAGTATAGAGTTAGATTATGAAATAGTCAATTCTGCACCTTCAAGTGCTAGTGGAACATCTACTGGTCACTTGTGGTTTGTTATATAATGAGATGAAATGTCAGACGAAATATACATTAATATAGGGACAACGATACAACAACCGTATCAAGGTCAAATTCCAGCATCTGCTCAGTCTAATGAGACGAAACAGATAGTAAAACAAACTCCTGCGAATTCTCAGACTTCATACAGAAGTCCGAGTCAAACTCCTTCGACTTATAGGAATCCTGTATCTGCACAACAGAATAATCAAGTATCAAAGCAGACACCATTTACGTATGCATTTCAATCTCAATCACCATTTACTTATCAAGTAACAGCTCAACAACCAGCAGTATATCAATACAGACAACCAAGTACTCAACAAAGTCCTTATATTGCAAATGGACAAGGAGTTGTTAATAATAATGTTAATAAGCAAAGTCCGTTTACAACTCCTATAACAAACGTGAGTGGACGACAACCAGTCATATATCAACATAGGTCACCGTTTACATACAGAAACCCAGTGAATGCACAACAAGACTACAGTTATAGGAATCCATTCACTTATCAAGATGTTGGCCCTGTTGCAACTAGACAACCAGGCTTTGGACAGTCTCCAGTTATTTACTGGTATCAACAGGCGGTTTACCTGCCTGACCCCGAAGCAATTGAATTCTATCAAGGGCCTCAAGGTGACGGTTATGATAGGATAGGGAGTATGCAATGGTTTGTAGAGACTCAAAATCCTATTATTTCTCAAGGATATCTGCAACCTACAAGAACTCCAATCGCAGGAGGCCCTGTAATTGCACAAGGTCAAATACCATACATATACTTGGGTCAGTCATTTCGGGTATCAATTTCATATCAACACCAAGCTGGAGCAACACAACAGCCTGGATTTACTCTTGTTACACAGAATCCTGTAAATGCACAACAGCCTGTGATTGGTCAGTCACCATTTACATATAGAAGTCCTGTAAATGCACAATCAAACGAGTCAAAGAATAAACAATCACCGTTTATTTACCAGTATCAACAACCAGTAAGACAACCAGTAATCTATCAACATAGACAACCTTTTACCTATCAGAATAGACAACCTTTGACAACTCAAACACCTATATCGAATGTGAATCAACAAACAACTGTACAGGTATCAAGTAATATTCAGGAATCAAATCCACATATTGGACAAGCAAGACAACCGTCAATCTATCAACATAGGTCACCATTCACTTATCAAAGTCCAGTGAATGCACAAACCAATACACAAAATGTTGTAAGACAACCTAACATTTATCAGACACCTTATCAAGTGAATTATCAACATAGGTCACCCTACATATATCAGACACCATATTCAACAACTAGAACTATCGGCCCAGTTGCAAAGGTGAAGGGAGTATATGTAAATGACAGTGGAACAATTAGAAAAGTTGAAGAAGTTTACACAAATTCAAACTCTACACCCGAGAAAATTCACCAAACAGTTCCCGCTGCAAGATTCTCTAAAAACCCTTCAAACACTCAACAATAATTTTGTATAAATAGTTATATGGCTATTATTGCAAATATATTTATCGACCAAGGAACAGATTTCAGTATCACTGTAGATGTCACGGACACTAGTGGTGGTGCATTAGATATGACTGGTTATTCTGCAGCTGCACAAATCAGAAAGACTTATGGGTCTTCTAGTGTCAGTTCAACGTTTTCTACTTCTATTGCAGAGGCAACTGGTCAAGTCACCTTATCACTTACTGATACTCAAACAACTGCTTTAGAATCAGGTAGATATGTTTACGATTTAAATGTGACAAGTAGTGGTGGACAGACTACTCGTGTGGTAGAAGGTCAAGCAATTGTCACCCCAGGCGTAACGAGGTAATCATATGGCAATTAAAGGAACATTAAGTAGAGTTGCAACGATTGGAGGTAAAGTCCAAGGACAGGGTAATATCCGTGCAAAACAGGTTGCAATTGGTAATTCATCTTCAAATGTAAATCTATCTGCAAAATCAATCAACGAATTATCAGACGTAGATGCAACAGAAACAGATGACGGACTTTTATCTTATGATGCAACAACAGATAAATGGACAACAACCACTATTTTAGACGGTGGAACGTTTTAAAACACTAAATAAAAGACAAAAATCAAGGATACCGACCAGTGAAGGTATCGACCCTCATAGTGAGAGGATAGTTTAATATATTATGAGTCTCTCGGGATAGTGAACGAGAATTAATTAATTAATTTTTACTAAAACTATAATAGGAAAATAAAAATGGCAACAGTAATTCAAATCAAAAGAAGCACAGGCCTTTCAGCTCCAACAGTCTCAGACTTATCGGAAGGTGAATTAGCGTATGTGCAAGATAGAGCGAATTCAGGTGCTAGTGCA
>Ga0213863_10000296_pt1 | contig 39445 bp, 39 predicted proteins | sample PICome_8_FD_160128 | JGI IMG/M metagenome (GOLD analysis project Ga0213863, IMG submission 160128) | Coastal seawater microbial communities near Pivers Island, North Carolina, United States - PICO497 | ecosystem: Environmental > Aquatic > Marine > Coastal | place: USA: North Carolina... | reverse complement strand
TAAATATTCAAGATGATGCTACTTTAGATGAAACCCTATTAAGAGCAGGAATTAAAAACGCTGCTACATTAATTACCGCACTGCCCTCAGATGCAGATAATTTATTTGTTGTTTTAACTGCAAATCAGTTAAATAATACCTGCAAAATTATCAGTAGGGCTTCCAATCAATCTTCCTACAGTAAATTAAAAATTGCAGGGGCAAGTAATGTAATCATGCCCGATAAATTGGGCGGAGATCATATGGCGTCTCTGGTAGTAACTCCAGATGTTATCGAGTTTGTCGATCAATTAACCATTGAGGGGGAAACCACTGCAAATTTAGAGGAGATTGCCGTAGACGATTTGCCAAAAAAATACATTAACAAAACAATTTTAGACCTAGATTTAAGAAGAGAAACAGGGTGTACCGTCATTGGAATCAGAACCCCAAATCGAGATTATATCATCAATCCGGAAGCAGAAACAGCACTTACAAATGGTTCTAGTTTAATTGTTTTAGGGAGGCCTGAACAGATTGTTAAATTAAGGGAGTTGTTTTAAATTTTTAAAATTCTGCAAAAGTAAAACACTACGTAACTGAAAGTATATGATAAAAGTAATTATTACGGGGAGTAACGGATTGTTGGGGCAATCACTGTTAAATTTATTGCTGCAGAATAGCGCTGCTTATCAGGTAATTGGTTTTTCTCGCGGCATTAATAAAAGTGGTAGGAATGATTTTGAATATGTATCAATGGATCTTACCAATTCAAAATTACTAGAAACGCATCTTTTGAATTTACAGCCAGACTTTATCATTAATACTGCTGCTATGACTAATGTAGATGCTTGCGAAAACAATAAAATAGCATGTGATGCTTTGAATGTAGGGCTTGTGGAATCTTTGGTCAACGTTGCCGCACAAATCAATGCACATTTAATTCATTTGTCTACGGATTTTATTTTTGATGGCCTGCAAGGAAACTATAAAGAAACAGCCCTGCCCAACCCCTTAAATTATTACGGAATTTCCAAATTAAAATCCGAAGAAATTTTAAAAAATGCTAAAATTGACTACACCATCTTACGAACCATTTTGGTCTACGGACAAGTATTTGATCAGCGAAGAAGTAACCTTGTTCTTTGGGTAAAGGAAATGTTGGAGAAGAAACAAGAAATTTCGATTGTTAATGATCAGTTTCGAACACCAACCTATGTGGCAGACCTTGCTTTGGCCTGTAAGATTTCGATGGATATGAGAAGTAAAGGAGTGTATAATATCGCTTCCAATACCCTCCTAAGTATTTATGAAATAGCACAACAGATTGCCAGCGTTTTTGAACTAGACGCTAGTTATATCAAAGCAGTTTCCACAAGTAGGTTAAACCAAAGGGCCACAAGACCTAAGAAAACGGGTTTTGACTTGAGCAAAACAAAAAAGGAATTAAAATTCCATCCAAAATCATTCATAGAAGATTTACAAAGGTTCAAAGAAAATGCGTTTAATGAACATATTTAACATGCAAAAATTCTTAAAAGAGCATTTTTTTTATGATATTGCGGTTTACTAACAAAAAAAATTATATTTAAAATTATGAAGAAATTACTTCTTTCATTAATCCTTGCAATGTCAACAATTTTGATCTCTGCACAAACAGATTCCCAAGTTGAGGAAATCGTCGTAGAAGAGATCAAAGAATTAATAGTCGAAAAAACGATTACAGACAGCTCTTCTGAAATCAATACTGCCAAAATAACAATACGTGTATCTGGAGGTGAGAAGCCTTACAGTTATACCTGGTCAGAAAAGAGCATGTCAAATTCATTTACAGAGGAAGAAGTTTCTATTTTAGATGGTGCTACTGAGGGAAATGAATATTCAGTTACCGTAGCAGACAGTAAAGGAGCAGAAAAAACCTTAACTTTTGTGGTACCTGCAGTATCTGTTCCAGAAGTGCTAAGTGCGTCTTTCGCACCCGTAGTTGGATTTATGGATACTTATTTCTTTTTTGATCCTTTTTATGCTTTAGGCTTATATGACAATAGAGTTTTAGATGCTGCTGGCGAACCAATAAGGAATGCCAATGGTACTGTAAAAACTATTAAATTACCCTTTATGGTAATCTGGTTAATACTCGGAGCAATCTTTTTTACATTCAGATTTAGGTTTATTAATTTTAGAGGAATCAAGCATTCCATTCAATTAATAAGAGGGAAATATGATGATCCAACTGCCATTGGAGAGGTAACTCATTTTCAGGCTTTAGCAACCGCTGTATCTGGAACTGTTGGTTTGGGGAATATAGCAGGGGTAGCGGTAGCGATTTCTTTAGGAGGTCCGGGTGCAACATTTTGGCTAATTTTAGCAGGTTTGTTGGGTATGTCTACAAAGTTTGTTGAATGTACGCTAGGTGTAAAATACAGAACCATTGAAAAGGATGGAAGCATCTCAGGTGGACCCATGCAGTATTTGAAAAAAGGATTTGAAAAAAGAGGTTTTAAAAATGTTGGAAAAGGACTTTCTGTTCTGTATGCTTTTGTGATTATGCTCGCAGCTTTTGCTGCCGGATCAATGTTTCAAGCGAATCAAGCGGCAGCCCAATTAGCTAGTGTTTTAGAGGTAGACGGTGTTGTGAAAACCTATATTGGTATTGGAATTGCTATTTTGGTAGGAATTGTCATAATCGGTGGGTTAAAAGGAATTGCGAAAGTTACGGAGAAAGTAGTTCCGTCTATGGCAGCCTTATACATTTTAATGTGTATCGTTGTTATTGGAGCGAATATTACGGAAGTGGGGGGTGCAATCGCCTTAATTTTTGATGGCGCATTTACTCCAACAGCAGCATATGGAGGTTTCTTAGGCGTACTTGTATTAGGATTTCAAAGAGCTGCGTTTTCAAATGAAGCAGGTCTAGGATCTGCCTCAATTGCACATTCAGCAGCAAAAACGAAGCATCCTGTTTCAGAGGGTTTTGTAGCGCTTCTAGAGCCGTTTATTGATACGGTTGTAGTTTGTACTTTAACCGCTTTGGTGCTTATTTTTACAGGGACCTACGTTGGACAAGAAGCTACAGGTTCTGCTTTAACTGCAGTCGCATTTGGAAAAGTAATTCCAGGAGCAAGTATCTTTCTAACGATTGCTATTTTCCTATTCGCATTTTCTACAATTTTAACTTGGTCCTATTATGGGGTGCAAGCTGCACAAAGTTTATTTGGAGACTCTAAAGCCGTTGCTGGAATCTTTAAAATCATTTTTTTATTGACAATTATTTTAGGCGCTTCTATTGGTTTAGGCGCTGTAATTGATTTTGCGGATTATATGTTCTTAACCTTGGCAATTCCAAACTTGATTGGATTGTATTTGATGAGTGGTGAGATTTCTAAAGACCTGAACAGCTATTTCAGTAAAATTAAGTCTGGAGAAATTCCAAAAACTAAATGATCTTGTAAATCCTTATAGATGAAACTATTTAAATCCCATTTCTTTCGGTACAATAAAGGCCAAAGAAATGGGATTTTCTTTTTGGTTTTATTAATTATTGTCCTGCAGTCTCTATTTTTATTTGTTGATTTTACCTCTGACCAGCCCCAAGCTGAGAATTCTTCAGAACGGTTTGCTATTCAAAAACAGCTCGAACATCTAAAGTTGCTTGAAATTGAAAAAAGAAATGCAAAAATCTATCCATTCAACCCAAATTACATTACAGATCACAAAGGGGAGCAATTGGGGATGTCCTTGGCGGAAATTGATCGATTGTTTGCCTTCCGAAAAACGGGAGCATTTGTCAATTCTAAGCACCAATTTCAGCAGGTAACAAAAGTCTCAGACTCTCTATTGAATGCAATTTCAAAATATTTTAAATTTCCAGATTGGGTGATTGAAAGAAATCGAAAAAATAGAAAAGCGCTACCTAAATACGACACAAAAATCCCTTCAATAAAAAACAGTGATGAATTATCAACCTTCGATATTAATTTAGCGAATCCTATAGATTTTCAGTTTGTAGACGGGGTAAATGCGAGATTGGCGGAACGAATAGTTAAGTATCGTTCTAAATTAAGAGGTTTTTCTTTTGAGAGCCAGCTTTATGAAGTTTTTAATATGCCGGCCCCTCTTGCTCAAAAAATCTTAAAAACGTTTAAAATAATACAGCAGCCAAAGATTCAAAAAAGAAATGTAAATACAATAGCATTCAGAGAGTTACTTCAAATTCCTTATATAGATTATGCACTTTGTCAAAAGATATTTGATTACCGAGATGAGGTTGCGGAGCTTCAAGAAATTTCAGAATTAAAAAATATCATAGATTTTCCTATGGAAAAATACGACAGAATAGTCTTATATTTGAACGCTGAATAAACAACTCAAACTGCGATCAAATGAACAGTATGTATTTTACTGAAGAGCACGAGGCTTTTCGTGCAAGTTTTAAAGATTTTTTACATAAAGAAGTGGTACCGCATATAGAAAAGTGGGAAAAGACGGGAACCATAGAGCGCTTCATTTGGAAAAAATTTGGAGAAATGGGGTATTTTGGATTGAGTACTCCAGAAGCATATGGAGGATTGGATTTAGATTTTTTCTATACCGTTGTTCTTCTAGAAGAATTACAAAAAATTAATTCAGGAGGTTTTGCTGCTGCCATATGGGCTCATGAATATTTAGCGATGACGCATTTAAACAAAGAAGCTTCACCGTTTTTAAAACAAAAATATTTACTTCCCAGTGTAGCAGGAGAAATGATTGGTTGCTTGTGTATCACAGAACCATTTGGTGGTTCAGATGTTGCAGGAATGCGATCTACAGCAATTAAAAAAGAAGATTTTTATCTTTTAAATGGCTCTAAAACTTTTATTACAAACGGTGTTTATTCGGATTATTTAATTGTTGCAGCCAAAACAGATCCATTAGAGAAATACAAAGGAATTAGTCTTTTTGTTGTTGATAGAGCAGCAGCAGGAGTTTCTGCTACAAAATTAGACAAGTTAGGATGGAGAGCTTCAGATACTGGGGAAATTGCGTTTGACAATGTGCGCATTCCTGTTGAAAATTTATTGGGTGAGGAAGGTAAGGGCTTTCCATACATCATGCAGCACTTTGCTTCGGAAAGACTTATTATGGGGGTAAATGCTCATGCGAGAGCGGAATTTGCCTTGGATTATGTTGTGAAATATATGCAGGAAAGAGTTGCTTTTGGAAAATCATTAGATAAGTTTCAGGCATTGCGACATAAAATTGCCGAAATGGCAAGTAGAGTTGATATGTGTAAAGAATATAATTATTCAATTACAAAACGTCTTGACAATGGTCAATATGTAGTAAAGGAAGCAAGTATGTCGAAGTTACTTTCCACAAAAATGGCCGACGAAGTTATTTATGACGCACTTCAATTGTTGGGAGGGTATGGTTATATGGAAGAGTATCCTTTGGCTAGATTGCTCAGAGATAGTAGGCTGGGACCGATTGGAGGAGGTACTTCTGAAATCTTAAAAGAGATCATTGCAAAAATGGTGATAGACAACAAATCGTACAAGCCTGCAACCTAATGGGCTTTTGTTGCTATTTTTACTCATAGCGGCGTTTTTGTAGAAGAGCTATCTTCTCATTTAGAACTTTCAATAGTAATTTTGGGAATTAAATTTTTATTTCACATTTAATAACTATCTTTGCAGTCCAAAATTAAAAAACAAGCAGGAAATCCTGGTTTTAAAATTTTTGAGATACAGATGAAAGGAGGTGCCAATATATGTTAATCATTCCCGTAAAAGAAGGAGAGAATATCGATAGAGCGTTAAAGCGTTTTAAAAGAAAATTCGATCGTACGAAAACCATGAAGAACTTACGTAATAGAAAAAACTTTACAAAGCCTTCTGTAGCAAATAGAGCACAAAGAATCAAAGCCTCTTACGTACAAAAATTGAAAACACAAGAAGAAGTAGGTTAATCCTTACTTTTTTAGAGACTATAAATCTCGTAACTTCGAAAGGGTTACGAGATTTTTTTTGTTTAATTTTTCTTAAATTTGAGACAAAGAATACTTATTTAATGATTTCAGCATTTATCGCATACCTTACGCTAGAGAAAAAGTATTCGAAACATACAATAAGCGCTTATCAGAATGATTTAAAATCCTTCCGTATTTTTTGTCAAAAAACCTTCGATCAGCATGAAATTCATACGGTGCATTATTCACAAATAAGGAGTTGGATTGTTGACTTGGTAGGTCAAGGGGTTTCTAACAACACCGTAAACCGAAAAATAAGTTCGCTAAAGACTTTTTATAAGTTTCTTCAGAAAACAAAACAGATTGATTTAAATCCTTTGATTAAACATAAGGCTTTAAAGGTTGAAAAGCGAATTCAAACTCCTTTTTCTGAATCAGAAATTACCAAAGTTATTAAGCATTTGGATGAAAAGGATGATTTTGTATCGGTACGAAATCGTCTCATTGTTGAGTTGCTCTACTCGACAGGGATGAGAAGGGGAGAATTGCTTTCAATTCAACTTTCAGACATCGCCCTTTCTGAGAAATTGATAAAGGTTGTTGGTAAAAGAAATAAAGAGCGATTTGTACCGTTATTGACATCGGTTCTAAAAACAATGACTAGGTATTTAGAACTCAGAAAAGAAGTAGGGTCAGTCTCCCCCTTTTTGTTTCTTACAGAAAAAGGAAATAAACTCTACGAAACCCTTGTGTATAGGGTGGTAAATTCCTACTTTAGTAATGTCTCTACAAAAGCAAAAAAAAGTCCGCACCTATTAAGGCATTCGTTTGCGACGCATTTATTGAATGAAGGTGCGGATTTAAATTCTGTAAAAGAATTGTTAGGGCATGCAAGTTTAGCTTCTACACAAGTTTATACACATAACAGTGTAGAGAAAATGAAAAAAGTTTATAACCAGGCGCACCCACGTAGCCTTAAAAAAGAATAATTTATGAAAGTTTTCACACAATCCGTCAATTTTAATGCCGACAAAAGTTTAATTGATTTTACGCAAACAAAAGTTGCATCTTTAGTTAAGTATCACGATAAGATTGTAGATGCAGAGGTTTTTTTGAAAGTTCAGAATACAAGTGATAAAGAAAATAAGATTACCGAGGTTAAAATTAACATACCAGGTGCCGAATTGGTGGTCAAAAGAGAAACAAAAACTTTTGAAGAAGGTGTGAGTTTAGCCGTAGATTCGTTGAAAAGACAGTTGAAAAAGTCTAAAGAAAAGCACCGAGAAACATTAATTTAATAAAAAAGTGAAAATATAATTACAAAATGTTTTAGATATAAAAAAAACTTTATACATTTGCAAACCGTTAGAAATAGCGGGTTGTTTTTTTGCAACAAAAGCCGATGTAGCTCAGCTGGCTAGAGCAGCTGATTTGTAATCAGCAGGTCGTGGGTTCGAGTCCCTCCATCGGCTCAATAAAAGCAAAAAATAAGTTCATTAAAATAGTAAATTTAAGGGGAGATACTCAAGCGGCCAACGAGGACGGACTGTAACTCCGTTGACTACGTCTTCGCAGGTTCGAATCCTGCTCTCCCCACAATTTACATAATTTGCGAAAGTAGCTCAGTTGGTAGAGCGTCAGCCTTCCAAGCTGAATGTCGCCGGTTCGAACCCGGTCTTTCGCTCAAAGAGTACCAACATAAGCCGGTGTAGCTCAGTTGGTAGAGCGCATCCTTGGTAGGGATGAGGTCGTGGGTTCAAATCCCATCGCTGGCTCAATTTAATACGTATTATTAGAGACTAAATATATTTAAACTAAGAATTAAAATTAACAAACATGGCAAAGGCAACTTTTGATCGTTCAAAACCACACTTAAACATTGGTACAATTGGACACGTAGATCACGGTAAAACAACTTTAACTGCTGCTATTACTAAAGTATTAGCTGATGCAGGTTTCTCAGAAGCAAAATCATTCGATCAGATTGATAATGCACCTGAAGAAAAAGAAAGAGGTATCACAATTAATACTTCACACGTAGAATATCAAACAGCAAATCGTCACTATGCGCACGTAGATTGTCCAGGTCACGCGGATTACGTAAAGAACATGGTAACAGGTGCTGCACAGATGGATGGAGCAATTTTAGTAGTTGCTGCAACGGATGGGCCAATGCCACAGACGAGAGAGCACATCTTATTAGGACGCCAGGTAGGTATTCCTCGTATGGTTGTTTTCTTAAACAAAGTGGACATGCTTGATGGTGATGAAGAAATGTTAGAATTAGTAGATATGGAAGTAAGAGAATTACTTTCTTTCTATGAGTATGATGGAGACAATGGTCCTATCGTAGCCGGTTCTGCATTAGGTGCTTTGAACGGTGAAAAGCAATGGGTTGATTCTGTATTGGAATTAATGTCTCAAGTTGATGCATGGATTGAAGAGCCTTTAAGAGAGGTTGATAAAGATTTCTTAATGCCAATTGAAGATGTATTCTCAATTACTGGTCGTGGAACTGTAGCTACAGGTCGTATCGAAACTGGGATTGCAAATACAGGAGATGCAGTAGATATCATTGGTATGGGTGCAGAAAAAATGCAGTCTACAATTACTGGTATTGAAATGTTCCGTCAAATCTTAGATAGAGGTGAAGCTGGAGATAATGCAGGTATCTTGTTAAGAGGTATTGCCAAAGAAGATATTAAAAGAGGAATGGTAATCTGTAAGCCAGGTTCTGTAACTCCTCATGCGAAGTTCAAGGCAGAGGTTTATGTTCTTAAGAAAGAAGAAGGTGGTCGTCACACACCATTCCATAACAACTATCGTCCACAGTTCTATGTTAGAACTACAGATGTAACAGGAAACATTAACTTACCTGATGGTGTTGAAATGGTAATGCCAGGAGACAACTTAACAATCACTGTTGATTTGATCCAGCCAATTGCATTAAACTTAGGTTTACGTTTTGCAATCCGTGAAGGAGGAAGAACAGTAGGTGCAGGTCAGGTTACTGAGATTTTAGACTAAACAACGTTTCGTTTAATACAATCAAACATACAGGGTGTCCCGATTTTATCGGGATGCCTTTTATAAGTAAAAAAATATAGAGACGGGCGTAGTTCAGCGGTAGAGCACTGGTCTCCAAAACCAGCTGTCGGGAGTTCGAATCTCTCCGCCCGTGCAAAATAAAAAAACATATAACCAATGAAGTTTATTCAATACATCAAAGATTCATTTGACGAATTAAACAACCATATGACTTGGATCTCTAAAGAGGACGCGCAAAAATCGACAACAACCGTTGCCGTTTTTACAATTTTGTTCGCTTTAGCAGTTGCAGGCATCGATTATGTTTTTCAAACCGGATTAGATATTTTCTTTACAACGTTTAAATCCAATTAACTATGGCATCTGATTCAGTAATGAAATGGTATGTTGTAAGAGCCATTGGAGGACAGGAGAATAAAGTTCAGTCTTATATAGAGACTGAAATTAGTCGTTTAGGGCTTTCAGATTTTGTAAGTCAAGTAATTGTTCCTAAAGAGAAAGTTGTTCAAATAAAAGACGGTAAAAAAATCCACAAGGAAAAAGTTTATTTCCCAGGATATATTATGGTAGAAGCAAATCTATCTGGTGAAGTTCCTCACGTGATCAAATCCATAACAGGTGTTATTGGATTTCTAGGAGAAACCAAAGGTGGAGAGCCGGTACCTATGCGTAAATCAGAAGTAAATCGAATGTTAGGAAAAGTAGACGAATTGTCCGTTCAGGATGAAAATGTTGCCATTCCTTTCGATATTGGTGAAACGGTAAAAGTTGTTGATGGACCTTTTAATGGTTTTGATGGAACGATCGAAAAAGTAAATGAAGAAAAGCGTAAGCTTGAGGTAATGGTAAAGATTTTCGGAAGAAAAACACCATTGGAGTTGAGTTATATGCAAGTAGAAAAGATATAATTGTTACCAAATATATAAAGACCGATTTGTTTTTGGGCTTCCAACTTTAAACAAATCATTAAACATTTTAAAATGGCAAAAGAAGTTAGTAAAGTAGTTAAGTTACAAGTAAGGGGAGGCGCAGCGAATCCATCGCCGCCGGTTGGACCCGCTTTAGGAGCTGCTGGTGTTAACATAATGGAGTTTTGTAAACAGTTCAATGCAAGAACGCAAGACAAGCAAGGTAAAGTTTTACCAGTTGCGATTACTGTATATAAAGATAAATCTTTCGATTTTATCGTAAAAACACCACCTGCAGCAGTTCAGTTACTAGAAGCGGCCAAAATTAAAAAAGGTTCAGGAGAACCAAACAGAAAGAAAGTAGCATCTGTTACTTGGGATCAAATTCAAGCAATTGCAGAAGACAAAATGGTAGATTTAAATGCCTTTGAAGTTTCTTCAGCTATGCGAATGATTGCAGGTACAGCTCGTTCTATGGGTTTAACCGTTAAAGGTAATGCACCAGTATAAACTTTATAAAAATTAGTAAAATGGCAAGATTAACAAAAAAGCAAAAAGCTGCATACGCAAAAGTAGACGCGAATACGTCATACGATTTAAAAGCGGCTTCAGCATTAATCAAAGATATTACTACTGTAAAGTTTGATGCATCAGTAGATTTAGCGATTAGATTAGGAGTAGACCCTCGTAAAGCCAATCAAATGGTAAGAGGTGTCGTTACTTTACCACACGGAACTGGTAAAGATGTAAAAGTATTAGCTTTGGTAACACCAGACAAAGAAGCAGAAGCTACCGCAGCGGGTGCAGACTACGTTGGTTTGGATGAGTTTTTACAAAAAATCAAAGGAGGTTGGACCGATGTTGATGTAATTATTACCATGCCAAGTGTGATGGGGAAATTAGGGCCTTTAGGAAGAGTTTTAGGACCAAGAGGTTTAATGCCAAACCCAAAAACTGGTACGGTAACCATGGACGTAGCAAAAGCAGTTAAAGATGTAAAAGCGGGTAAAATCGACTTTAAAGTTGACAAGACTGGTATTGTACATGCTGCTATTGGTAAAGTTTCTTTTGATGCAAGTCAGATTGCAGAAAATGCAAATGAGTTAATTCAAACAATTAACAAATTGAAACCTACCACTGCAAAGGGAACCTATATTAAAAGTGTTTTCATGTCTAGCACTATGAGTCCAAGTGTTCAACTTGATGTAAAATCTGCTTAATAGCAGTTAAAACCTATAATTATGACTAGAGAGGAAAAATCACAAGTAATTCAAGATTTAACAGCAAAGTTAGCGGATACAAGTACTATTTATTTAGCAGATATTTCAGGATTAGATGCCACAACAACATCTAATTTACGTAGAGCATGTTTTAAAGCCAATGTTCAATTATCTGTTGTAAAAAATACCCTACTTGCAAAAGCAATGGAAGCCTCTGATAAAGATTTCGGAGACTTAACATCTGTTTTAAAAGGAAATACATCGATGTTAGTTGCTGATGCTGCAAATGCACCCGCAAAACTAATCAAAGAGTTTAGAAAAAAATCGGATAAGCCTTTCTTGAAAGGTGCTTACGCAGAAGAGTCTGTTTATATTGGCGATGATCAATTAGACGCTCTTGTAAACATCAAATCAAGAGAAGAACTTATTGGAGATATTATTACATTATTACAATCGCCTGCTAAGAATGTTATTTCAGCATTACAATCGGGTGGAAACAAGCTTTCAGGTATTTTAACAACCTTATCTGAAAAATAAGTACGCGCACAAATAAACTATTATATAACAAATTTCAAAAACAATTAAAATGGCAGAATTAAAAGATTTCGCAGAGCAATTAGTTAACTTAACAGTAAAAGAAGTTAATGAATTAGCTACTATTTTAAAAGATGAGTACGGTATCGAACCAGCAGCAGCAGTAGCAGCAGCAGCAGGACCAGCAGCAGCAGGTGAAGCAGCTGAAGAGCAATCTGAATTCGATGTAATCTTAAAAGCAGCAGGTGGTTCTAAACTAGCAGTTGTAAAATTAGTTAAAGAATTAACTGGTTTAGGATTGAAAGAAGCGAAAGGTATCGTTGATAGCGCACCAGCAGCAGTAAAAGAAGGTGTATCTAAAGATGAGGCTGAAGGTCTTAAAAAATCTTTAGAAGAAGCTGGAGCTGAGGTAGAGCTTAAGTAAGTTCCTTTCCCGATTTTTTTTTCGGGAAAATCAAATAAAGGTTTAGGTACTAAAAATACACGTTTTTAGTCCTAAACCATTTTGTGTATATATTCGTTTTTTATTTTAATTAAAAATATATTCTCTTTTGGCAACGAAAAACACCACTGAAAGAATCAACTTCTCAACATCGAAATTAGGTACAGATTATCCAGATTTTTTGGATATTCAGGTAAAGTCATTTCAAGACTTTTTCCAGTTACAAACTAAAGCAGAAGAAAGAGGAGAAGAAGGTTTGTACAAAACCTTCATGGATAATTTCCCAATTACAGATACTAGAAATCAATTTGTATTAGAATTTTTAGATTATTTTGTAGACCCCCCAAGATATAGTATTCAAGAATGTATAGAAAGAGGTTTAACACATAGTGTTCCTTTAAAAGCTCGTTTAAAGCTTTTCTGTACAGACCCTGAGCACGAAGATTTCGAAACGATTGTTCAAGATGTTTATTTAGGGACTATTCCTTACATGACCAACTCGGGTACTTTCGTAATCAATGGTGCAGAGCGTGTAGTTGTATCACAATTGCATCGATCTCCAGGGGTATTTTTTGGACAATCTTTCCATGCAAACGGGACAAAATTATATTCTGCAAGAGTAATTCCTTTCAAAGGTTCTTGGATTGAATTTGCTACTGATATCAATCAAGTGATGTACGCTTATATTGATAGAAAGAAAAAATTACCAGTAACCACTTTATTCAGAGCTATTGGTTTTGAAAGAGATAAAGATATTTTAGAGATTTTTAATTTAGCTGAAGAAGTGAAAGTTTCGAAAGCTGGACTTAAAAAAGTACTAGGACGTAAGTTGGCAGCCCGAGTTTTAAAAACTTGGCATGAAGATTTCGTTGATGAAGATACCGGAGAAGTTGTATCCATTGAAAGAAACGAAATTATTTTGGACAGAGATACGGTTCTAGAAAAAGAACATATTGAAGAAATAATTGAAGCGGGTGCCAAAACAGTCTTGTTGCACAAACAAGATAATTTGCACGCAGATTATTCAATTATTCACAACACATTACAAAAAGATCCTACAAATTCTGAAAAAGAAGCTGTAGAACACATTTATAGACAATTACGTAATGCTGAACCGCCAGATGAAGAAACGGCAAGAGGTATTATAGACAAATTATTCTTTTCGGAACAACGTTACAATCTTGGTGAAGTTGGTCGTTTTAGAATGAATATTAAGTTAGGTTTAGACGAACCCATCACTCAAAAAGTTTTAACAAAACTTGATATCATTACCATTATCAAGTATTTGATTGAATTGATTAATTCGAAAGCTGAAGTTGATGATATTGATCACTTATCAAACCGTCGTGTAAGAACCGTTGGAGAACAATTGGCACAACAATTTGGTGTTGGTTTGGCGCGTATGGCTAGAACCATCCGTGAGCGTATGAATGTACGTGACAATGAGGTTTTTACTCCGATTGATTTAATTAATGCGAAAACACTTTCTTCGGTCATTAATTCATTCTTTGGAACCAACCAGTTGTCTCAATTTATGGACCAAACAAATCCATTGGCAGAAATTACGCACAAGCGTCGTTTGTCTGCACTTGGACCTGGTGGTTTATCGAGAGAAAGAGCTGGTTTTGAGGTACGTGACGTTCACTATACCCACTACGGTCGTCTTTGTCCAATTGAAACTCCAGAGGGACCAAACATTGGTTTGATTTCTTCCCTTTCAGTTTTTGCAAAAGTGAACAATTTAGGATTTATAGAAACTCCTTATATTAAGGTAGACAAAGGAAGTCTAGATTTAGAACACAAGCATATTTATTTAAGTGCAGAAGAGGAAGAAGGCATGAAGTTTGCCCAATCTAATACTGAGGTAGACGCAAAAGGTGTTTTACAAGGAGATCGTGTTATTTCTCGAGAAGGAGGAGATTTCCCAGTGGTTTCACCAAGTGAATTAGATTATATGGACGTGGCACCCAACCAAATTGCCTCGATTTCAGCATCTTTAATTCCGTTCCTAGAACATGATGATGCCAACCGTGCATTGATGGGATCGAACATGATGCGTCAAGCAGTTCCATTATTACGTCCACAAGCACCCATTGTTGGTACAGGTTTAGAAAGAAGAGTTGCCAAAGACTCTAGAATCTTAATCAATGCAGAAGGAAGCGGTGTAGTAGAATATGTAGATGCAAACGTAATTAAAATTAAGTATGATAGAACCGATGAGGAAAAACTGGTTAGTTTTGAATCTGATGAGAAGTCTTACAACTTAATTAAGTTTAGAAAAACCAATCAAGGAACCAATATCAACCTAAAACCAATTGTACAAAAAGGAGATCGGGTAGAAGAAAGACAGGTTCTTTGTGAAGGATATGCAACACAAAAAGGAGAACTCGCCCTAGGAATCAATATGAAAGTAGCCTTTATGCCTTGGAAAGGGTATAACTTTGAGGATGCGATTGTAATTTCTGAAAGAGTTGTTCGTGAAGACATCTTTACATCCATCCATATTGATGAGTATTCTTTAGACGTAAGAGATACTAAATTAGGAACTGAAGAGTTGACGAATGATATTCCGAACGTCTCAGAAGAAGCTACCAAAGACTTAGATGAAAATGGAATGATTCGTATTGGAGCAGAAGTAAATCCTGGCGATATCCTTATTGGTAAGATTACACCGAAAGGAGAATCAGATCCAACTCCAGAAGAAAAATTACTACGTGCTATTTTTGGTGACAAAGCCGGTGATGTAAAAGATGCATCTTTAAAGGCCTCTCCATCATTAAGAGGTGTAGTGATTGATAAAAAATTATTTAAAAGAGCTGTTAAAGATAAAAACAAACGATTAAGAGACAAAGAGGCAGTTGTTGCTTTAGAGGCTTCTTTTGTTTCTAAATTTGAAACGCTCAAGGATAGTTTAATTGAGAAGTTATTTGGCTTAATCAGTGGAAAAACTTCACAAGGAGTTTTTAACGATTTAGGAGAAGAAGTATTACCAAAAGGTAAGAAATATACCCTTAAAATGTTAAATTCTGTAGATGATTATGTGCATTTAACAGGATCTTGGACAACAGATGATACTTTAAATGCTTTAGTGGGTGAATTGGTTCACAACTATAAAATTAAAGTAAATGATCTACAAGGTAGCTTGCGTCGTCAGAAATTTACAATTTCTGTAGGAGATGAGTTGCCTGCAGGAATCTTAAAATTAGCGAAAGTCTATATTGCCAAAAAACGAAAGTTGAAAGTAGGTGATAAAATGGCGGGACGTCACGGAAACAAAGGTATTGTAGCTCGTATTGTAAGAGCAGAAGACATGCCTTTCTTAGAAGACGGAACACCGGTAGATATCGTTTTAAATCCATTAGGGGTACCTTCTCGAATGAATATTGGTCAAATTTATGAAACGGTCCTTGGTTGGGCAGGTCAAAAATTAGGAACTACTTATGCAACGCCAATTTTTGATGGAGCATCTTTAGAACAAATCAATACCATTACAGACACGGCAGGTGTACCTAGATTTGGACATACCTATTTATATGATGGTGGAACAGGAAAACGTTTCGATCAACCAGCAACGGTTGGAATCATTTATATGATTAAGTTAGGACACATGATTGAAGATAAGATGCACGCACGTTCTATCGGACCTTACTCATTAATTACACAACAACCATTAGGAGGTAAAGCTCAATTTGGAGGTCAGCGTTTTGGAGAGATGGAAGTATGGGCTTTAGAGGCATATGGAGCTTCTAGTATCTTAAGAGAAATCTTAACAGTAAAATCTGATGATGTGATGGGACGCGCCAAAACATACGAAAGTATTGTAAAAGGGGAAGCGATGCCAGAACCAGGTTTACCAGAATCATTTAATGTATTAATGCACGAACTGAAAGGTTTAGGATTAGACGTTAGATTAGAAGAATAGCAACAAATTGATGATAGGAGTTGATGCTTATCAGCTTCTATTCATCATATATTAATAAGTCTCATTGAGACCATTTTTACAATTTTAATTCGAATCCATTACCATGGCAAGAAAACACGAGAAGTACACTGTAAAAAAGTTTAATAATATCTCCATTGGTTTGTCCTCACCAGAGTCTATTTTAGAGATCTCCAAAGGTGAAGTTTTAAAACCAGAAACAATCAATTACCGCACCCACAAACCAGAGAGAGACGGTTTGTTTTGTGAGCGTATTTTTGGTCCTGTAAAGGATTATGAATGTGCTTGTGGAAAATACAAAAGAATCCGTTATAAAGGAATCGTTTGTGACCGATGTGGTGTAGAAGTTACCGAAAAGAAAGTTCGTAGAGATCGCGTAGGTCACATTAACTTGGTAGTGCCCGTAGCACACATTTGGTATTTTAGATCATTGCCTAACAAAATGGGATACCTTTTAGGGTTACCATCTAAGAAGTTAGACATGATTATCTATTACGAAAGATATGTCGTTATACAACCCGGTATTGCAAAAAATGCGGAAGGAGCATCTTTACAAAAAATGGACTTCTTAACAGAAGAAGAATATTTAGATATTTTAGAAGAAATTCCAGCAGAAAACCAATATTTAGAAGACGCAGACCCTAACAAGTTTATCGCAAAAATGGGCGCTGAATGTTTAATTGACTTACTGGCACGTATCGATTTAGAAGCCTTGTCTTTTGAATTAAGACACAAAGCCAATACAGAAACTTCTAAACAAAGAAAAACAGAAGCGCTTAAGCGTTTAAATGTTGTTGAAGCCTTTAAAGACTCACAAAAAAATAGAGAAAACAATCCAGAGTGGATGATTATGAAGGTAGTTCCGGTAATACCACCAGAATTACGACCATTAGTTCCTCTAGATGGAGGACGTTTTGCAACGTCAGATTTAAATGATTTATACCGAAGAGTTATTATTAGAAACAATCGTTTAAAACGATTGGTTGAGATAAAAGCGCCGGAGGTTATTTTACGTAATGAGAAGCGTATGTTACAAGAATCTGTAGATTCTTTGTTTGACAATACACGTAAATCATCTGCCGTAAAAACAGAATCTAACAGACCACTAAAGTCTTTATCAGATTCATTGAAAGGAAAACAAGGACGTTTCCGTCAAAATTTACTAGGAAAGCGTGTTGATTATTCTGCACGTTCTGTAATTGTTGTTGGACCGGAATTAAGATTGTCAGAATGTGGTATTCCTAAGGACATGGCCGCCGAACTTTACAAACCTTTTGTAATCCGTAAGTTGATTGAAAGAGGAATTGTGAAAACTGTAAAATCTGCCAAAAAAATTATAGACAGAAAAGAACCAGTTGTTTGGGATATTTTAGAAAACGTAATCAAAGGACACCCTGTTTTATTAAACAGAGCCCCTACTTTACACAGACTAGGGATCCAAGCTTTTCAACCCAAATTAATTGAAGGAAAAGCAATCCAATTGCACCCATTAGCATGTTCTGCATTTAATGCAGATTTTGATGGAGATCAAATGGCGGTGCATTTACCATTAGGGCCAGAAGCGATCTTAGAAGCGCAAATATTAATGTTAGCGTCTCACAATATCCTAAATCCAGCCAATGGTGCACCCGTTACGGTACCTTCTCAGGATATGGTACTTGGTTTGTATTACATGACAAAAGAAAGAATTTCTACTCCAGAAGTACCTATTAAAGGAGAAGGCTTAACGTTCTATTCACCAGAAGAAGTAACGATCGCCTTTAACGAAGAAAAGGTAGACTTAAATGCTGGTATTAAAGTAAGAACTCAAGATGTTGATGAAAACGGTGCACAAGTAACTAAAATTATAGCAACTACGGTTGGTAGAGTTTTATTTAATGAAGTAGTTCCTCCAGCTGCTGGATATATCAATGAAGTATTGACTAAGAAAAACTTAAGAGGAATTATCGGTGGTGTTTTAAAAGCGACTGACATCCCTACAACGGGTAATTTCTTAGACGAGATAAAAAACATGGGATATAAATTTGCCTTCCAAGGTGGATTGTCATTCAGTTTAGGAGATATTATTATTCCAAAAGAAAAAATAGGAATGATTGCTGAAGCGAATTCAGAAGTGGATGTAATTATCTCGAACTATAACATGGGAATGTTAACTCAAAAAGAGCGTTATAATCAGGTAATTGATATTTGGGGTAGAACCAATAACGATCTAACGGAGCTGTCTATGAAACGTTTGCGTGAAGATCAACAAGGATTCAACTCGGTATACATGATGCTTGATTCTGGAGCCCGTGGATCTAAAGAACAGATTCGTCAGTTAACCGGTATGCGTGGATTAATGGCAAAGCCTAAAAAATCGACTGCAGGTGGTGGTGAAATTATTGAAAATCCAATTCTTTCCAACTTTAAGGAAGGATTATCGATTCATGAATACTTTATCTCTACACACGGTGCTCGTAAAGGATTGGCAGATACAGCTTTAAAAACAGCAGATGCGGGTTACTTAACACGTCGATTGGTAGATGTTTCACAGGATGTAATTGTAAACGAAGAAGACTGTGGTACACTAAGAGGATTGGAAGTAATGCCTTTAAAGAAAAATGATGAGATTGTAGAATCTTTATCGGACAGAATTGAAGGACGTGTTTCTTTACAAGATGTATTTGCACCGAACTCAGAAGATGAATTATTGGTTGCAGCAGGAGAATCGATCACTATTAAAATAGCTGATGCAATTCAAGCAGCAGGTATAGATAGAGTTGAAGTTAGATCTGCATTAACCTGTGAATCTCCAAAGGGAATTTGTGCAAAATGTTACGGACAGAGCTTATCTACCCGTAGTAAAGTACAAATTGGAGAAGCAGTGGGAGTTATTGCAGCACAATCTATTGGAGAACCAGGAACGCAATTAACATTGCGAACATTCCACGTAGGTGGGGTTGCCGGAAATATTTCAGAAGACAACAAGTTGACAGCAAAATTTGATGGAAAAGTTACCATTGAAGATTTACGAACTGTTAATGGAAAAGATAATGACGGTAATGAAGTAGAGATTGTAATTTCGAGAACAGCAGAAATTAAAGTGATTGATAAGAAGACTGGAATTACATTAAGTACAAACATTATTCCTTATGGTTCTTACATCTTCGATAAAAATAGAAAAACAATCAAAAAAGGAGATGTCATTTGTCAATGGGATCCATTTAATGGAGTTATTGTTTCAGAATTTGAAGGAAAAGTTAAGTTTGACAATTTAGAACAAGGTGTTAATTACACGGTTGAAATTGACGAACAAACCGGTTTCCAAGAGAAAGTAATGACAGACTCTAAGAACAAGAAAATTATCGCTTCTTTAATCATTGAAGATAAAGACGGTAATGCATTGCGTTCCTACAGTTTACCAGTAGGTGCCCACTTAATGGTAAGTGATGGAGATAAAGTTGCCGCCGGTCACACGTTGGTAAAAATACCTCGTAAGTCTGGTAAAGCAGGTGATATTACTGGAGGTTTACCTCGAGTAACCGAATTGTTTGAAGCACGTAACCCATCCAACCCTTCTGTAGTATCAGAAATTGATGGTGTGGTTTCTTTTGGTAAAATTAAGCGTGGTAACCGAGAAATTATCGTTGAATCCAAAACAGGAGATATTAAAAAGTACCTTGTAAAATTATCCAACCAAATTTTAGTTCAAGAGAACGATTTTATCAAAGCAGGTATGCCATTATCCGACGGAGCAACCACTCCTTCAGATATTTTAAGAATTAAAGGGCCTTCTGCAGTACAAGAATACTTGGTAAATGAAATACAAGAGGTGTATCGTTTGCAAGGTGTGAAAATTAATGACAAGCATTTCGAAGTTGTCGTACGTCAAATGATGCGTAAAGTGAAGATTATAGATTCTGGAGATACACTATTCCTAGAGAATCAATTGATTCATAAAATTGACTTTATCAAAGACAATGACGCTATTTACGGAATGAAAGTTGTTGAAAGTGCTGGAGATTCTGAGAACTTAGTAGCGGGTCAAATCATTACTGCACGTCAATTAAGAGATGAAAATTCTTTATTAAGAAGAAATGATCTCAACTTGGTATCAGCAAGAGATGCAAGACCAGCAACTGCAGAGCAGGTGTTACAAGGTATTACCAGAGCTTCTTTACAAACCAAATCATTTATATCTGCGGCTTCCTTCCAGGAAACAACCAAAGTGTTAAACGAAGCAGCTGTAAACGGTAAAGTAGATACTCTAGAAGGCTTGAAAGAGAATGTAATTGTTGGTAAGCGAATACCAGCAGGAACAGGTATGAGAAAATACGATCATATTTTGGTAGGTCCAAAAGATGAAATCGAAGAAAGCTTCTAGTATTTCTCTTTACAGCTTATAAATTTTAAAAGTTGAATTGTTTATTGTAATTTATTACAGGACGCAATTCAACTTTTTTTTATACATTTAATAGCAAATTAATACCCCCATTTGGGAAAACAACATATGGAAGAAAATAAAAATAAAGACGGACAGTTAAATATTGAATTGGATCAAGAGATTGCCGAAGGAACCTATTCAAACTTGGCAATTATCAATCACTCGATGTCAGAGTTTATTGTAGATTTTATCAATATTATGCCTGGAGTTCCCAAAGCAAAAGTGAAGTCAAGAATTATTTTAACACCCCAGCACGCCAAAAGATTAACAAAAGCATTGGCAGACAATGTGAGAAAGTTTGAAAGTGCTCATGGTGAAATAAAAGATGCAGAACAGCCTCCAATTCCCATGAATTTTGGCCCCACAGGACAAGCATAGTCTGCTGAGATACAACAAGTAAGATACCCCAAATGGTTCGCATTATTTGGGGTCTTTATTGTTTGGGCTACTTCCATTTTCGTCATTTCAAAAATTGATTAAGAAATTACCGTACTCAATTTAAACATTGGCAAGTACATGGCAATTAAGATCACCGCAACAATAGCGCCTAGGATTAAAATTATAATGGGCTCGATAATGGCAGCAATCATTTTCGACTTGTATTCAATTTCCTCAGGACAAAGCTGGGTGTTGGTGATGAAGGGTTTATTCCTGAATACTATCAATTAAAATGCGTAGTAGGTCAATGGCGGCTTGAGCTATTTTTGTGCCAGGGCCAAAAATACCCACAGCCCCTGTATCAAATAAAAATTGATAAACTTGTAGAGGAATCACACCCACTGCAATCACTTGCGGAACCAAGGTTTTGTGTCCTGCGGCCAACGAAGAAATTCCTAAAATATGCACATCATTTTCAACGGCTTGTTTGGCAGCCTCTTGCGGAGTTTGAAACAACGGACCAATGTCTACATCAAAGCCCAAATCGGCATAGCCAGAAGCCACCACTTTGGCACCTCTATCATGCCCATCTTGTCCTAGTTTTGCGATCATGATTCTTGGACGCCTGCCCTCCAATTGGGCAAATTGATTTGCTAGTAATGCTGCTTCTTTAAACAAGGGATCTTCTTTTATTTCTTTACTATACACGCCAGAGATAGTTTTATGAGCCGCTTTGTGACGGCCAAAAACATCTTCCAACGCCTTGGAAATTTCGCCCAAAGTAGCTCGGTTTTCTGCTGCTACTACTGCCAATTCCAATAAGTTTTCGGTACCTGCTTTCGCTGCCTTCGTTAAATGTAATAAAGATTTTTGAACTGCTGCTGTATTTCGTGTCTTTTTTAAAACTTCCAATCTTCTTAGTTGCGCCGTCCGAACGGCCGCATTGTCTACCTCCAAAATGTGCAACGGATCTTCCTGCTTCAAAGGATATTTGTTGACGCCCACAATCACATCCGTTCCGCTGTCAATTCTTGCTTGCTTTTTTGCAGCAGCCTCCTCAATCCGCATTTTTGGAATGCCCTTTTCAATGGCATTGGTCATGCCTCCCAAAGCCTCCACCTCTTCAATTAACTGCCACGCATTGTGAGCAATTTCTTCTGTCAGTTGCTCCATGCGGTAACTCCCTGCCCAGGGATCTACTGTTTTGGTAATGGCGGTTTCTTCTTGTAAATAAATTTGTGTGTTTCTGGCAATTCTAGCAGAAAACTCCGTGGGCAACGCAATGGCTTCATCCAAGGCATTGGTATGCAAACTTTGGGTACCCCCAAAAACGGCCGCCATGGCTTCAATAGCCGTTCTGGAAACATTGTTAAACGGATCTTGGGCTGTTAAGCTCCAACCACTGGTTTGGCAATGCGTTCTCAAGGCAAAAGATTTCTGATTTTTTGGGTTGAATTTTTTGACGATTTTGGCCCACAACATTCTACCCGCTCTCAACTTGGCAATTTCTTTAAAATGGTCCATGCCAATGGCCCAAAAGAAAGACAATCTGGGAGCAAAAGCATCTATGTCCATACCTGCTTCTATCCCTTTTCGAAGGTATTCCAACCCGTCGGCTAAGGTATAAGCAAGTTCTATTTCTTGGGTAGCACCCGCTTCTTGCATGTGGTAGCCAGAAATAGAAATTGAATTGTATTTCGGCATTTTTTTGCTGGTATATTTAAAAATATCAGCAATAATTTTCATCGAAGGTGTAGGAGGGTAGATGTAGGTGTTTCGCACCATAAACTCCTTTAAAATATCATTTTGAATGGTGCCTGAAAGTTCGTCCAAGGCCACCCCTTGTTCCTGTGCTGCCACTATGTAAAAGGCTAAAATTGGCAGTACAGCGCCGTTCATGGTCATGGAAACCGACATCTTATCCAACGGAATTTGGTCAAACAAAAGCTTCATATCTTCCACAGAATCAATGGCAACCCCAGCTTTTCCTACATCGCCTTGCACTCGCTCATGATCGGAATCATACCCGCGGTGTGTGGCCAAATCAAAGGCTACTGAGAGCCCTTTTTGACCCGCTTTTAGGTTCCTACGATAAAAAGCATTGCTTTCTTCGGCAGTAGAAAAACCTGCATATTGTCGAATTGTCCATGGCTTTTTGACGTACATGGTGCTGTAGGGACCACGCAAGTTGGGCGCAGATCCAGCGATAAAATGTTCATGTAAAAAACGCGCCTCCTCATTGTTTGCGTAGGCTAATTTTAGATGTTGAAGATTTTTTCTAGCCATTGGAAGTTTTTATTTGTTGCTTTTGAAGCAATTTTTTCTCAATTTCTAAGCGTTCTTTTTCGTAGGTTTCCGACAAACGATTTCTTGTAATTGGAATCAATAACGTTTTTATGTTTCGCTTTTTTACAAAGGGATACAACTCAATATCAGCAAGCATTTTATTGCTTGCATTTGCATGTAAATTGCTGCCCAAAAGGCGCAGCTCTTGTGCGTCAAACTTGGCCTGTTCTTTTCGAGCCTTTTCGCTTATTTTTTGTTGAATAACGCCGTCTTTTAACAATTTTAAAAAACCGCCTTTCTTTTCCAATTGTTGAAACAATGTCAATCCTTTTGCTGCCAATTGATTGCTCACCGCTTCAATATAATAGCTACCTTCTGCAAAGTACTGCCCTTGGTTAAAACCGGCTTCCTCTTTTAAAATAAGCAATTGATTTCTTGCAATGCGTTCTCCAAACTCATTGGATTTGTGGTACACCGCATCATAAGAAACGTTGGCAATGGTAGAAGCGCCTCCCAAAATAGCACTCATACATTCTGAGGTGGTTCGGAGCATATTGACATTGTAATCAAAAATGGTTTTATTACGCATACTAGGTTGCACAAAGATTTCAACTTGACTGTCTGCTTGATTGTATTCTTTGAAAAGCGTTTTTACGAGCATCCGAAAGGCTCTTAACTTGGCAATTTCAAAAAAATAATTTCCACGTACAGAAAAAATAAAATGAATATTTTTTATTGCAGATTCCCCTAAGTTTTCTAGGTATTCATTGGTGTGCGATAGGGCATAGGCCAGTTGTTGAACACAGCCTGCACCTGCATTTTCATACAGAGAAACATCTACGCAAATGGCTTGTGCTGTTGTTTTTGTTATGCGAGTAAGGCTGCTAAAATCGGTCTTTAAATTGGTGTACCAATTGCCACTTTCTGCTAAGTTTCCAAGAATGTCTATTTGAAAAAAAGGAGTTGCTGCCGCAGTGTGTTTGGATAGGTTTTCGACAAATCTTTCATCCAAAAAATGAAGTTTGAAAAAAAGTTTGGTGGCTTCAAGGTCGATGCTTTTTAATAAAATGACAGGGTCAAATTTTTTATGTGCAATAAATTGTAGGGCATTTGCCCCTCTTTTTAAAGCGTCTACAGCCAAGGAGTTGGCTATTTTCTCGTCATCAACAAAGACGGATTGACAAACCGAAAAGGAAGATGTTGGCAGATCTATAGGAAGCGCTTTTCGATCTGCTGCTGTGTAAAAAGGCTTAACAACAATGTCTTCTTCAGTTTTCCAGAGAAGTGTGTCGTTGTAGTCCAATCCTTTGAGGTCTACTTGAATTTTTTGTTTCCAAGCAGCTGCAGACTTTGTATCAAATTCATCAAATAGAAATGGTTTCATTATTTTTTTATCGTATCAAATTCAATTATATAAATGGCCTCATTTTTCTTTTTCATCAAATACTTTTCGCGGGCAAATTTTTCTAAGGCCACCGAGTCTCTTAAACTCTTGATAAGGGCACTGTCTTTTGAAATTTCAGATTTATAAAATTGAATGGTGTTTTTTAAATCATCTATTTCGGCATTGTATTTCCGATGGTTTACATATGAGTTTTCATCAAAGAAAAGCATCCAAATGAGAAAAGGGACCAAAATAAGCACAAAGGTGTTTGTGAGTAACGAGAATACTTTTGAGTTGTTTTTTGCTTTTTTGAAATTCATTGGATCTTATAAACGTTCATTGATGACGGTTCGTACAATATCTATCGCAACCGTGTTGTAGCGATCGTTGGGTATGATAATATCAGCATAGTTTTTAGTCGGTTCAATAAATTGTTGGTGCATGGGTTTTAAGGTGTCTTGGTACCGATTTAAAACTTCATCGATATCTCGCCCACGTTCGGCGATGTCTCTTCGCAATCTTCGAATCAGGCGTTCATCTGTTTCTGCATGCACAAATACTTTAATATCAAAAAGGTTTCGCAATTCTTCACTATTAAAGATTAAGATGCCTTCTACAAGAATTACCTTTCGGGGATGTGTTTTTATAGTGTCGCTCGTTCGGTTATGGGTGACAAAGGAATATACAGGTTGCTCGACAACTTTTCCTTTTTTCAGACTTTTAAGTTGGGCGACCAACAATTCAAAGTCAATGGCTCTTGGATGATCAAAATTGATTTTTGTTCGTTCATCATAAGACAAATCATCGGTAGCCTTGTAATAAGAATCTTGAGATATTACGCAAACTTCGTTGGTGGGAAGCTGGTGTATAATCTGATTGACTACGGTTGTTTTTCCGCTTCCAGTTCCTCCAGCAATTCCAATAATGAGCATATTTTTTGATATTAATTTAACAAATGATATGAAACAAATTTAAATAAAAAATCGTGATTAATTTGCATAAAAAAAGTTCTTTCAAAGGAAAGAACTTTTTGAGCCGATGGAGGGACTCGAACCCACGACCTGCTGATTACAAATCAGCTGCTCTAGCCAGCTGAGCTACATCGGCTTTTAAATTGCGATGGCAAATAAATGTGTTTTTTGGAGAACCACCAAAACATTTCTTTTTTATTTTTTAAAATCTAAAAAATGCAGTTCTAGCTGTTGTTCAATGCTTCTTTGTAGGTCGTCAAACAGCGTTCTCTTGCCATTTTATGGTCTACCATTTGAGTGGGGTAACTAAGCTCCTGAAAATCAGGGACCCACTTTTTGATATAGTTGAGGTCTTTGTCAAATTTCTGAATTTGGGTCGTTGGATTGAAGATTCTGAAATACGGAGCCGCATCTACTCCACATCCAGCAACCCATTGCCAGTTTCCAACATTGCTAGATTGCTCATAATCGTGTAACTTTTCTGCAAAATAGGCTTCGCCCCAACGCCAGTCAATTAAAAGATGTTTGCACAAAAAACTTCCCACGAGCATGCGCACTCTATTGTGCATGAATCCTGTTTGATTGAGTTCTCGCATTCCGGCGTCTACCAGTGGGTATCCTGTTGCTCCGGCACACCATTTCTGAAACTCTTCTTCATTGTTTCTCCAAAGAATTCGATCGTATTGAGGTTTGAAACTGTCCTTGGTTGTGTGCGGATAATGCCATAAAATTTGCATGAAAAATTCTCGCCAAATCAATTCCTTTAAAAACACAATATTATTGCTTTTGGAGGCTTTGGCAACCATTTCTCGAACACTAACTGTTCCAAAACGCAAATGTGTTCCCAATCTGGAAGTACTGTCTTTTGCAGGGAAGTTTCGGTTTTCTTCGTAAGCGTCTATCAATTCGGGAGAAACCCTGTAGGAAGCTACTTTTATGGATGAGGGTTGAAATCCGATCGCAGCCAGACTTAAGAAGGGTTGTTCGGTCGTTTGCAGTAAACCGTTTAGTTTTTTTTCAGAAGGAAAAAATTGAATGCCGTTGTGATGAAAAGCTTCCAGCCATTTCTTCGAATAGGGGGTGTACACTTTATAGGCAGTACCGTCCTTTTTTACAATCTCATTGCGTTCAAAAATTACTTGATCTTTGTAGGTTTTAAATCCTATGTTTTTTGACGTTAAAAGTGTTTTAATCGCTGCATCTCGCTGCAAGGCATAGGGTTCGTAATCATGATTTGTGAATACTGTTTCGACGCTGTATTTTTCTAACAATTGCTCGAAGATCACAAGTGGTTTTCCATGAAAAACAGCCAAGCTAGTACCCAATTCTCTTAATTGTGTATTGATGTTTGTCAATTCCTGATGCAAAAAACTCACCCGCGCATCATTGTTGGGCAATCGAGACAGAATTACTTCATCAAAGATAAAGATTGGCAGTACTTTTTTGCCACTATTCAAGGCATAGTACAAGCCACAATTATCCTGCAAACGCAAATCTCTCCGAAACCAAAAAAGGTGTATCTGTTCTTTCATTATGTATAGCTTCCAAAAAGTTCAATCAACTTGTTTTGACGGTAAGAAAATATTTCTTCCAATTTTGGTTTCACCAAGATAGGGTGAACCAGTTGCCCCAAAATTCCTAGCGGAACTTTGTAGTCTATGATGTCTTCCATTTCTACGCCCCCTTCCACTTCTTTAATAAAGTGTTTGTGATGCCAAAGCGCATATGGGCCGAACATTTGCACGTCTACAAAATATTTTTTTTCTTCGATATGTGTGATTTCTGAAACCCATTTGGCTTTAATGCCCAGCAATGGGGTTACCGTATATTGTATAATTTGCCCTGTGTACAACGGTCTATCCACTACAGATACCATCTGAAAGTTCATGGAATCTGGTGTAATGGTTTTTAAGTTTTTTGGATTGGATAAAAAATTCCAAGCTTGGTCCAAAGTAATTGGGAGCTTTAGCTTTTTGTGAAGGGTGTAAATTTTCATTTAATTATGAATTAAAATATATAAATTTAATGAAGTGGCGATGCAAAGCCAGATCATGTAGGGGAGTAATAAGTACCTGATTTTTTTGTTTTTTTTGCTTCCCTCAAAAAAGAAATAAAAGATGACTGCTGTTAATAGTACGATGACAATAAGTGCGAAAAGTACCAGGTGTTGATTGAAAAAAATGTAATTCCAACTGACATTTAGAAGCACCTGAAGTCCATAAAAAATGCGAGTTCTTACTGTGTTTTCACGCTGGAAAAGGATTCCTAAATACACAGAGAATAAGATCATTATTGTGGTCCATGCAATGCCAAATACAATGCCTGGAGGGGTCCAAGGTGCTTGATTGAGGGTTGTGTACCAGCGTGATGTGGGGCCGCCATCCATGAGCCAACTCCCAATGGCGAGTCCGCCAAAATTAATAAGTAAAAAAAGAAATAGCGCCTTGGTAATTTTCATGAAAATTATGCTTTCAGCTGCTCGATCTCCTTTAAAATAGCATCCGCTTCCAAATATTTTTGATCGCTGTCGCTTCGGTTAATGGATTGAAGTTTAAAGGCTTCTTCCATGACTTTCTTGTATTTTTCTTGCAGCTTTTCTGCTGCTGTTTTCTTTTTGAAGATGCCGAACATATTTTAATACCTTAAATGTTTTGTTATTTTTGAGCTAAATGGTTTGGTAATGGAAAAGAAATAATCGATTAATTTCCCTTCCGGATCGATTAAGTATTTTTGAAAATTCCATTTGACAGATGAGCTTTTCTTTCCGTTCAAACTCCGCAAGGTTAACCATGCATAGAGTGGATGTTGCGCTTCACCTTTTACATCAATTTTTTCTGTCATAAGAAAAGAAACACCATAGTTTACTTGACAAAAATTCTGAATTTCATCTGCATTTCCAGGTTCTTGTTTCCCAAATTGATTGCAAGGAACGCCTATCACAATGAGGTTGTTTTTATAGGTGTTGCTTAGTTTTTCTAAACTTTCATATTGTGGTGTAAAGCCACACTTGGAGGCAACATTTACGAAAAGTAAGTGTTTCCCTTTAAACTCAGATAAATTAATTGCTTTTCCTTGCAAATCTTTTATCTCAATGTCATACAATGCTGTTCTTGCCATGCTGCTTATATTTTGAAACTTACAATACCACAGTCCATCTGAAAAATTTGACCCGATATGGAGCTTGCGCTGTCTGATGTTAAAAAGGCAGCCATGTCTGCTACTTCTGTTGGATTTAAGAATTTTTTTAGAGGATGACGTTCTGTAATGCTATCAATCATTCTTTCGTTTCTTAATAATTTTGAGGCCAAGTCCGTGTCCGTAACCGTTGGGGCTATGGCATTGACTCGTATGGTAGGTGCCAATTCTGCACCCAAAGACTTTACCAAGCCTTCAACGCCTGATTTTGCGGCGGCAACACTTGCATGAAAGGGCATTCCTAATTTTGATGCAACGGTACTAAATAAAAGTATGGATGGGGTAGTACCCCTTTTTAGTAAAGGAAGGTAGTGTTGAATTGCTTTGACAGCTCCGACAACATTGATTTCGAAATCTGCTCTGAAATCTTCCAGTTTGAGGCGTGAAATGGGTTTTAAATTGATGCTCCCAGGACAGTATATTAACGCATCTACAGCATCTAGCTGTGGCAATTCATCGGTAAGAATGTCGCAATTGTAATGGGTTAAATTTTCATGCGCTAGCGAAGGGGGAGTTCGGCTAAGGTTGATGATGTTGTTTTTTTCTATTAAAGAAGCGACGATCGCTTTTCCAATTCCTTTACTTCCGCCAATCACTAAAATTTTTTTCATAATATGTCTAAGGTCTTCCTTTCAAACGCTTTTCAATTTTTTGTTTTACAACTGTCAAGCGTTTCATGTAATCCATTATTTGTGGATCTTTATCTATTTTATACACTTCATTGAGCTCTAGTATTAAGGCTTTTACCTCTCTAGATGCTACAATTCGATCACTTGTTGTTTTAAATGAGAATTTTCTAGTTTCAAACTCTACTGCTTTTTCTGCTAATGTCATTATATTTTTTTTCGATTTTAATGTATTTTTCGAATATAAATATAAAAGTTAGAAAAGCAATATAAAACTGAGTTTTTATGCAGTTAAAGGCTTTCCCTTTAAACGTTTTTCAATTCGCTGCTTTATTGCGGTAAGCCGTTTCATGATGTCCATGATTTTTGGATCTCTGCTTTTTTTGAAAATTTCATTCAAACTTAAGATTAAACTTTTCGCCTCTCGAGCAGCCATAATTCGATCACTCGTTGTTGGGAATCGCATCTTTCTTTTTTCGTATTCTAACGCTTTTTCAATTAGTTCCATAATTTAATATTTAAAAGGTTATGAATGCAAGCACATTGCACTTCTTAAATTTACTATCGATATACAATCTTGTTGAGGAACTAATTTTTTTAGTCCTCCTTTTTAATTCTTCAGTTGATTTTCAATAATGGATTTATCTTTTTGAAATGCCATTGTTGGAAATCGATCGCTGTCTGGTACATTTAAATCTTCCCTTTTCGAAAGTTCTCAACTTCTCATGCTTGGTTTTTCTTCCCTGCACTCTCTCCCTCCAAAGTTTAAAACTCTTCAACTTCATTTGCTTCCGCATTAAGTTGATCACTTCTTGCTCTTTTAAGCCAAATTGGTATTCGATGGCTTCAAAAGTAGTTCTGTCTTCCCAAGCCATTTCTATCACTCTGTCTATGGCAATATCTTCCAGTTTTATCATTCGTAAAAAGCGTAATTTTTATCGTTCTCGATTTTTAAATTCGTTAGTTTTTCGATAAATGATTTGTTCTCTTTTAGCAATTTATTATTTGCAAATTTCACAAAATTTCCTTGTGCATAGATACTATATCCGTTTGTTTTGTAGGTGTGGAGTTGGTAATATGGAATTGCCCAACTATACACTTCCAAGCCTTTATTGATGTGTACCAAAATCCCTTTGTCGCGCAGCTCAATATTTGCGTAATTAATATCTGAAACGGTATTCATCAGTTTCTGAAACCCTTCACTCACACTCGATATCATCATTCTCTTAGATCCAACACCCCTTCGTCGAATGGCTTCAAAAAAAGAATACGAAGGACCTATGAGATCATTGATCATCCGTGTTGTTTCTTTATTGTTGTAGCTTGTGTTTGCAATCATAGTGCTAAATTCTTTTCAAAGATACAAAAATGTTTAACATTTTTAAATAATGATTAAACAAAAAAAATATCAAAATTCAGTCCATCAGATCTGCGAATGGGTCAATCGCTTTTGAGTAGTCTATTTCGGTTGGTAATCGTATGTTTTTTGAGGATTCTAAAACTTTCGGATCGTACTTGTGGATTCTTTTTTAAATTCCAGAGAATCTCACTTGCTTTTTTTCTATTTTCTTTAATATCAACAATCGGATGCGGATAATCGACGCCCAATTCAAAATTATTAAATTGCATGTCCAAAGGCGTCATTAAGTAGGGTTCATGGATAAAATTAATGGGTAAATTTGCCAATTCTGGACACCACTTTTTTATAAATACAGCATTGGCATCATGCTCGAGACTGTTTTTTACAGGACTGTAAATTCGCAAATTATTAATGCCCGTTTCACCAGCTTGCATCTGTATTTGCGGAAAATGAATTCCAGGTTCAAAGTCCAAAAACATTTTAGACAAATGCGATGTTGCTTCTTGCCATGGTTGCCAGAGAATGTGTGTAAAGAAAGAAACTAGCATGGCACGCATTCTAAAATTTAAAAAGCCAGTTTCATTCAAACAACGCATGCTTGCGTCTACCAGTGGAAATCCTGTTTTTCCTTCTTCCCAAGCTGTTTTGTAGGATGTAGAGATGCTTTTTTTAAGTTTGTGGTACCCTTTGTTAATACTGGATTCTTCCATGGTGTGCTCCATTTCAAATTTCTGAATAAAATGCGCTTGCCATCGTAATCTTGAGATAAAAGCACCCAAATGTCTGTCGTCTTTTTTTTCAGATTTTAACTGTGTCGCTTTTTGAAAAACTTCTCTTATAGATACATTTCCCCAGGCAATGTAGGGAGACAATCTACTTGAACTCGTTCTTGATTTTTCGGGTTTAGAAATATTAAATAGATAGGATTTGTGTCTTTCTTCAAAGAAAGAATTTGCATATTTCCATGCAGTGGTAGTCCCCCCTTTTTGAAAGATTTTCGAATTTTCTGTTTTTAAGTCAGCAGGGTTAAAAACGGTTGATACTTCTTTTATTTCTGCAATCGTTAGTAGTTGATTTTCTTTCGGATCAAAACAAAATTTTTGATCCTGCATGTATCGATTCCAGTTTTCAAACCAATCTTCTCTATTTAACAAGCCTCTTAAGACCCCATTGTTAGTGCTTTCAATCCACTCAATTGAGTTGTTATTGCAATAGCGTTTGAAATATTTGTCTCTATTGTAGGTGATTAAAAGGCCGGTTTCTTGATGTGAATACACATGGTCTATTTGAAAAAAATTTTGCAACTGGTTGAAAAACGAAATTACTTCAGAATTTACCGCTAACACCTGTGAGTTGTGTTTTTTTAATCGGTCGTTTATATTTTCTATCGATTGTTTGATAAAGTTCCAGTGACGCGCAGCGTAATGCCTGTCTTTTTTGAGAGAATCTTCAAAAATATAGACAAATAGTACCCGGTTTTCCGATGCCAATGCATTGGAAATCGCTTCATTGTCATCCAACCGCAGATCGCGTTTTAGCCAAACAACATCGATGGTTTCTTTATTAGTATTCATTTGGGTTTGCAATTATATGTGCTGCTTTTTCTTTTATTTCCATTAATTTTTCTGAAGGAATTTTTTTCAATAAACTGTACATCATTCCCATCCTAAAATTTCCTGAAAGTTCTTCTTTTTTGTCGTCTAGAAAATTCCAATAAAGGCTGTTAAATGGACAGGCGTCTTTGGTAGTTTTTTCTTTTTTATTGTAATGACAGTTTTCACAATAATTCCCCATTTTATACACATAGCTTCCACTGGAAATGTAGGGTTTTGTTGCTATTTTTCCGCCATCAGCAAATTGACTCATTCCCCGTGTATTGGGGAGTTGTACCCATTCTACAGCATCAGCATAAATGCCCAAATACCAAGCATCTACCTCATCTGGATTGGTTTGTGTGAGCAATGCATAATTTCCAGTAATCATTAAACGTTGTATGTGGTGCGCGTAACTGTTGTCTAGTGAGTTGTTGATTACATTTTTTAAACAATTCATTTTGGTCTTTCCTGTCCAATAAAAATCGGGCAATTTATTGGTATTGTTTAAAGCGTTTTGTGTTTTGTAGTTGGGCATGAGTTCCCAGTACATCCCTCGCATGTATTCTCTCCAGCCTAATATTTGTCGAATACACCCCTCTACTTGTGAAATTTCAATAGTACTTTTTGGATCTCGATACGTTGCCAAAGTTTTGGTAATTACTTCTTTTGGTGAAATCAATTTGATATTCATTGCAAACGAAATTCTGGAATGATACAAATAAATTTGGTTGGTATGCATTGCATCTTGGTAGTCCCCAAAATGGATCAATAAATGGGTACAGAAATAATCCAATTGTTCAAGTGCTTGCTTTCTGTTTACAGGATATTCAAAATATTTTGGGTTCATTTTTCCAATGGTTTTTATGCCCGCTTCTTGGATTTCCTTATAAATAGTGACTACATTATTATCGAAACTTTTAAAAGGCGGCACCAAGGTGTTTTCTTTCCATTTTTTTCGATTGTTTTTGTCATAGTTCCATACACCTCCTTCCGGTTGGTCATTGATCGTTAAGATTTGATGTTTTTTTCTCATATTTCTATAAAAATTTTCCATCAAAAATTGTTTTTTACCTTGAAAAAATACTCCTAAATCCTCTCTTTTTGTATAAAAATGCTCCGTATCTGTAACCGAGTTTTCTATTGTTAATTTGCTACAAAAGTCTTTTAGTTGTTTGTCTAGACGATATTCGTCGGGAAGTAAGTATTCAAACTTATCTGCCTTAAAAGACTCGATCTGTTGTGTTAAGTTTTGGGTTAAATCGTGTGTGTTTTCGGGATCTAAAATGCGCAGGTATTTTACTTGATGCCCCGCTTTGGTTAGGCCATCAGCGAAATCTCTCATGGCAGCAAAAAAACCGGTAACTTTTTGAATGTGGTGTGTTATGTAATCTGTTTCTTGACGCATTTCAAACAGACAATATAAGATGTTAGCGTCTTTTTCTTGAAACCAAGAATGCGAACTGTTTAACTGATCTCCAAGAAGTAATCGGACTATTTTCATATGCTAAAAAAGTTGATTTTGTAACCATTTATTTTGGTACTGATTGTTTGGATCATAGCGTTCTGCTTGCATTCCTATATTGAATTTACGATCCCTTGGGTCGTTGCCAACTCCCGATAGGTAGAGCCAGTTTCCATAGTTTGAGTGTACATCATAATCTATCAACATCGATTCAAAGTATGCAGCCCCTATGCGCCAATCCAACAAGAGTTCTTTAGCAAAGTAAGAGGCTACATTTTGCCTGCCTCGATTGCTCATAAATCCGGTTGCTTTTAATTCAATCATATTTGCATTTACAAACGGTGCATTGGTTTGTCCATGAATCCATTTTTGAATCAATCTCTCCTCCGATTTCCATTCATAATTTTTTTCTAAAATTCCATCAATCTTAAAAAAGGCATTTCCATGTTTCAGAGAAATGAATTTGAAATAGTCTCTCCAAATCAATTCAAAAATTAACCAATACGTGGAACTATTCGCGCCATTTTCAGTTTCATATTCCCTAATTTTCCAATAAATAGTTTTCGCAGAAATACTACCATTTGCTAGCCATGGAGAGAGCTTTGAACTGTAGTCGGAACCGATTAGCCCATTGCGGGTCTGTTTGTAAACGCTTAGTTTTTTAGATGCAAAGAAGTAATAGTCAATTCGCTTTAGGGCTTCGCGTTCTCCTCCACGAAATGGAAAAGCAGATCTGGAATCCCTCGTTACTTCTGAATAGCCTAGTGTGGTTAAGTCTGGCAACGTTGTGTTGTTGTCAATACGGTTTGATTTTTCCTTCTGAATGCTTTTACTTTCGGGCCTTATTGATGCATATTTCTCGACTCTTTTTCGAAACTGTGTAAACACTGCAGGAATCGATTTAAAATCCATATTGATGTCTTCTGGATGGTATAAAAACTGATCGTAGGAATCGGTAATTTTACAGGTATCATTAAGCTTGGAGGCTACTTTTTGAAAGGTTTGCACTTCCTCATTGGTCCATTCTTTTTGAGTAAAAATCTCTCTTACCTGGTAGGTTTCACAAACTTTAGGGATGACCACTTCTGGAAAATCAACATAGGTGAGTAGTGTGATGTTTTTTTGTGCTAAGTGTTCCTTTACATCGCGCAGTGTTTCAAGTAAAAATTGCGCTCTGTAGCGTTCAATTTTTTTAAAGCCAAAAATGTTGCTTTCAAAAATATGCTTATCGAATACATACACAGCAAGTACTCGATCATGTTTTTCACATGCCAATTCGATGGATTTATTGTCTCCAACTCTAAGGTTGTTTGTCAACCAAATTAATCCTGTTGTTTCTTGTTTCTTCTGCATCTTTCACTACAATATTTTACGTGTTCCCAGTTTTTTTCCCATTTTTTTCTCCAACGGTATGGCTTTTCACAAACCGTACATATTTTCTCTGGCAAATGTTGTTTTTTCAAAAGTTATGGTTTAGAAATTTTATCAATCATCCCATTAAAAATAAACCAGTGAAAAGGGGCTACAGAATACCAATACAACCGCCCTGCCAATCCTTTTGGTCGAAATGTAGCTGTTTGGTGCAGGGTTCCATCTTCAATTTTAAATTCGAGCCATGCCTCTCCAGGCAATACCATTTCTGCATATAAGAGTAATTTTTTATTGTTTTTATCTGCATAAATGACACGCCAAAAATCCAAAGCATCCCCTGCATTTAATTCCGTTGGATGTCTTCTACCTCGCCGCAAACCAGCGCCTCCAAAAAATTGATCCATAAACCCTCTTACTTTCCATAAAAAAGTACCGTAATACCAGCCTGTATCGCCACCAATAGCCCAAATTTTATTTAGAGACTTTTCATTGTCTGCTATTTTTCGACGCTTTAAATCTCGAAAACAACCGTGCTTTGGTACATTTATAAACTCATGTACATAGTTCTTGAGTTTTCCGCTACTGATGTAAGAATCTTTCCAGCTGGAAATAATACTATTTTGTTTTATCTTAATGAATGCAAATTCTACTGCCTGTTTGTAGGTCATAGGATTTACATCCAATATTTTATTAATGGTACTTCGGTTTCCAATCACTTCCACACCCATAGAATTTACCAATGAGTTGGCCAATTTATAGGAGGTAGAGGTAACAAAATACAGCCAATAAGAAGAGAGTTTAGGCGTCATTACCGGGACTGTAAAAATCCACCTTTTCAATTCTCGAACTTCTGCAAATTGTAAAAGCATTTCTTTGTAGGTCATTACCTCGGGTCCAAAAACATCAAAAGATTTGTTGTACAATGCTTCTTTCTTTAATGCCCTGTGTAAAAAAGACAATACATCACGAATGCCAAGAGGCTGTGTTTTTGTATTCAACCACTTTGGGGCGACCATTAGGGGCAGTTTTTCAACAATATCCCTTATGATTTCAAACGATGAACTTCCAGATCCTACAATGATGCCCGCCTTAAAAGTTGTCAAAGCATAGCTTGGAGAACTAAGGGTTTTTTCTACATTTTTTCTCGAAAGCAAATGTTTTGATAGCTTGGTGTCATTGGTGATTCCGCTTAAATAAATCACCTGTTTTAAAGCAGTTTTTTCAGCAAAACGTTTAAAATTAAATGCACATTTCTCTTCCAATACATGAAATTCCTTTGCAGAATTTGACATGGAATGAATTAGGTAATAGGCACTCTCTATATCTTTGGGAATGGCTTCCAAACTCTCAAAGTTTAGGAAGTCAATCTCTACAAGTTCAATATTTTTACGATCTCGGAAATAATTTTTTGCTCTTGCCTTGTCTCGTACAGCACAAACCACGGTGTGGCCATCGTTTAGCAACAACGGAATCAACCGTTTACCAATATAACCTGTTGCTCCTGTTACGAGAATTTTCATGACATTTTTAGTTTATTTTTTTTGGTCTTTGGTAAGATAATTGTTTTTTAAAAGTTGGAATCGCATAGGTGTCCAATCCGTTAATAGTAGCCACTTTTCCAATCGAAAGATTGATCAATCCATCATCCTGTAATAGCGCATCCTGAATATAGAGTTCCTCAATTTGGGCAACAATCAACATGACATTGTTGGAGGGAACCGGGATTTCTTCAATAAATTTCATACTCATTTGCACTGGAGCTCCCGAGACAAAAGGTGCTTTAAACGCTCCTTTGTACTCCGCTTCTAAGTTTGTAATATCAAATTCGGATATATTTTCCGGATACTTTGCTGAAGTATGATGTGCGTCCTCTATAATTTCTTCATAAATGTGATTGATGGTAAACACACCACTTTCTTTAATGTTCTTATAGGTGTCTCTCGGAACTGTTGTAGGTCTTAGTATAAAACCCAAGGTTGGTGGGTTAGAGCCTAAGTGAATCACGGAGCTAAATACAGCAACATTAGAAACTCCTTCATTTGAAATGGAACCGAGAAGATTTGCAGATTTAAATCCAGAACAACTGTTAATTAAATTTATTTTAAAAATTTTCTCCAAGTTGTCGATGTCCTCTCTTTGATAAAAAGCCATTAATAATTATTAAAGTTGTTAATTTTCACATTCGTTGCTTTCAAGTCATGCATGAGGTTGTACAAGCCAAAAAAGGTTCTATTAATATAAATAAAATGTTTGGAACCTCTGTTACCATTCATATTTTTTAATTCTGAACTTTTGGCATACTTCGCCCCTAAATCAGAAATACGTCCAAAGAATTCTGCGTCCGAAAAATCAAATTCTTCACCGTGAAAAGGTTGTGTAAATAAGCTCAGCATTTCATGAAACATCGCTCTAAAAAATACCAATTCCTCTTTTGAATCATCGGCTCTAAGGATTTCTAATTCATATAATTTTTTTTCAAAAATTGCAGGATCTGCAATGCTTTCCGGTTTTGCCAATTCGAAATATGGAATGTAAAATTTTTCAGGAATGGTTTTCATACAACCAAAATCTAAGGCAATCAAATCGGCTTCTTTTGACACTAAAAAATTTCCAGGATGTGGGTCTGCGTGAACTTTTCGAAGGTTGTGAATTTGGTGCATGTAAAAATCCCACAAAGCTTGTCCCAATTTATTTGAAACCTCAGGATCTTTGTTGTGTGCTGTGAATTCTGAAAGGTGTTCTCCTTTCATCCAGTCCATTGTTATGATTCTGTCGGAAGAGTATTCTGAATAGTATGCTGGAAATTTTAAGTTTGGAATGTGCTTGCATTTTTCAACAATTTCTTTGCTTTGTTCAATTTCAAGAATGTAGTTAGTTTCTTCCGTTAGTTTGTCTTCTACCTCTTTAAAATATTTGTCAGAGTCTTTTCCTCGGATGTTAAACATCTTTATGGCAATTGGTTTTACCAATGCCAAGTCCGATGCGACACTTTCTGCAACACCTGGATATTGAATTTTAACTGCAAGGGATTTTCCCGCTTTTTCTGCTTTGTGCACCTGACCAATACTGGCTGCGTTTACCGAGGTTAGATTGAATTTATCAAAAATTTCATTCGGGTTTTTACCAAAGTGTTTTTTAAAGGTTTTACTCACTAATGGAGGCGAAAGGGGGGGTACAGAGAATTGTGCCAAAGAAAATTTTTCTACATAAGCAGCTGGAAGAATACTCTTTTCCATACTTAGCATCTGCGCAACTTTTAGGGCACTTCCCTTTAATTGTTTTAAACCGTCATAGATGTCCTCTGCATTGTTTTCATTGAGCCTTGCTTTTGCATCTGCTTCGCTATTTACAATTTTGTCACCGTAATATTTTAAATAGTTCACACCAACTTTTGCGCCCGTTGTTACTAGTTTTGTGGCACGTTGAATTTTTGATGTTGGTATTGAGTCTAGTGTTTTCATCTTTTTATTTTTGCAGCACTTTTTCTTTGAATAAGAATTTTCCAAAGTCAATAATGCTTTTCAAAGGTTTGATATCTAATAAATCGAAACTTGTGTTCACTGATTTTTCAATAAAAATATCTGTTTTTTCAAATGAAGAAGAAGTGTCTTCTAACCAGAACTTCATAGTCACTAAAAGCTGAACCCATGCAGATTCTTGTAGTGCTTTGTGCTGAAATTTTTCTATCTGATCTTGTTGAATGTCCAGTGTTTCTATATCTAGATCATCTATAAACTGTTTGAAGTGTTTGTGAAAACCTTTTAAACTTTGTAAGCTTTTTAAGTTGTTTTTACCTTTATTAAAAGCATAAACAACATAGCTCCTGTTGGCAGTTAGCAGTTCAAAAAATGTAAAATAGAAACTCAGCAATTTGTTTCTGGCATCATAATCCTGATATGCTTCACTTTTTGAAAGTAATTGCAAAGTGTTTTCAAAAAAAGTTTCAAATACGGCCCCTTCTAGTGCTTCAAACGAACCGAAAAATTCGTAAAAATTTGCCTCTTCAAAATTATTCTCTTTTGCAAAACTAAATACAGATTTTGGTAGGTGGTCGTTTTCTAAAACGTATTCCATGAACATGGAGATTAAATCCTGCTTTTTAACGGTTTTTTTTCTTGCCATAATGTTTGTTATTTAACTTTTCAAAGATACATAATGTTTAACGATTTATGATTAAGTCTAAACAAAATGTTTTGTTAATTTTAGCATGTTTGTTTATAAGAACCAACTGGAGTTGGGTTTGTCTTTTTAAGGTTGCTCTTTTAACTTCATTTTCTTTGGTAATGTTATATTATAAGACAAAAAAAAACCAGCAACAAAGAGTTACTGGTTTTAGTCGGGGTGGCAGGATTCGAACCTGCGACCTTCACGCTTTT
>Ga0213863_10000293_pt1 | contig 39554 bp, 37 predicted proteins | sample PICome_8_FD_160128 | JGI IMG/M metagenome (GOLD analysis project Ga0213863, IMG submission 160128) | Coastal seawater microbial communities near Pivers Island, North Carolina, United States - PICO497 | ecosystem: Environmental > Aquatic > Marine > Coastal | place: USA: North Carolina... | reverse complement strand
TTTAATAAAAAATTTAATAAAAATATATTTAATTTTTTTAAATTGTGCAATAAAGACATAATCTACTTTGGAGGATTGAATAGTTTAAAAAGTATTAAAATGATAATTTCCAAAAAAAAAACAGCAGCAATAGCACAAGGAAATTTTTTAACCTATAAAGAGTTATCTTATCAAAATTTTTTAGAAAAAATTTCTTCAAATTTTTTTAGAAAATCTTATTATGACAACATCTAAGAATATACAATTTTGCAAAGAGTGTCTTTATGGATCAACCCATCCATTGGGTTTAACTTTTAATCAAGATGGAGTTTGTAGTGGATGTATAGTCCATAAGGAAAAATATGAAATTGATTGGACCTATAAATGGTCTCTTTTAAAAAAAATAACTAACTGCTACAAATCTAAAAAAAATAATTATGATTGTATTGTTCCAATTACTGGAGCAAATGATAGTTACTACATTGTTTATTTGGTTAAAAAACTTGGCTTAAATCCACTGGTTGTTAGCAATAATAAATACTTTAATACAAATTTGGGCATTGAAAACCTGGCAAATTTACGAATTAAATTTGGAGTAGATGCCATGTCAAGAAATATAAATCCAGAAATAGTAAAGAAAATTACCAGATTTACCCTATCAAAATATGGAAATATTTACTGGCCAGTCTTGGCTGGATCAACAGTCTATCCTGTGCAAATGGCTGTTAAGTATAAAATTCCACTAATTATTTGGGGAGCACATCAAGGACTAGAGCAAGTTGGAATGTATTCGCATCATAATGAAGTCGAGATGACAAGAAGGTATAGAAAAAATCACGACCTTTTTGGTTTGGAGGCGGAAGATCTCTTGCAAACACAAAACTTATTAAGAGAGGAGGATTTGATAAATTACATATATCCCTCTGATAATAAAATAAATCAAATTGGTGTTAGAGGAATTTATCTAGGAAATTATGTTCTTTGGGATCAAAAATCTCAGCATGAAAAAATGATTAAATTATTTCAGTATAAGACTAGTAGATTTAGCAGAACTTTGGATTGCTATGATCATGTAGACTGTTTTAATTATATGAATCTTCACGATCTATTAAAATATTATAAGCACGGCTATTCAAAGATAACTGATCAGCTTACTAGAGAGATAAGATTTAAAAGAATTTCCAAGGGCTCAGCTTTATCTTTGGTAAAATTCTATGAAAAACAATCAATTAAATATTTAGATTTATTTTGCAACTGGGCATCAATTGATTCAAAATCTTTAATGCATTTGATTAATAGTTTTAGAAATAAAAATTTCTGGAATAGAGTTGATTCTGACCAATGGAAATTTAACGGGTGGAGCAATCAAAATCGTAGTAACAATAATAATAAAAAAATAATTTCTTTTATAAAAAATAGTGATTTTAATAATCAATATATCACAGTAGGAAAAGGGTGGAAATTTTAACAGAAAGTTTGAGAAAAATAATTAGGTAATTTTTCCAAAAATAATTTTATCTATTCTTGTGTTTTTATATTTAAAAAATTTTTTGATTCTTCCTTCAATTAAAAAATTATTCTTTAGTAAGACACGTTTACTAGAAAAATTTTTTTCATAAATACCTGCGTAAATTTTTTTAATACCTATTTCTTTTTTTGCATAAGTAATTAAATTTTTAATTACTTTAGTCGCAATACCCTTGTTCCAAAATAATTTTTCACCAATAAAATACATAATTTCACAGTGTTTATGGTAGTTATCAATATTGTTTATTTCTGCCATCCCAATATGAATTTTATTAAAATATATTTTAAATAATACGCAGGACTTATCCTTAATTTTATTTTTTAAAAATTTTTTTTGGGTGTGTTTTGTGTGTGTTTTAAATCTTTGTTCTGAGTATTTAAAAACATCTTTATTATTTAGCCATCCAACCCATTGCTCAGTAACAGTATTTGTTTTAAGTATTTTTAGTTGAATTTTCATTAGCAATTATTTTGATGGTCGTTATGAGCATATTTTATATCTAAAAAGTTTCATAATAAATAATATTAATATATAGATATATAATAAATTTCCTTATGATTAAATTATCTAAAGATACCCAATACTACTATATTCTATTATTATAATTTATGAGTCTGAAATATTGTAAAATATGCTTGCAAACAAATCTTAGGCCAGGAACAATTTTTAGTAAAGACCAAGTTTGTCCCGCTTGTAATTATTATCAAAAAAGCACAAAAGTAAACTGGTCTGAAAGACTCGAAATATTAAAAAAAATTGTCCAAAAAAAAAATGAACAATATGACTGCATACTGGGTGTTAGTGGTGGGAAAGATAGTACAAGACAGGCATTGTGGGTTCGGGATAAGCTTGGGTTAAGACCCTTGCTTGTCTGCATGTCCTATCCTCCAGAGCAAGTTTCAGAAACAGGAGTAAAAAACTTATCCAACTTAATTAATCTTGGTTTTGATGTAATTATATCTATGCCAGATCCGGTGGTCTGGAAGAAATTAATGAGAATATCCTTTTTTAAATTTGGTAATTGGGCGAAATCGACCGAGTATGCCCTTTTTGCATTCGTACCACAATTGGCTATAAAATATAAAATTAGCACAATTTTGTGGGGAGAAAATCCAGGTCTTCAAGTGGGTGATTTAAAAACTCTTTTAAAAAAGGGTTATGATGGAAATAGACTAAAGTTTACTAACACTTTAGGAAATTATAAATTTGATTGGTTACCACATAATTTAAAAAAATCTAAAAAATTATTTCCATACACTTACCCTAGTGATAAAGAATTTAAAAAAAATAATTTAAAAATTATTTATCTTGGATGGTTTTTAAAAGACTGGTCTTTAATAGAAAATGGCAATGTATCCATCACTAATGGGCTTGAGATTAGACCCAAAGAAGCAAAAAATTATGGTGACATATTTCGAGTAACAGCATTAGATGAAGACTGGGTAACATTAAATCAATTAATTAAATATTACAAATTTGGCTTTGGGCGAGCTACTGATTATGTTAATGAAGAAATAAGAAAAGGTACATTAACTAGAAAAGAAGGAATTAATTTAGTGTCAAAATACGATTCAAAGTTTTCTAAGAAAATGATAAAAAATTTTTGCAAATATTTAAAAATTTCAGAAAAATCTTTTTGGAAAGTTGTTCTACATTTTGTAAATCGAGATTTATTTTCGGTTAATAAAAATGTTATTAAACCGAAGTTTAAGGTCGGGCATGATTCTGATCAATGAGTACTTTAGTTTATTCGCATACCCCCATGTGGGAGCAGCATCACGCTCAAAGCATTGAGATAGCAACCAAATTACTTAAAGAAAAAAAAAAAGTTATTTTTTTGAGTTGTGATAGCTCATTATACTCTTGTCCTGCAAATTTTGAACATGACATTAGCTTTTGTAAAAAATGCTTGTTGCAAACAGAAAAAACAAATAATACTATTCTAAATCCTTTAATAAAAAAAATAAATTTAAATTTAATAATAAAAAAAAAAAAATATTCATTCAAAAATATAGAGGATGTTTACAATTACAAGTATGACAGTCAGAATATAGGTCAGAGTGTTTTGTCCACTTTAATAACAGATAAGTATAATAGTTGTTACTTAGATTTAGAAAAAATTAAAAAAGATATTTATAATCATCTAGATTTTGCAACATCCCTCTATGAAAGAGCAAAAGAAATCATAAAAGAACACAAAATTAAAACTATATATATTTGGAATGGGAGAAGATCTTCTGATGCCCCATTTATTTTGGCTGCACAAAGTTTAAATGTGAATTTTTATACATATATTAGTGGGGGAAGGGTTACGGAGTATATATGTCAAAAAACTCCTGTAGTTCATGATTTAAATTTTAATAAAAAATTAATAAATAAACTATACCAAAAAAACTTTAAAAAAAATAATTTCAAAAAAGATTCAAAAGAATTTTTCGATTATATGGCTGGAGTATCAAAAAAAAACTATTCATATGGATATATTCAATTTAGCAATGAGTACAAATCAAATCAAAAATTTAACTGGGATAAAACAAAAAAAAAATTAGTAATTTTTACTAGCTCTATGTGGGAATTTTATAGTTTTGGAAAAGATTGGTTTTATGTCAATAATAAAAAAGTTGATTACTATGATTTAATAGAAAAAATAGTAAACAATAAATACATAAAAGAAAAATATAATATTTACATAAGGTGGCATCCATTTTTATCAACGGCTGGAGCAGGTGAAAAAGAAAAAATCAAAAAAATAGTAAATGAAAATCCTCACGTGAATCATTACGAACCAAAAAGCAAAGCCAATAGTTATGAGCTTATAAAATTTTCTGATTACGTTTTGACATTTGGATCAACTGTAGGCGTTGAAGCAACATACCTTGGCAAGCCATCAATTTTATTTGGTAGAGGTTATTATGAAGATTGTGGTGCTGCATATGTAGTTAAAAATATGAAACAGCTAACAAATCTATTAAAAGCCAAACCAAAAGCCAAAAATAAAATTAATGCATTGAAATATGGTTATTGGGATAGAAATAGAGGGAATCAAAAATTCAAATATGTGAATGTTGATAAGCAATTAAAGTGGTATCTTAATAGCAAAAGAATAAAGCGATTTACATTAATGTTCTATTTAAAAATAACTATAAGGAATTTGTTAGATTATCTTTTAATTAAAAAAATTATATTTAAAATTTTTAAAAAAAAATTACACACAATTTAAATTAAAAATGTTGGTAAAATTCTATGATAAAAAAAATTAAAAAAAATGAGTTAAGAAATATTTTTTTATTTCCACACTCAAAGATTAAGCATGCAGCCTATATAATAAAAAAATATAAATATAAAATTGCATTAGTGACAAATAATAAAAAGCTTATTGGTACCATTACAAATGGAGATATTAGAAGAAATTTATTGAAAGGTTTGGATTTAAGTGATCCGGTTAGCGTTATAACTAGCAAAAAACCAACTGTGATTATTAAGAAAACTAATATTAAAGATATTGATAAAATAATGAATGAGAAAAAAATTCTATCAATTCCTCTTCTTGATAGATTTGGTAAGATATTAGGACTTTATCATAAAACAATTAGAAAAAATTTAAGAAGTAACACAGACATTATTATAATGGCTGGAGGGCAGGGAACAAGACTGTGGCCTTTAACCAGGGATTGTCCAAAACCAATGTTGAAAATCAATGGAAAACCTATGCTGGAAAATCTTTTAGTAAAAAGCAAATCTTTTGGTTATAAAAATTTTACATTTTCTTTAAATTATTTATCGGAAATTATTAGGAATTATTTTAAAAATGGAAAAAAATGGAAAGTGAACATTTCATATACAAATGAAAGTAAGCCTCTTGGCACCGGTGGAGCATTGTCTTTGCTAGGAAGCAATGTTTCAGAAAATTTCATACTTATGAATTGTGATGTTGTTACAAGTTTAAATCTTTATGATTTAGAGCAATATCATATTCGAAATGGCGCTTTGATAACCATAGCTGCCCATATTAAAAAAACACAAATCCAATACGGAATATTAGAAACAAGTGGTCTTAATTTAAAAAAAATTTATGAAAAGCCAGTCTTAAGCCATAATGTAAATGCTGGTATTTACGTTTTTAATAGAAAAATTCTTAAAAATATAAAAAAAAATAGTTATTATGACATTCCAAATATTCTCAATTCAGCAATGAAGCAAAAAAAAAGTTCTAGTCTATCCTATATATGAATCGTGGACAGATATTGGGCTTTTTCAAGAGTTAGAACAAATAAGAAATAAATAAAAAAAACCTCAGTTAAATGGTGTTATTATTATAATTAATATATTTATATAATTATGAAAATTTTAGCAATTGTTCCCGCAAGAAAAGGATCAAACAGAATTAGGTTTAAAAATAGAAAAATTCTAGGGAAAAAAATGTTAATCGAATACACTATTGATATTGCAAAAAAATGTAGTCAGTTTTGTGATATTTTTGTAACAACAGATGATCAGCAAATTATTGATATTGCAAAAAAAAAAAATGTTTTAGTTCCATGGCTAAGACCTACGCGCTTAAGTTTGTCCAAAACTTCATCATATGCATCCGTAAGACATACGGTTTCTTGGTATGAATCTGAAATTCAAAAAATAGATGCTATTATTTTATTGCAACCAACATCACCCTTTCGAACTAAAAAAAATATTCTAGAAGCTATTAGTTTTTTTAAGTCCGATAAGAAAAAAAATTCAATATTATCAGTTAGTTTAGTCAAAGTTGAAGATTCACTTAGAGGGAAAAAGAAAATAAATATTTACAAGCCGAATGGTTCGATTTTCATAATAACTAAAAAAGAATTTTATAAAAAAAAGTCATTTATCAATAACAATACAAGGCCTTTTGTCATTAATAATTTAAAAGAATCGTTAGACATTGATTACCCTGAAGATTTCAATAAAGCAAAAAAATATTTAAAAAAATAGAATAGAATAATAAAAATGTCAGAAACCGTATTAGTAAATTTTTTTTGTGATGAGCATCTTGCGGAAGTAGCTAAGTATCTTTGCAAAAAAGATAAAGAAAGATATAAATTTTCCTTTTGTCATAGACTGCCTAATAAAAATATTAAGCAGTTTGATCATTTAAATTTTTTTGATGCCACTCTATTATACAACGTAAACAATTTTCAACTTGCTTTTAAAAATTTAATTCCAATTTCCTTAGACATAAAAGAATATGATTTTTTATTAAGCGGGTATCGATATGTTGTTAAAAGTTTTGATAGAATGACTGTCTATCCATGTAGGGTAGGTTTTTATGACGAATACTTTTGGGAATTGGCAGGTTATTATAAATCTTTTTTTAAAAAAAATTCTAGAATAAAAAATATTATTTTTGATCAAACCCCCCATCTCCCTTGGGATATAATTTTATTTTTTGTTGCCAAAATGTGTAATATAAAAACTTTAATATTAAAAAGAACAAGTATAGCTGGTGTAGCATATATTATTGAAGATTTCAGAGATGAAAGTTTGAGTTTTCAATTTCAATATCAAAAACATTTAAAAACTATAAATTTTAATCAGGAGACTAAGGAAATTTTAGCTTTTTTAAGAAAAACTAATTTTACCAATCTTCAAACAAATGGAGAATGGGATTGGGCTCGTTCACGTCCTTATATTCCAGAAGTTATTAAAAAGCATTTATTTTATAAAATTTTATCTGATTGTTATAGATTTGTATGGTCTTTTTTTGAAAGGATACCTAGCCAGGAAGAGGGAGCTTCTAAAAGAAAAATTAACTCTAAATTTTCTATTGGAAAAAAATTATCTAGAGGGATGTATATTAAATTTAAATTTGGCTATTTATTAAGACGATTTCAAAATATTTTATCTGATAAAAATAATGAAAATTATAAAAATATATGCGGGGAAAAAGAAAAATTTATTTTTTTTGCTCTTCATTTTGAACCAGAGAGAAGCACTAATCCTGATGGTTTGCTCTTCGCTAATCAATTAATTGCAATAAAAATGTTATCTCAAAATTTACCTGATAATTATAAAATTTATGTCAAGGAGCATCCAAAGCAGCTCAGTTTTGACCCAAGAAATGATTATTATAGAAGTGTTGATTTTTATAAAAAGTTAAAAAACATTAAAAATGTCAGACTTTTAGGATCTAGTAGTAATTATAATGATTTAATTAAAAACTCATTCTGCACAGCAACTATAACGGGATCAATAACATGGGATGGACTTTTGCAAGGCAAACCAGGAATTGTTTTTACCAATAGCTATTTATCTAAATGCGAAAGTGTAGGAGCAATAAAAACACATAAAGATGTGCATGAAGTTTTAAATAACTTCAATAAAAAAAATCAGGATGTTATTTTTGACGACATTATTAATTTTTTAAAAATTAATGAAAGGTACTTTATCAATGCTATTATTTATTCAGGTCACAAAAAATTAATACCCTATGAAAAATATGAAGAATATCTAGAAAATCTAGTTAGTTGTATTGAGGAAAGATTAATGTAGAGCTGATTTAATAGTCATTGTTTTTTGAAGATATTACAATGAATATTTTTCATTATTTGAAAATTATTATAATAATAATAAAAAATTTGTAAGCCTATATTAAAAATAATTTATTATTAATAATTTTTAAGAGATTTATGATACATATTATTCACAATATTTTTATTAACCAATTTTTTTTAAAATGAAAAACAAAATATTTCTTACTGGATCGGAGGGTTTTTTAGGATCTCACCTGTTGGAATTGCTGGTAAAAAAAAATTATAACGTTAAAGCTCTAGTTCAATACAATTCATTTAACAATCTCGGATGGCTAAACAACTTAGATCCTAAGGTATTAAAAGAAGTCGAGATTACTTTTGGAGATATAAGGGACAAGGAATTTATAGAAAACTCTATTAAGAATTGTTCAAAAATTATACACCTAGCCGCATTGATTGGAATACCATATTCTTACCATGCAGCCAGAAGCTACGTGGATACAAATATTAATGGCACATTAAACCTTTTAGAAGCCGCTAAAAAAAAAGAAATAGAGAAATTTATTCACACTTCAACAAGTGAAGTTTATGGCTCAGCGCAATTTGTGCCGATGACTGAAGATCACCCTGTTAACCCCCAATCACCTTATGCTGCTACAAAATCAGCAGCAGATAAAATCGCAATGTCTTATTTTTATTCTTTTAATATGCCAATTACTATTCTTAGACCTTTTAATATTTTTGGCCCAAGACAGTCTTCTAGAGCTGTTATCCCCACCATAATAAATCAGATAAAAAATTCAAAATCAAATATTTTTTTAGGATCAAAAGAAACTTCCAGAGACTTTACATTTGTGTCTGACACAGCGCTTGCATTTGAAAAAGCGCTAAATGGAAAAAAAATAAATGGTGAAGTAATTAATATTGGAAGTAATTTTGAGATAACAATTGAAGATATTGCTAAAATTGTTAACAAAATTTTTGATAAAAATTTGACAATTAAGCTGGATCCAAAAAGATTGAGACCAAAGAAAAGCGAAGTTACAAGACTATTTTCCTCAAATTTAAAAGCAAAAAAATTACTTTTGTGGAAACCGCAGTTTACAAAAAAAGAAGGATTCAAAAAAGCCTTAACAATCACATGCAAATGGTTTGTAGATAATATCTCTAATGAGAATTATAAAAAATATATTTTATAATTATTTTAATTAAAAAAATGAACAAAGTTATAATTACAGGGGCCAGAGGTTTTGTGGGCAGCTACCTTTTAAGATACTTAAAAAAAAAAAATTTTAATGTAGTTGGACTTTCAAGACAAAAAAATCGTAATCTTTATTATATAAAAGATTATTTGAAGATTAAAAAAGAACCAGCTTTTTTAATATATTTATCAGAAGAATCTAATATTTTTAATTTTAATAAACTTTCCACTCTGCAAATTAAAAAAAATCAAAAAATTTTAAAAGTTTTGTCAGCAAAATTTGAAAATAAATTCATTTATGCGTCTTCATCAAAGGTTTATACAGACAAGTTAAGAATAAAATTAAAAGAAACAAGTAAAATCAAAGCTGAAACTAAGTACGAAAAAAATAAAATACAATGCGAGAAGATTGTTTTAAAAAATAAGGGTATTGTTTTGAGAATTTCAAATATTTATGGAGATAAAATAAAAAAAGAAAGTATTTTTTTAAAAATAATAAGACAAATAAAAAATAAAAAAAAAGAAAATCTGCACTTAAATAATACCAATCATATCAGAGATTTTTTGTATATTGATGACTTGTCAAGACTCATTGAGCTAATAATAAGCAATCCAAAAACTGGTATTTATAACGTTGGCTCAGGAAGGGGCCTGTCTATTTCAAATTTATTAAAACTGATTTTTAAGATATTTAAAAAAAAAAGAAAAATAGTTGTAAAAGATAAGAATATTTATTTTTCAAGCCAAATCTTAAATACGAACAGGGCCTACAAGACATTTAATTGGAAACCTAAATTTTCTATTTATAAACAATTAGATAAAGTTATAAAAAAGTATGATTAAAAAAAAAAAATTTGTAATAGGTGTGTTTACAGGTAACAGGGCCGAGTATGGATTACAGTATCCAATTATTAAAGCAATATCTGAACATAAAAAACTCGATTATCGTTTAATTGTATCCGGTTCGCACTTAGAAAAAAATTTTGGTGAAACTATTGAGCAAATTAAGAAAGATAAACTAAAAATAAGTGCAAAAATAAAATTAAAAAATAGTTCTAATAAAAATTCTACTTACACAAGTCTTAGAATTGCTGAATCGATATTTAAAATTTCAAAAGTTCTAAGAAAAATAAAACCAGATTTTATGTTAGTCAATGCAGACAGATACGAAACCTTTGCAGCGGCTGTTGCTTCTAGTCAAATGAACATTCCAACTTGCCATGTCGAGGGCGGAGATATTACCCAAGGTGGAGCACTGGATGACAGTATAAGACATGCAATAACAAAATTAAGCCATCTGCACTTTGCAACTAATCACCAATCATATAAAAATATTCTTAAACTAGGTGAGGAGAGATGGAGAGTCTTTAATGTTGGTCTGTCAATTAATGATACAATTTACAGTAAAAAAAAGGGAAGCCAGCTTTATCTTTTAAAAAAATACAATATAGATTTTAATAAGCCAATAATAATTTTTACACAACATTCTGTTACAACAGAGCCTGAAAAAGCATTGAAGCATATTTCCATATCTCTAAAAAGTCTTCAATATTTTATCGACAAAAAAAATTATCAAATAATTATAACATATCCAAATAATGATTATGGGTACAAAGATATAATTAATAAAATAAAATTATTTAATGACAAAAATAAACAAAACTCCCAAGTTGTTAAATCCCTTGGCAATTTTGACCTGCATTCTTTTATGTCTCACGCACAAACTAAAGAAATTATTATTGTAGGAAATTCATCTTTAGGAATTAAAGAGGCTATTGCCTTCAAATGTCCTGTTGTTAATATCGGCAAGCGTCAAGCAGGAAGGCTAAAACCCCCAAATGTGGTCGATGCCAAAAATTCTTATAATGATATAAACAAAAAAATATTGAAAGTTACTAATAAAAATTTTAAAAACAAACTTCAAAATATTAACAATCCATACTTTAAAAAGAATACAGGAAAAAAAATTGCAAATATTATTAGCAAAACTAAACTTAATAAAAAATTAATTCAAAAAAGAATTACGTATTAAAATGAAAAAAAAAATCCCTTATAGTTCAAATAATGAAGAATTATTAAGGTGGCATTCCGATGTTTTCGCAACCAAAGAGCTCGGAGAAAAAGTTTATCACGATATACGAAGTAATTGCAAAAGTTCAATACACCCTTTTTGTGGATGGAGGAGCATACCAAATCAAAATTTAGATACATTATATATAAACAGACATGGATTACGTTCACCAGACTTTGACATTTCCACAAATAAGAAAGGTGTTTGTGTTGTGTTGGGTGGCTCAGTTGCGTGGGGATATGGAGCTACTAAAAATGATTTTACACCAGCTTATCTTATAAAAAAATATTTAAAGCAAAATGGCTTCGATTATGAAGTGGTATGTTTGGCTCAATGTTCTCATAATAGTCACGATGAGTTAAGATCTTTTATAAGCTCTGTTGATGAACTGAATCCAAGACTTGTTATTGATATAAGTGGATTGAATGATATTTGGCAAATTGCAAAAAGAGGGTACAACAAGGCACAGTTATTACATACTGCTGCTAACGATTTTTTGAATTGGGGACAATCGCAAGGCATAATTCATCATGACAAAAAAAAAATAAGAACTATTTTAGAAATTGTATTAAGATTTTTTATTAAGGGTAAAGCAGCAATATTTTTGGAACATGACTTTTATCAATTTGGATATCAATCAGATCTTCCTATAAAGTTATTTTCTCATAAATTAGATGTGATAAATGCTTACTGCGAATTAAAAAACATTAAGATTGTTCATGTTTTACAACCTCATCTTTTTTTTAAAAAGAATCAATCCCAAACCGAAAAAGAATATATTGATTTTTGGATTCAAGAAAAGTCTAGCAAAGATATTAATTACGAAATTTTTGAAAAATATCTTATAAAACTAAGAGATTCTTTCTTTAGTTCTGTAACAAGTAAGAATGTGACTTACATTAATGGCTTAAATTTTTTTGACGAATATAAGGAAAGTATCTTCTTTGATATCGCTCATGTAAGTGACAAAGGTAATGATATCATGTCAAAAAAAATAGTTGAAAAAGTTATTTCCCAAGGTATCTTGAAAAAAAAAAATGGGTATATCAAATTTAGTACTTAGTTTTTACAAAAAGCTTCCTTTTAATGTTTATGCGAAACCCCTATTGGCAATTCAAAATATAAAAAAATAACAATCTAAAAAATACCTATCCATTTTTAAACAAATATATCCTAAATAGTAAAAAAATTATTCAGCTAGATAAATAGTATATTTTTGGATTTGTTAATTCTTCCAAAGTATTGTATTATGATATCTTATATGGAGAATATAATAATTATAATTGTTCTGGTTGCAATTATTCTCATTTACACCTTCTTGAAAATAAAATCTAAAAAAAAAATTATTAAAAAAAAAGAGGATTCAAGAGAAGATATATACCCTTTGTATTAATATCAAAAAACATTTTATATACAATAAAAGTTACTTTATAACTTTGTATTAAAATGCACACTACGCAGTGATGTTTTTTTAAAAGATTTTAAATTTTCTGAGATTGGAAACACATAAGCGCTTTATTCGTTAATTTTTACAGGATAGTTATCTTAAATGTCAAAATTGGTCTGATAATTTAATTAGCGCAATTATATAGTGATTATTTTAGACACGCTCTATACAAATTCGTTTCTGATAAATCAAAAAAATTTATACTAGGTTGAGATGCTTACCTAGGAGAGGTTTTTAGAAAGATTAAAAGAGCATCAAATTAAAAATTGATTATTTTTTTTTGTTATATAGGAATTCTGCAATTAAAAAATCTTTTTCCTCATCCACATCTACATACTCTGGAAAATTTATTACGTAAGGAAAAAATTTCTTAGTAAAAATTTGTCCATGGAGAAACATGTGAGAAGTGGGAACTATACTAAATGCAAAATTAAGAGCTTGAATTTTTTTTAAGTCTTGTGATCTTGGATGATTATTAGGATTGTAATTTAAGGCCTTAAAATTGTACCACATATATTCCTGAATAATATTAACCGTTGTAATTGATTCTAATTTTTTTTTATTAAATATTCTAAATATTTTTTTTAATGTAGTGTCGCTTATTAAAGGAGAAGTCACATTTGTATAGCACACATATTCAGATTCAACTTTTGATCCTAAATATTGGTAAACTTTTTTCATAGGTACGCTTGAAGAAGCAAATTTTTTGGGTCGCTTGTCTATTTTGAGATTATAATTTTTTCCTATTTTTATGCTCTTTTGACAGTCAGTACTTAATAAAATGTTAGGCTCTTTAAATATTCTAAATAATTGTTTAATTTTAAGTTCTAATAGGTTTGTGTTTGCAAATTTTCTAGTGTTTTTATTTTTAACCCTCTGACTTCCTTTTCTTACAGGTATTACAAAAGTATAATTATTAGATAGATTGATTTTTTTTTTCACGTCAGTAGGTATTTTTTTTAACAATATATGTTGATTAATAACAATTCTTATTAAATGCAAGTAAATTGTACAAGTATGGAAATAAAGGTAGTTAGAGTATCTAAAAAATTATTAAAAAAAATTCAAGAGAAAAAAATCATTTTATATATGATAAAAATACGTTGTAGAGCTAGCTATAACCTTAAAGCCTAGCATCTTTGTAAAAATATTAACAATTGTTCTAATAATTTAGTTAGTGCAATTATAAAAAGATTAAGTTAATTAGAATTTATATTGAATATGGTTTTTAAATTCTCAAAAAATTTTAGTTATAAAAATTTAAAAAACAAGAGACGTATTATTAAAAAAGATACATTTTTAAATAAAGTTGTTTTTGTTAATGGATTTAGCGCTTCAGGCAAAACAATGTTGTCACCGATTATCTCATCCATCAACAATACAGAAAGTACTATCTACCCATATGAAGTAGAATGGGTAGCTGGGCTTTTGTATGCAGAGCAGTTATCACAACATGGTTTCAAAGAGTTTTTGAAGATGTATTGTGATCATTCAATTTATAATCAAATGATGTCAAGAAATTCGAATTTCAGAATTAATGACGTTTCAACAGTCTCCAATAAAAAAGATTTTTTTAAATATTTTTTTAGATTATTTCAAGGAGAAGATAATCTCATACCAGATGTTATAAAAAAAAAAAAACCAATCTCCTGCCTGACAACCTCTCACCTTATTTTTTTTGTTAATAAAATTTTTCAAGCACTTAAGAATAGATGCATGTTTATAGAAACAGTCAGAGACCCAATCTATATGTATTTGCAGATTAAAATTTTATTTAAAGAAGTTTACAAAAATAATCCAAAAAAACTATTTAGCTTTATGGCAAAATCCAAAGGCGGTGAGTCTTTATTTTTTGATTTCTTTTCAAAAGAAAATGCTTTTACTGACCTAAAAAAAGAAAAAAATATTGAAACTATTTGCGTTAACTATTTAGAAAGAATATTTGATTTTTATTTTAATTTTAATTTTAAAAATATTACTACACACAAGTCAAGATTTATTCTATTGCCATTTGAGAAATTTGTCATAGAACCAGAAATGTGGACTAAAAGTATTTTAAGTTTTTTAGGCCAAAAAAAAACAAGCAAGTTTTTAAATGAGCTAAAAAAACAACATGTCCCAAGAAAATTATTGACCGAAGGCTATAAAAGAAAAGTTTATAAGAGATATGGCAATGTTACTGCATCTCAAAATCAAACAAAACAATTATCATATAAAGATGCTGATCTTATCTATATCGATGGCATAAAAGAAACATTCAAGGGTAATTTAAAAGACTTTAATAGATTGCTTAATATGTCAAATAAGTACAGAAGATGGATTAAAAATTCTTCGCAATTTATTTTTTAAATAGAGAGATATAGCTTATGTGTGGATTTGTTGCTTTAATTAATAATAACTGCAGTAATGAGAAATGTGCTTCAATTTTTTATTCACTGTCAAAAATTAACAAACATCGTGGACCAGATAAAATAAAGTCTTATAAGAAAAAAAATATTTTTACTTTATTTCGGAGGCTAGAAATTATTGATTTATCAAGAAATTCAGATCAGCCTTTTTTTTCAAATGATAAAAAAATACAATTATTGTTTAATGGAGAGATATATAATTATATTGAATTAAGAAAAGAATTGGAATTGTTTGGGCTGAAATTTAAAACCCAATCTGATACAGAGGTTATCTTAAATAGTTATCTATTCTATGGTATCGAGTTTATTCATAAAATTAGAGGTATGTTTAGTATAGTTATTATTGATAATAAAAAAAAATGCACATATCTATTTAGAGATCACCTGGGTCAAAAACCTCTTTTTTACAGTATAATTAATAAAAATCTCATTATCAGTTCAGAGATAAAAGACTTGTTATATATAAAAAAAAATCTTGGATTTGAAATAAAGGAGAACATGAAAATTTCATGCAAATACCTTATGCGTGGATGGACTGATGATAGTAATAATACTTTTTTTAAAAATATTTATAGTTTACCAGCCAGCTCAATGGCAGCTTACCAAAATAATAATTTTAAAATAAAAAAATATTGGACCCTGGAAAGTAACCAAAATAAAAATTTTAATTCTGATGAGTTTGATCAAAAGTTAAATGAGAATATAAAGATTCATTTAAGATCTGACGTTCCTCTTGCTTTTACCTTATCAGGTGGGCTCGATAGTTCTACTGTAGTAAAAAAGTCAATAGATCTTGGTGTTAAAAAGTACAAAGCATTTAGTCTCAAATTTAAAAATAATTCTAATGACGAATCTGGTGTTATTAATTATTTCTTAAAGAAAAACGAACTAAAACATGAGTACTTCAATGTTGAAAATGAATATAATGATAATTTGATAGAGGATTTAATGAGTTATCAGGATGAGCCCACTGGCTCTTTTTCTTTTGTTAATCAATTCTTGCTTCGAAAGTTTATAAAAAAAAAGGGTTTTAAGGTAATTTTGGTTGGAGAGGGAGGAGATGAAGTTCTAGGCGGGTATTCAAGAATGTATATTCCTTATTTATATAGTCAGTTTGTTAGCAAAGGAAAAAATATCCCTTTTGAATTTCTAGAAAATATAGAAATGGTTTCAGGATTAAATACTAAAGAAATTAAAAAAAAAATATTAGCTTTTAAACAAAAAAAAAATCATGGTCATGACTTTGAGGATAAAAGAATTTTTAAATTTACAAATTTAAAAATTAAAGATTTATCAAAAAATACACTGTATTATAATAAAATTAACTCTTCAGATTCTAATTGTTTTAAAAAATTTCTATGTAGCCATTTATTCAAGAGAGATATTCCGCATATTCTTAGACAGGAAGATAGAGTTTCCATGGCAAGCAGTATTGAAAATAGGACTCCTTTCATTGATTATAAATTTGTGGAGTATATATTTGCACATAATGAGAAGTTTTTTATGCACAATGGTTTGAATAAATTTATGCTAAGAGAAACAATGAAAAAAAAACTACCTAAGCAGTTTTTTGTTAAACCAAAAATTGGAAGACCTGGAATTGCTTCAGAGTTAATTTTTAAATTTTATGCAAGCAAATTTATCGACTATCTAAAATCAAGCTCAATACCTTATTTAGATAACAAAAAAATATTGACAAGTTTTATCAAAGATAAAGAAAATCAAGATACAAGCAATATAGATTTGTATTTTAGATTTTTATCTTATTTGATTTGGAAGAATTCTATAAATTCATACAAAATTTCAAGTTGATTTTACCTTTTAAATCGCTAGTTATTATAATTATCGTATGACAAAAAAAATATTTGCAAAAAATTCTTCGTGGACTTTTGAAAAAAATGTACCTAAAAAATTTTCTCACCATATTAAACAATCCGTTCCATATTACGAGGAAGGTCACCAAATAATTTCTAGTGTTAGCGATTTTTTCTTAAAAAAAAATTCTTGTGTTTATGATATTGGCTCTTCTACGGGAACATTGTTAAATAAAATAAAGAATAGGCACGATAATAAAAAAATTAATTTTTATGGGATTGAAACCGTTAAGAAAATGATTGATCAAGCTAAATTAGAAAACAAAAATAATAGAGTAAAATACATAAATAAAAATATAATGAAAACTGCTTTAAAAAAAAGTGATTTAATAACCTCTTATTATACCATTCAATTTATCGATCCTAAAAATCGACAGCAAGTAATTGATAAAATTTACAAATCACTGAATTGGGGCGGGGCCTTTATTATGTTTGAAAAAACCAGAGCTTCTGATGCAAGATTTCAGGATATTTACACACAAACTTATAACGATTTTAAATTGAACCAGGGTTTTACCGAAAAAGAAATTATTAACAAGTCAAGAAGTCTAAAGGGTATTTTGGAGCCTTTTTCTGATTTTGGAAATCTTGGATTGCTAAAAAGAAGTGGATTTAAAGATACAATTCCTATATTTCAATGGTTCTGTTTCAAGGGCTATTTGTCAATTAAATAAATTAGTACTTTTGCGTATGAACAAAACTCAAATAAATAAATACCTAAAATATCTTAAATTTAAAAATTTTGAAAGACCACTACTAAAAGCTTGTGAAATTTGTGGATCAAAAAAAAGTAAGCTTTTAAGAAAAAAAATATCTTGGAATAACAACAAATATGGAATTCTCCCAGTGCATTGCTGTCTAGGATGTGGTTTTGTTTTTCAAAATCCAAGATTTAGTAAAAAATTTTATGCCGAATATTATAAAAAAACATATCGAGATATAACTTTAAAAACACAAGTTCCACCAAGTAAATATTTAAAGGATCAGGAAAGCAGAGGTAAAAAATTATATAATTTTATTAAGAATATAGTTCCAAAAAAAGGTTCAATGATAGACGTTGGCTGTTCAGTTGGACTTATGATGAAACCTTTTTTAAAGAAAGGATGGAAATGTGAAGGAAACGACCCAATTAAAAGTTATGCAGAATATGGAAGAAATAATTTTAATTTACCTGTTGATTGGATTCAATCAGAAGACATGAAATTAAAAAAAAATAGCAAAGACTTAATTTTAATTATGGGCTCAATAGAGCATGTTGTCGATGTCAATCTAGTAATGAAAAAATTAGCCTCATCTGCTAAAAAAAATTCTTTACTAATACTTGAATCGAGAGGAGACCCGTTAGGGCATACGAAAGGTTTTTTTAATCATAGTCATCACAGATATTTCTTTTCTAATACATTGGAGCTTTTAATGATTAAGTTTGGGTGGAAGCCTTTTCTTACGACAAAATATCCCATTACTGGTCCAACCAGAGAAGGTACAATTTTTTGCCTTGGTAAATACACAGGAAAAAGCAACTCTAAGAAATTGAAAGATTTAATACAATCGGGAAAAAAAGAAACATATCAAGATGTTAAGTATAAACTTAAATATTATGACTATCTATCTAAAGCCAATCCTAAAAAATTATTGTTGAGGTAATTAAAAATATTTTATATGAAAATTTTTTCCCCTAAATAATTTTGTGTTACCTTTTTTCAAGAAATCTATTAATATTGTATTATTTTAATGAGTTCTGAAATTAGATTGAGAGATTTATCAAATACAATTTGTAAAGATTTAAATAAATTAATTTTATCTAAAAAAAAAATTAATGTTATGCTGACAGGAGGCAATACAGTACTAAAATTATATTTTTATTTAAATAAAAAAATCAAAAAGATTAATCTCACAAACATAAACTTTTGGTTAACAGATGAAAGAACTGATTATATTGATAAAAATAATTCTAACTATCTTTCTATTAAAAATACTCTTTTTAAAAAAATGAATAAAAAAAAATATAACTTTCCAAATATTATTTCTTATTCTTCCAATTTAAAAAAAAGTATAAAAGAATATGAGCGTTTTTTTCCTAAAAGAATTGATTTAATGATCATTACATTGGGAGAAGATGGTCATATAGCTTCACTTTTTCCTGCCGTAAAAGAAAAATCTATTTCTAAAAACTTTATTAAAGTTTATGTTAGGGATAACAAAAATAGAAACCGAATTAGTATTAAGAGAAAAATATTCAAGCAAACAGATAAAATTTTTGCACTTTGTTTTGGTAGAAAGAAAAAAAAAATGTATAATAAGTTAATAAAAAATAATTTTAAAAGTAAGTTACCTGCAGACAGTTTAAAAAATGCAAATTGGTATTTTTAAAATTTATGAAAATTCTGAATAGAAAAATTGGGCATAGTCATCCCCCGCTTATAATAGCGGAGCTTGGAATAAATCATAATGGATCTTTGCAAGATGCTTTTAATTTAGTAGATAAAGCCAAAAAATGTGGTGTGGAAATTATTAAACATCAAACTCATGTAATTGAAGATGAAATGTCATTTGAGGCTAAGAAAATATTTCCAGGTAACTCTCCAACGAAATCTATTTATGACATTATGAAAGAATGTGCACTAAGTGAGAAAGATGAGATAAGTCTTAAAAAATATATTGAATCAAAAAATATGATTTTTATTAGCACTCCATTTTCAAGAGAAGCTGCAAATAGATTGAATAGAATGAATGTTCCGGCTTTTAAGATTGGTTCTGGAGAGTGTAATAATTATCCTTTAGTGGAGCACATTGCCAATTTTGGAAAACCAATAATCATGAGCACAGGTATGAACGACATTGATTCTATAAGACCTTCCGTTGAAATTTTTGAGAAGTTAAAAGTTCCTTATGCACTTTTGCATACTACAAACCTATACCCAACCCCTTATCATCTGGTTAGATTGGGCGCTATTCAAGAAATTCAAAAAGCTTTTCCCGATGCAATTGTTGGTTTGTCAGATCATACAGATAATAACTATGCCTCATATGGAGCCATTGCTTTGGGTGCAAGCATTATTGAAAGACATTTTACTGATAGTTTCATGAGAGAAGGCCCTGACATAAGTGCATCCATGGATATTTCTCAATGCAAAGAATTAATAAAAGCTTCAAAAATACTTTTCAAAGAAAGAGGGGGAAGAAAAAATAGAATTCTTGAAGAAAAAGTTACTTCTGATTTTGCATTTGCTACAGTAGTTTCAATAAAAAAAATAAAAAAAGGAGAAGTTTTAAGTATGAAAAATATTTGGGTTAAAAGACCAGGAACCGGAGGTATTAAGGCTTCTGATTTTAAAAATTTATTAGGAAAAAAAGTAAACAAGGATATAGACGAGGATGTTCACCTATCTTTTTCTGATATAGACCAATGTATGTAAGCGAATGCAAATAAAAAAAATACAATGTTAAGTATAAAAAATTGATTTAGAAAAAATAATAATGAAGAATAAAAAAAAAAATATAGTTATAATAGGAGGGTCTGGATTCATAGGTAGCAATATTGCTGACTATTTTGCTAAAGAAAAATTTAATGTTAAAATTATTGATAAGAAAAAAATACACTTTTCAAGTGACAGAATTAAACATTTGAATATTGACATATCTAACGCCTCCAAAGTAGCCAATGAAATTAAAAAAAAGGATATAGTTTTTTATCTGGCAGATATAGCAGATATTAATGAGGCTAAAAAAAATCCAATGCTCACAATTAGACAGAATATTTTAAATTTAACTTCTATTTTGCATTGTTTGAGAAATTCAAAAATTCAAAGATTTATTTACGGATCCTCGCTTTATGTTTATAGTCCTGCCGGATCTGTATACAGGGCTACAAAACAGTCAGCAGAAATTTTAATTGAGACACTTTCTCAATTATATAAACTGAAGTATACTTTTATAAGATTTGGCTCTGTATATGGCAAAAGAGCTCAATCATGGAATGGATTAAATAAGTTCATATCCCAAATTATATCTAAAAAAAAAGTAGTATATGGAGGAACGGGCCAAGAAATGAGGGAGTATATAAACATATCAGATGCAGCAAAAATGTCTTCCGAGATTGCAATGGATAAAAAATTTGAAAATAAAGCAGTGTCAATATCTGCCCAGCAAGCAATAACGGTTGATCATTTATTTTCTCTAATATTTGAAATATATGGAATAAAAAAAAAGGTTACATACTTAAATAAAAAAAATTTAGATGATCATTACGGTCTTACTCCATATCGGTACCATCCTGCTTCATCAATAAAAATAGTTCCCAATTCTGCAAAAGATCTAGGGGAAGGAATTTTGGAGACAATTAATGAAATTAACAAAACAAACAAATAGAATTAAAAATTTTAGAAAAAAACTAAATCCAGATTTATACAATATTTAAACTTTAATACTTTATTTTTAAGGATGCATTCAAAAATCTACAATTTATTAACATTAAAACAAAAAATTAGGATTCTTTTCTTATTTTTGATTAGTATTTTAGAGAATGTTATTGAGATTTTAGCAATAGGAATGGTGCCAATAATTTTTTTAGTTTTGCAGGGAGGTGAAACTTTTTTTAATTTTACAGATAGTAAAAATTTTTTTTTTTTAAATAGTTACCTAAGGGAGCTTAGCTATGAAGATATTGTTTCCTATGTTTGTATCGTTGCTATATTTTTATTTTTTTCTAGGTTTTTGGTAAAGTTATTTTTTAATTATTATCTTCTTAGATTTGTCGGCAACTCCACAGGCACAGAAGTAAATAATATTATAACTACTTTTTTTTCACTACCTTTTGAGATAGCTAGTAAATATAAAATTTCAGAAATTCAATATATTTTAGAAAATTTAGAGAATTGCTTTAGATTAATAGTTACATTGTTAAATGCTACAAAAGAATTTGTAATTTTAATATTTTTGCTAATATTAATTTTTTTTCAATCCCCATACGTTGCAGCAGCCATTTTCTTTATTGGTATATTTGGTATTCTTTTGTTTAAAGTTTTCTTTCAAAATAAAGTATTTAATTTGGGAAAATCAGTACAGAATAGAAGAAAAAAGTTTCTTGATAATATTAAAGAAAGTTTATCAGGATTAAGAGAGATTACAATTTTTGATAAGACAAATTTTATATTAAAAAATTTTAAAGATAATAATCAAAAACTATATAAAGAAAAACTTAGATTTGAATTTATAAATATTTTGCCCAGACCAATTCTTGAGCTTGTTTGTCTATCTTCAATTATTTCTGCTATATTTTTTATTAACAACTATACAGAAATTTCATTAAATACTTTCGCTACTTTTTTAATATTATTAACTGTTTGTTTTTTAAGATCTCTTCCAGCATTTTCGCAGGTATCTGGTGCAATGCTAACCCAAAAACATTTATCTGGTTTGTCAGATAAAGCTTTTGCTGAGATGAATTTTTTTAATAAAATATACAAGTCTCAGAATTTTGCAAAAATTAAAAATGAAAATTCCGTAAATTCTATTGAGCTTGTTGATTGTTCATTTAAATATACAAATTCAAGTTCTCACACTCTGAAAAACATTAATTTAACAATTAAAAAAAGTGAAAAAATTGCCTTTTATGGAAATACAGGGTGTGGCAAAACTACTTTAATAAATCTAATTATTGGTCTTTTAAATCCTACGCAGGGTCAAGTTTTTTTTAATCATAAAAAAAGAGGAAATACGATGATGATGCCAGGAATAGTTTCGCAGGGGACTTACATTTTTAATGATTCAATCATAAATAATATAACTTTAAAAAAAAATCAAAATGATCAAGATATCAAACTTGTACGTAAATTAATTGAAATCTGTCAAATCGCAAATTTTGTAGAAAATAAAGAAAATGGCTATGAAGAAATCATATTTGATAACGCTAAAAATTTATCTGGTGGAGAAAAACAAAGAATATCGATAGCTAGAGCACTTTTTCACAATTCAAATTTTTTAATTTTAGATGAGGCAACTACAGGTTTGGACAAGAAAATAGAAAAAAAAATATTTGATGAAATCTTTAAATTTAAGCCAGATCTGAACCTTATCGTGATTACCCACGAATCTAGAAATTTATTTCTTTGCGACAAAATTTATACAATAGAAGAGGGTAGGATTACAGGCTGTAAAAAATTTGATGATTTTGAAATTTCTTAGTTTGGGCAATTTGTAAATTAATTTGTACCCGCATTTAAGCAAACAAAAATGTTTATTTTTCTTTAAATCATTATATAACTTTTAAGTGAAAAATATTTTAAAAAGCTTATATATAAGAAAAATTATAACAATTGTTTATCCTTTTTTGTTTCCTGTTTTTCAATTTATTTCAATTTTACTTATTAAAGCCTCTTCATTTGTACATTTTTTGTTAATGAAAATGGATTGGGCAAAACTTCCCTCCACTGAATGGATGGACCATGACCAGGATACTTTTTATCAATTTAATTCATCCGGAACTTTCATTCATCTTGAAAGGGGAGTTCTTCCAAGATTATATGCGTCAAATTTTTTAATTAAAGAAGAGGAATTTAAAAATCTAAAGCTTGAAAAAAAATTAAACATTTTAGATTTGTGTAGCGGAGACAGTTATATCTCTCAAAAATTTTTTTATGATTTATCAGATACAATAGTTTCTTTAGATTTGGACCCAGCAGCAATAGCAAGGGGGAAAAATAGAATTAAGCACAATCAATACATGAATAAAAATCATTTTTTTTACCAATTTGACGTAGAAAAAATTAAAATTTCAAATTTTTTAAGAAATAATGAATTGGATATAAAGTTTGATGTTATTTTATTTAATGCAGCAATTGAGCATTTTAAAGAAGAGCAATTAGATTTTATTTTCTCATCTTTAAAAGAAGTTATGAAAGAAAAAAGTTTTATTTCAACTTATACTATTGTGGAAGATGAAAATCATCAAAAATACTTACCCGATCATCATGAGATGTTTTTTTCAAGCAAGAGGCATTTAGAAAACGTTGTATCAAAATATTTTAAATTTACTAAATCCCACCATTCTCTTGTAAACGATAGATGCAATATTTATTGTATTGCAAGTGACCAAGAAATAGAAATTTAAATTTTTTTTATAATATATGTGTAAGTGTCAAAAGATTCTTGTTTGTGAAAAAAAGCTTTTTTTTCATCAATATATTTTTCAATAATAACAAATTTATTCCTAAATATGCTTTCAAAGCTTTGTCTGCTGATTATTTTATTTTCACATTCTATTAGAATTTCTTTTTCATTATTTATTTTGCAAGGCCCATTATCAGATAGTAATGAAATTTGTTTAAATACCAATGATTGATTTTCTGCTAAGGGCGTTCTTGTAAAATAAAGATACTTTGCATTTAATTTGCTAATCGCTTTTACAGTTTTGATTGGATCTTTTGTATAATTTATTGCACAACTTGAAAAAAAAACGTCAGTTTTTTTTATTATATTTAGTGAATTAAAAAAAAATAAGTTTTTATAGTTTAATTTCTTATTGCACAACTTTACCATTAATCTATTTTCTACAACCAACCATTTAAAATTAAAGTTAGGTAATTTCATTTTGGCAATAAAATAATGATATCCAGCACCACCACCAAAATCTACAATGTTTTTTAAGTTTTTTTTTTTAATAAATTCCAAAAACCTTACTGTTCTTTGCCAATTAACATCATGTTTTTTTATTGGCTTAAGCTTGCTAAATACAATTGTTTTTTTTATTATAGACTCGTTTAGTGCCAAATTATTGTATCCGCTATCTGCTTTCGAATAAAATAATCTATAATTTATTACAAATACTAGATATTTTAATTTTCTCAAAATTTTTTGAATTAATTTCATATAATTTTTTTACAAACTCATTATAATAAAAATTATTATATGATAATAACTATTAATCAATTTTTTAAATATTTATAATGTTTTTTTTCGTTAAAAGATTTTTTTATATTATTTTTTATAAAGCATTTAATTTTGTAGCTCCCCAAGAGGGAGAAAATATAATTCTCGAAAGAATTTTTGTTAAACAATTTAAGGGTTTATATGTTGATGTTGGAGCACACCATCCAGTAAGATTTTCCAATACTTTAAATTTATATCAAAAGGGATGGACAGGAATAAATATTGAACCCAATCAAGAAGTAATTAAAGTTTTTAAAAAAATGAGACCAAAAGACATAAACTTAAATATGGCTATTTCTACTCTGAAAAACTCATGCAATTATTATAAATTTGAAGACTCAGCTCTCAACACCACGGACATGAAGATAGTCAAAATTAGAGAAAGGCAAGGTCACAAGTGTATTGAAAAAATTAGCGTACCAACTCAAACATTAGATTGGGTGCTTTCAAAGTACTGTAAAAAAAAATCCGTTATTGGTATTCTTAAAATTGATGTTGAGGGCAAAGAATTGGATGTATTAAAAAGCAATAATTGGGAAAAATTTATACCTAAAGTTATAATTTGTGAGTTAATAAATGTAGACATTGAAAAGCTGAACAAAAACCCTGTTTACAAACTTTTAAAATCAAAGAATTACTTATTGTATTGTAAATTACTTCAAAATGGAATTTTTTTTCATAAAAATTTCTCAAAAAAATTATTTAAATAAATATTTTAACTATCTCTATTATATAAGCTTTTTCTACTAACTGTATCTTTAAGACCAAAATAACAATTTATCAATAATACAAAATCAATACCCCACACAACGAAGCTGTTTTCAAAAATAGAACGAAAAATTAAAAAACATAAAATTACGAAATAAAACAATTTCAAACCATTAAATTTACTTCTTGATTTAATTAAAAAAATTGTACGAAGGAGTAGTTTAATTATATTATAATAGATAATTATTAATGAAATAATCCCTATCATGCCCGCACATGCATATGCATAAATAAAAGAATTTGCTGCTAGTTGGGTGTGTTTTGGCAAATTTTTTGTTAAGTATTTGTCAGCTTGTGATCCATAGCCAGCTAATGGTTTTTCAGAATTTTTTAAAATTATCTTCCAGGTGTCAATTCTTGTTTTGAGACCTGTAAAAATAGCCAGATCTAGAATTTGATTAGAAGAGTTATTCTCAATGTCACTTTTGGCTTCTGTTATTAATCTTATCTTAGATCCGTCCTTAGAGAGATTTATTGTGCTTATAAAAAAAGTTATCAACAAAGGAAAAAACAGAATAAAAAAAACATCTTTCATTTTTTCTTTTATTATATTCTTTTCCCAAAAAATTTTTAATAAGGTGAAAGAAAATAAAGAAAATAAAATCAGTTTGGATTGTAGCAAAATTATTATAGTGTTAACTATTAAACAACTTAAGTAAAAATATTTATTTTTTTTATTCATTAAAAAAATAAATAAGCTAATAATTAACAATACTCTAGATAGTCCATTTGAATTTTGATTATAAAAACTATTTTCTATTCTGAGGTTGTACAAATCAGGAAGACTAAAATTTATAAAAAAAGATAAAAATTGAGATAAACTAAATAAAGTTACTATAGTTATTATTACAAATTGTAAAAAAAAAAAGTTATTAAATTTATTTTTAATATTAGCTGTGTTAAATACCACTAGACATAAAAAAATATAGTTTATACAATAAAACGGCAGCAGAAGTTTCTGAGCATCATTAGAACTTTCTAAATTAAGTAGTGTACTTGCAAAAACAGCAATAAAAAAAAAGAATAAAAAAAAACCCCCTTTAAATTCTGCTATATTTTTTTTTTTTAAAGTCAAAAAAAGTGTAAGAAATATAAAAAATGGAACAATTAATCTAAATAAATTAAAAAAACTTGTGTTATTTTCAAAATTATTTAATAAAATAGAGGTTTCAATACCTATAGGAGCTAGACTTAAAATAAAGTAGCTTCCAAAAATTATTTTATTAAAATTTGTATTCTGCATTTATCTAAAAATTTGTTATATAATTAAACATATGATTTCACCAATCGTTATTTTTACTTACAATAGATTGGATCATCTTTATACTCTTATTAACTCCTTAGAGCAAAACGAACTTTTCAAAAAAAGTAAAATATTAGTTTTTTCTGATGGTCCAAAAAATGAAATCGATAAAGAAAAAATTGAAAAAATTAGAATATATTTAAAAAAAAAACTTATTTCTAACAATTCTGAAATTGTTGAAAGACCAAATAATTTTGGACTTTCTAAAAATGTCATAACTGGAATCAATCAGACTTTTAATGATTATGAGCAGGCAATTATTTTAGAAGACGATCTGGAAGTGAGTCCTTTTTTTTTAAATTACATGAACGATGCCCTTAATTTGTATGCTAGCTCAGAAGATGTGGCCAGTATCAGTGGATATATGTACCCAATTAATTCTAAAAGTTTTTCTAATGATTATTTTTTTTTAAAGCTTGTTGAGTCGTGGGGTTGGGGCACTTGGAAAAAAGCTTGGAATAATTTTGAGACAGATAGCGTTAAATTAAAAAATGAAATTGATGAAAGAAAATTAGTTGATGAGTTTAATTTTTCATCTGGAATTTCTTACTACAAAATGCTTAATGATAATATTAATGGAGCAAATGATTCTTGGGCTATTAGATGGTATGCTTCAACATTTTTAAAAAATATGAATACACTTTTTCCCAGCAAATCTTTTGTTAAAAATATTGGAATAGATAATTCTGGAGAAAATTGCAATTACACAACTGTCTATGATAGTCATATCAATCTTGAGTATAAACCTTTAAAAAAAATCCATAGTATGGAGTTAGCTGCAGATATGTTTCTAGTTAAGTCATTTTTTCAAAAAATAAAATACAAAAGATATATAGATACCATTATTAATAAAATAAAAAACTTTTTTATATGATAAAATTTATTGAAAACCAAAAATTTAATCCTAGTTTTTTTAGTATTTTTTATCATCCCTTTTTTTTTGTAAGAAGGGAAATTTTTTGTTTTTTGGAAGGTAACTCAAATTTCTTAAGTGGTAATATATTAGATTTTGGTGGTGGTTCAAAACCCTATCAAAATCTTTTTAAAAATTCTCAAAATTATTTTTCAATTGAAGTGTTAGGTAATAAAGAAAATTTAAAATCTGATATTTACTACAATGGAAGTAAATTACCTTTTGCAGACAATGCCTTCGATTCAATTTTGTGTACAGAAGTTTTTGAACATGTAGAGAAATTGGATGATGTATTAGATGAACTTTATAGAGTTTTAAAGCCAGGAGGTAGAATGATTGTAACCACTCCATTTATGTGCATGGAGCATGAAATGCCTTACGATTTCAGAAGATTATCGTTTAATGGATTATCAAATTTAATGAAAAAAAATAATTTTAAAATTTTAGCATCTAAAAAGTTATTGAACAATTTTCATGTATTTTTTCAAACTCTTAATTTTTATATATGCCAAGTTTTTCTAAAAAAAAAAACAAAGTATCTAAAGTACATAATATATTTTTTTTTAGCAGGGCCGATAAATATTCTATCTCTATTTTTTAATTTCTTTTTACCCAAAGCAGATGAAATGTATTTTGGAACAGGAATGGTTGTTGAAAAATGAACTATTGTACTTATTTTGACAAAAATTATCTTTCCAGAGGATTGGCCCTATACAGTTCTTTATTGAAAAATCATAAATCTAGATTTCATCTATACGTGATTGCATTTGATATGTTTACTTATAGTTTTATGAAAAAAAAAAATTTTCGATTTATTACTTGTATCTATCATCAAGACTTCGAGGACAATGATCTAAAAAAAGTTAAAAAAAAAAGATCAGTGGTAGAATATTTGTGGACTTGTACTCCTTCAATTATTCTTTTTTTTCTTCAAAAATACAAACTAAAGTCATGTACTTATCTTGATGCTGATATTTATTTTTTTTCAAATCCGGAAATAGCTTACCAAAATCAAAAAAATTACTCAGTTTTTATTACAAGTCATAATTATCACCCCAAATATGACCAGACCGAAACAAGTGGTAAGTATTGTGTTCAATATCTAACATTTAAAAATAACAATATGGGACTTGGGGTTTTAAAATGGTGGAAAAAGAAATGTATCAAATGGTGCTATAACAGGGTTGAGGGAAATAAGTTTGGTGATCAAAAATATTTAGATTCTTGGCCAGAAAAATTTTTAGGAGTTGAAGTAGCAAAACATCTTGGCGTGGGTGTTGCGCCGTGGAATGCAAAAAGATTTAAAATCAAAAAGAAAAGAAAAATTTTTATTTTAGAAAATAATAAAAATTATGAATTAGTATTTTATCATTTCCATGATTTAAAATTTATTTTTAATAATAAATTAGCTTTTTTAAGCTCTTATGATTTGGGAGAAGACATCAAAAGACTAGTTTATCATCCCTATATTAAGAAAATTATTTCAATCGAAAAAAAATACAATCTTCATTTTACTGCAAATCAAAGCAAAATAGATTCAAATTTTTTGGATATATTGATATTTTATATTAAATTAAGTGTTAAATTTGTCATATATTATAAAAATTTTAAAAACCTACAATAAGCCTATGCCAAAATTAATTTCATTACCAATTCACGAAAACTCATCTGGAAAAATAAATGTTATAGAAAAGATTTTGCCTTTTCAGGTTAAAAGAGTTTATTGGATTTATGATATTTTGCAAAATAGAGGGGGACACTCTCATAAAATCACTTCTCAAGCAGTAGTTCCAATTAGAGGATTTTGCAATATTCTAATTAAAAAAAAAAATTTTAAAGAATCTTTTTTCTTAGAAAACAGTAATCAGCTTTTAGTTTTAGAGCCTGAAGATTGGCATTTAATTGAAAATTGCAGTAAAGATTTAATACTTTTGGTTTTGGCATCTGAAGAATATGACATAGATGATTATATTGATGAGGCAGTAGAATGATTGAATATGAGAATTTAAAAAAAACTAATAATCTTTTTTTAAAAAAATTTGATAAACCATATAAAAAATTTTGCAAAGATGGTCGTTACATTCTCTCACAAAATGTTTTTAATTTTGAAAAAAAATTTTCTTCGTATTTAAATAGTTCTTTTTGCACAGGTGTTGGTAACGGTTTAGATGCTTTAATTCTTTCGCTTGAATCTTTAAGCTTAGCAGTAGGCTCTGAAGTTATACTTCCAGCAAATACCTACTATGCAACAATTCTAGCAGTGCTTCGTGCCGGCCTTAAGCCAGTCTTAGTTGAACCTAATTTTTACACATGCAATATTGACTATAGAGAAATTCTAAAAAAAATTACCAAGAAAACTCGCGTTGTTTTGGTTGTTCATTTATATGGCAAGGTATGTGAAATGAATGAAATTCAAAAAATCTGTAAAGAAAATAAGCTTTATTTGATTGAAGATTGTGCCCAAGCACATGGTGCAAGATACAAAAAAAAATATGCAGGTACATTTGGAGATTTTGGTTGTTTTAGTTTTTATCCAACAAAAAATTTAGGATGCTTAGGGGATGGTGGAGCGGTAATTTCTAAAAATATTAGAAATGACAGAAATATAAAAATGTTACGAAATTATGGCTCGATTAAAAGATATAAAAATGAAATTGTAGGTTTTAATTCTAGGTTAGATGAATTCCAGGCTGCTTTTTTAAACATAAAACTAAATTATTTGAATAAAATTAATGCTCATAAAAGAAAATTAGCTTCAACATATAATAAGTTTTTAAGTAATAGCTTTATCAAGCCTGTAGTACAAAAAGATTACTTCGATGTTTATTATGTTTACAATATTCGTTTGAAAAAAAGAAATGCTCTGCAAAAATTTTTAAATAGAAATAAAATTATAACTGATATTCACTATCCACTTCCGCCATATAAGCAAAATTCAATTAAGCATTTGTTTGAAGGAAAAAAATTCCCAATTTCTGAAGAAATACACCAAACAAACTTAAGTTTGCCAATATCTTTTATGAACACTAAAAAAGAAGTTGAAAAAGTATGTTTTGTTGTTAACAATTTCTAATGAAGAAAAAAATCGCAATTATCACAGGTGTTACTGGGCAAGATGGTTCTTACCTCGCAGAATTATTGCTTAGCAAAAATTATATTGTTCATGGTTTAAAAAGAAGAACGTCTATTATTAACACATCCAGAGTAGACCATATATACAATGATCAAAAAAAATTAAAAAAAAAAACTTTCTTTTTGCATTATGCAGACTTAACTGATTTTTCAAGCATCATGCATGTGATTAAGTCAGTAAAGCCACACGAAATTTATAATTTAGCAGCTCAATCGCATGTCCAGGCAAGTTTTGAAAATCCAGAATATACATCCAATGTAAATGGAATGGGCACTCTTCGAGTTTTAGAAGCTATAAGAATTTTAAATAAAAAAATAAAATTTTATCAAGCCTCTTCATCTGAGATGTATGGAAAAATTCAAGAAAAGAAACAAAACGAAAATACTAAATTTTATCCCCTCTCTCCCTATGCAACAAGTAAGCTTTTTGGATACTGGATCACTAAAAATTATAGGGAATCTTATGGCATTTATGCCTGTAATGGCATTCTATTTAATCACGAGTCTCCGCGAAGGGGAGAAACGTTTGTCACTAGAAAAATTACTATTGGTTTAGTTTCAATCTGCAAGAGAAAGCAAAAAATATTAGAACTTGGAAACCTCGATTCTTTAAGAGATTGGGGTCACACAAAAGACTATGTAAAAATGCAATGGATGATGTTGCAGCAAAAAAAACCAAAAGATTACGTTATTGCTACAGGAAAACAAATCTCAGTTAGAAAATTTATAGAAATGGCCTGCATCAAGTTAGGGTTTGAAATTAGATGGAGGAATAAAGGTATTAAAGAAATTGGCTATATATATAGAATTAATAAAAATTATGGTTATAGTATTAAAGAAAATCAAATTATTATTAAAGTAAGTAAAAAATATTTTAGACCTAACGACGTAGATAACCTTTTGGGAAGTGCCAATTTAGCCAAAAAAGAATTGGGTTGGAAAGCAAAAATAAATATCAAGCAATTAATTGATGAAATGATTGATCATGACATGAATTCACTTTCCTAAAAAATTTATATAGATGAAAAAAATATTCATAGCTGGCCACAAAGGAATGGTAGGTTCTCATATTTATTCTTTATTGAAAAAAACTAAAAATAAACTAATAACAGCTGATAAAAGAAAACTAGATTTGCTAGATCAAAAAAAAGTTTTTAATTATTTAAAAAAAAATAAACCAGACCAAGTATATATTTGTGCAGCTGTAGTCGGAGGAATCATGGCAAACAGTACTATGCCAGCTAAATTCATTTATGAAAATTTATCAATTTCAATAAATTTAATACATGGATGTTTTTTAAATAATATAAAAAATATTTTATACCTAGGTTCTAGTTGCATATATCCAAAATTATCCAAAACACCCATTAAGGAAGATTATTTACTAAGTGGTCATTTAGAACAAACTAACGAAGCTTATTCAATTTCTAAAATCGCAGGTTTGGCAATGTGTAAATTTTACAATAAGCAATATGTTACAAAAAAAATTGATTATAGGGCAGTTATGCCATGTAACCTTTATGGACCAGGGGACAATTATCACCCTGATTATGGTCACGTTATACCTTCTTTAATTTACAAATTTCACAAAGCCAAAATTAGAAGTGAAAAAAAAGTTAAAATATGGGGTGACGGCAGTCCTAAAAGAGAATTTTTACACGTTAAGGATATGGCTGAAGCTTGTATCTATTTAATGAATATAAGTAAAAAAAAATTTTACAATTCAAAAAAAAGCAATACTGAACATTTTAATATAGGATCTGGTACTGAAATTACGATATACGATTTGGCAAAATTAATTTCTAAAATAATAGGCTATAGAGGAAAAATAGTTTTTGAAAAATCAAAACCAAATGGAACCATAAGAAAACTATTAGATAGCTCCAAATTAAAAAAATTGGGCTGGAAAGCAAAGATAAAGCTTCAGCAGGGAATTAAAGAAAGTTATTTGCATTATATAAAAATGAATGATGAATATTGATTCCGAATTAGTTATTATAACTGTTCACAAAGGGCCAATAAAAGATCTAATTAAAACACTAAAATCCATAGATAACCAAATTTTAAAACCAAAGCTTAATGTAGTAGTAGTAAGAAATATTTCTTTTTATGAAATAAAATTATTTAGAAACAAAAAAAGAATATTTATAATTAATAAGGACAAATCCATTTATAATGCTATGAATATTGCCTTGTCTTATAAAAATATTTCTAATTATCCTTTACTTTTTTTAAATAGCGGAGATACATTGTTTGATAAAAAAACTATTTATAATATGAATAAATATTTAAAATTAAGCTGTCCAATTATAGGAAAGCAAGTTTTAAAGATTAAAAAATATTTTTTTGAAGTTAAAAATCATTATTTTAGAAAAAACACATACTTGCCTCATGGAGCATTTGTTGTGCCCAGATCAAAAACAAAAAACTTTCTATCTAGAGATTTTTTTTTTAGAGAAAAAAATTTGATAGATGCAGACGGTCTATGGATGAGAAGCATAATAAAAAACAACAATCAAAGAATTTATAAATTAAATGAAAATATATCTATTCATTCATTAGAAGGAATATCCACAAACCCTACTTTAAGTACACTTCATTATTATTTCTCTATAAGTTTTTTTGCCTTTCTTAAGGAGCTAGTAAAATTCTTTTTGAAAAAAATAACAGTTTTTTCAACTATTTATTACGGAATAATATTTTTCATAAAATATAATGTAGTAAAAAAAAATGATTAATTTTTTTAAATTTGATAAATACCAAAAAAATATTTATTCTTTAAAAAATAAAAAACAACAAAAAATAGTTTTTATAAATCCACATTCATATGTATATCTTTTTAAGGATAGACAATATTTTGATTCAGTTAAAAATTGTACAGCTATTTTTATTGATGGAATAGGAGTTCATTTTTTACTTAGGTTGAAATTTTTTTTTCTTAATAAAAAATACTCCTATAAAAAAATTACAGGATTTGATTATTTTAATTATGTTATCAAAAAATCATACAATAAAAAAATTTTATTAATCGGAAAAGAAGATGTTTTATTAAAATTAAAAAATAATATTACTATTACAAACCCATCTTTAAAAATTTATATTCTAAAAGCTCCATTAGTAAAAAACAATTTTAAAAAAAAACATTTAGATATTATTTTTAAGGGGTTTAACAAAAGTACAAAAATCGACTATTGTTTTGTGGGAACAGGATCTCCAAAGCAAGAAAAACTAGTTAATCTCATTGATAATGAGTTAATAAAAAAAGATAATATAAAAATTGATATTATCGCAGGTATAGGAGCAGTATTTGATTACTATAGTAAAAAAATAAGTTTTTTATTCTATTTTAGTAGATATTTCAATTTTGAATGGCTTTATAGATTGTTAACTAATCGTAGATTATGGAATAGAACATTTGTTTCACTACCCGCTTTTTTTATGTTGATTTTTTTTTCTGTAAAACCAAAATATTTTGAGTTACGTGTTAGCAATCAAGTAAGCAGGGTTATTTCTCAACAAAAAAAAGTTATATATTCTGCATTTAATTTAGCAAGTTATAGCTATATCAGTAATAGTAAAATTCAAATTAATAAATACTTTTATTTTTGGGTAGATGGAATTTTTGCAAATATTTTTACAAACAAATATAAAAAAATGCCAGGTAGAGAGCTTATTTCAAATTTAAGTATAGATCCAAATATAAAAAAAATTCATGTCATTGGAACTCTCTCTGAGAAGTCAAGGATTTTTTTGTTAAATAAATTCCAAAAAAAAATCAAAAATACAAATCTTCCCTTCGGTAGCATAAAAAAAATAATTCATAATGTTCCAAAGGTTAAGGCAAATGAGCTAGTCCTAATTACACTGCCAACACCTAAGCAAGAAATTATTGCTCAGTATATATCAAAAAAAAATAAAAATTTTAAAATTATTTGTATAGGTGGAGGCTTAAATATAGCCTCCAAAGAGGAGAAACCATGCCCTAAATTCTTAGATAAAATAGGAATGGAGAGTTTATGGAGATTAAGATACCAAACTAGGAGAAGAGTTTTACGATTGAGCTGGACTCTTATTTGTTTAATGCAGTCATTTTTTTCAATGTTTCATAAAAGAATTCTCATTAATGAAGAATAAAAATAATTTATTCATTTATTCCTGCGACTCGGCCCATTATAGAGGAGAGGGAATTTTGGCAAATAGTTTTAAAGATATTTTAAAAAAAATTTTTAAAGATTTTAAAATTACTTTTTACACCCCGGAACATAACTTTTTTTATTTTAAAAAAAATAATTTAAAAAAAAAATTAAATCATAGTTTTTTTTATAAATATTGTGCTCCATTATGGGGCATATTTAAAGTATGGCAATATCATTTAAAAGGAAACAAAACAGCATATCTGAACTTTCTTCCGTTGTGGAATATATTTTTATTTCTTTTTTTGCCGCAAAAAACAATTTTAGGACCTATCACAGGTGGGTCTTACCATGGTAATAATTTGAATATAAAAACTTTATTTAGAAAGAAAATTATTTTTACATTATATTTTTTATCAACTTTAATTATCAGGATTAGGAAATTTAAGTGTATTTTTTCATCTAGTCTGTTACTAAATTATCTTCCGAACAATATTAAAAAAAAATCTATATTTAATTTTCAATTGTATAATTTTTCTTTTTTAAAAAGAGAAAAAAAAACTATTGATATAATTTATTATAATAGAAATTATTATACCAAAAATAATAATAAAATTATTTCCGTTCTCAGTAGATTAAAAGATAAACATAAGATCTTAATTTTAGGGCATGAAGTTAAAACTTTCCAAAATTTGGGAATAGTTTCAAGAAATGAAGTTATAAATCTTCTTAAAAAAACTAGATTTGTTTTTTCATCTCCAGAAAATCAAATGTCATATTTTGTTTTAGATGCAATTAGATGTAATGTTAAGATTATATCAACCTCCTCATTAAAGCCATCTTATTTTAAGGAGTTTTTCGTTTACCCAAAAAAACTCAATACAATAAATATAAAAAAAATTATTTTTTCAAAAAATAAAAATTTTAAAAGAAAAAAATATCTACAAAAATTAAAAACATATAATACTAGAGTAAAAAACTTTATTGAGAATAATTATGCTTCTTAGTATCATTACAACAGTTAAAGATGATTCAATCGGAATTTATACCACAATTAAGAGTGTACTAAATCAAGATTTTTTTAAAAATACGGAATACATAATTGTAGATGCTAGTAGCAAAAATAATGTAAGTTTAATTATTAACGATTTGATAAAAAATAAAAACTTTAAAAATATTAAGCATATTAAATCTAACGATAAAAGTTTTTATGAAGGAATAAATAAAGGAATCAAGGCTTCGCATGGCACACATATAGGTATACTTAACAGTGGAGATGTTTATTATAATAGAAATGTTTTAAAAACAATTTCTAGTGAGATTGAAAAAAAACCCCTTGCAAATATCATTTTTGGTAAGGTAATTTTTTACGATACGCATGGTGTAACTAGAAATTGGATTGAAAAAAAATCATATATAAAATTAAGCCCATTTCTATTGGCTCATCCAGCTTGCTTTATAAGAAAAAATATTTTAGCTAAGTACAATTACTATTCAACAAAATATGACATCTCAGCAGATTTTAATTTTTTTGTAATTGCCATAAAAGACCTGTCCTCTAGTTTTGTTTATATAGATAAAAATATTACCTTTATGAAAGCTGGTGGTTTAAGCACGAGTTTTCTAAAATTACCTATTAAAGTTTTTGAAGATCTTTCAATACTCTTTAAAAATTATAGTCTTTTTTTTCTTTTTTTTTATATAAAAAAAATTGTAATTAAATTACCAGGTATTTTTTTTTTAAGAAACAGGAGTTATTATTATCGAGTTCTTCAAACTCGATTTTTTGAGATTTCGAAAAAATAATTTAAAAAAGATATGCACGCGACTAGCAAAAGCAAATCAACACTTATATATGCAAGGGTATCTTCGAAAATAGATCTTACTAATAAATACAAAGTCAAAATACTGTAAAATTGTATTACGACTGAATGCAAAGCATTATTTTTTGGCTTTATAATTACCTTCACAACCTTCCAAAAAATATTTAAATAAAATATTGTAACTACAAAAAAAGATATTATACCCGCATTGAAAAGTGTAAATAGATAGGTATTAGATGCTAATTTTTGAAATATTTTCATTATTTTTTGATCATAAAAAAATCCAAACCCAAAAATTTTAAAGTCTAAAAAATAAGTCCTAAGTAAAATCTCCCAACCACAAACTCTTCCGCCAGAAAATGTATTTATTTTTGTATTTTGGCTAGTGCAAATGCGAGCTGATGCAAAGTATTGTTTTACAGGATCGGATATTTCTTTAAAAAAATCCTCTCCTAGGCCTTTGTAGTTTCTGTATGTTGGCGTGGTTTGCTCCTTTTTATTTACAAAAACTTTTAGGCCTTCGTTCGAACTTAATATTCGACTTGTTTCTACAAAACTATTATTATTTTTTATAACATATTTCGTATACGCAAAATTTATTAAGAAAGGGAAAGTTATGATTAGCAGAATAGATAATATTTTATATTTATTTTTATATCCTCCATTATTCAAAAAAATAAAAAAAGAAGACAAGATAAATAATAAAATATTCAGTTTTGACTGAAAAAGAATATTTGCAAATGCTAAAATTAAAATAATTGTTAAAATTAAAAATATATTTTTATTAAATTTGCTATTTAATAAAAAATTATAAAAACACGTAAGTAGTAGTAAAATAACAAATATCATTCTTGATGACCCATTACTATTTTGTGGAATGTGAAAAGCTATTGTATTAAACAGCACAAAGTCTGTTACGTTATCCCCTCTTGCGGAAGTGTTGAAGTTGACAATCTTTATTATTAAATCTGGCAAAATAAATATAATAGTAAATGTGACTAATATAAATATTAAAGAATAATGAAAAAAATTGAATATTATTCTTTTATTCAATTTTTTCGAACTTATAAAATTTATAAGCAAAACAAATGTTAAAAATGAAACACAGTAATGCAAACTAAAATAGAAGCTTTGATATTCATTTAAATAACCTCCTACAAAACCAAATATCGGGTAAATAGACAAGTAAAGATACTTGGATGTATCTCTATAGATAATCAAAAATACTATTAAGATTGAGAATATATAGAATATTAAATTAGACCTCAAAAAACCCAAAGTTGGGAAATAATAATTTTTTAGATTAAAAGTTTCACTTATTTGGGTTCCAAGCCCAAGCCAAAGAAGCATCCAAAATGCAAATGTTAAACATTCGTTTTTATTAGATTTTACAAATAAAAATATTTTTTTTATATAAAAACTATTATATGTGTTGGACATAAATTTTTCATGAAACAGGTTTATTATGAACAAAAATAACTACATTAATTTAATCACTATTTGTACTTGTTTGATTCCTACCTCTTTAATTGTTGGTGCTGCTGTATCTGAATTTTTTGTTTCATTAACAGCGATTATTTTTTTAGTTTATACATTAAATTATAAAGATTGGGGTTATTATCGTAAAAAAATATTTATTATTTTAATAGCTTTTTCTATCTATATTGTATTTGGATCTCTAATTTCAGAATTTCCTTTGAACTCATTACGATCTTCTGCATTTTATTTTAGGTTTTCCTTATTGTTGATGGCTATATTTTTTTTATTAGATAATAACAAAAAATTTCCACAATACTTTTTATGGAGTATTGTAATACCGCTGACGGTTTGTTTCATGTATTCAATGCATGAAATAGTTGAATCGATCGTATTTAAAAATAAAATTGATAGTTATAGAGTGTCCGGTTTTTTTGGTGAGGAGCTAGTTCAAGGAGGTTATTTTCTTAGACTTTTAACGTTATTTGTTGGAGTCTATACGCTTGTAAATAATTTTTTTGAAAAAAAAAAATTAATTTATTATTTTATCATTTTTTCATCAGTTCTTATTATTCTAGTATCGGGAGAAAGATCATCTATAGGACTTATGATAATCTTTACATTTTTATATCTGTTTTATTCTAATTTAGAACTAATTAGCAAATTTAAGATATTAATCTCTTTTTTTTTAATAATAACTTTAAGTATATTATTTCTTCCAGGGTTAAAAGAGAGAGTTTTTGATAACACTAAAAGATTACTTTTTGAAAAAGGAGAAGTAAAAATATTCTCCAGGGGTCATCAGGAACACTACATAAGCGCAGTAAAAATGTTTAAAAAAAATATAATTACTGGAGTTGGTGTTAGAAATTTTCGTCTAGAATGCAGAAAAGAAGAATACAGAAGTATTGGCGTAAATTCTTGCACTACCCATCCTCACAATACCTATATTCAATTCTTGGCAGAAACTGGCATTTTGGGATTTTTATTTATATTTTCGTTCTTATTTTATATAGTGAAATTTTTAATATTAAATTTTTTTAAAATCTTAAAAAAAAAAAAATTTATT